>JAAUYL010102391.1_pt1 | contig 13229 bp, 6 predicted proteins | sample 7278011 | NCBI WGS metagenome assembly JAAUYL01 (sample SAMN14350225, study PRJNA611818) | marine sediment metagenome | isolation source: surface marine sediment (1.8m) | place: French Polynesia: Moorea | collected 2018-08 | reverse complement strand
GAACTGATGAAATTTTATCTAGCAAATTCATCTGTGAGAAATCTCTATTTTTCCGAGTCTAGGTCAAAGGTAAAAATTCTCTGTTGCTTGAGATGAAAATTATATTTGGCAGACTTATCTCCTACCGGAAAAAATTCAACAATGACTGAAAACTGATAAAACTTTATCTAGCAAATTCATCTCTGGAAAACCTCTATTTTTCCGAGTCTAGGTCAAAGGCAAAAATTCTCTGTTGCTTGAGACGAAAATTCTCTTTGTCAGACTTATCTCCTAGGGAAAAAAGATAAATTCTAAGAATCAAAAAAATCAAGTTAATTATCCCACTAGCTTTCTCCCTACTCCCTAAAAAAACTCAAATGATTTTCCTAGAACTCGTCTTACAAAATTTCGGACCGTACTCCGGTAAACAAACAATAAACCTTCGCCCTACCGTTAGCGATCGCCCCCGTCCCATCATCTTATTTGGAGGTATGAATGGAGGAGGAAAAACTACTCTTTTAGATGCAATTCGCCTCGCACTTTACGGTCATCGCGCTCAATGTTCAACTAGGGGAAATTTAACTTATGGCGACTTTCTTTCTCAATGCGTAAACCGCAATACTCCCCCTACAGAAAAAACTCGTATTGAATTAGCTTTTGAACATATTCAAGATGATCAAATTGTAGAATATCGTATCGTTCGTACCTGGGAAAAAAATCCTAAAGACGGCAAAGATAGTCTGGGAATTCTTGATGGTGAATGGCCTGATTCTTACTTGGCAAATGCCTGGGATGAATATATAGAAAATCTCTTACCTTTGGGAATTTCTAATCTATTTCTCTTTGATGGAGAACAGGTAAAAGAATTAGCTGAACTAGAAACACCACCACCTTTAGTAGTAGATGCGATTCAGTCATTATTAGGATTAGAATTAGCAGAACGTCTCGCAGCAGATTTAGATATTTTGGTAACTCGGAAAAAGAAACAACTTGCCAAGACTAAAGAAATAGCAAATTTAGAGGAAATTGAGCAAAAACTCCATCAGCAAAACACAGATTTGGAAGTTGCTAAAGAAAAATTAGCAGATTTGGAAAAGCAATTAAAAAAAGCTCAACAAAAGCAACAAAAAGCAATGAGAAAATTTGTTTCTGAAGGAGGAAAAATTGCTGGGGAAAGGAGTCAGTTAGAACAAGAGTTTAAAGATATAGAGTTAGATATGGATAATGCTCGTCAGGAAATGGTTGAACTTGCTGGGGGTGCTCTACCTCTAGCTTTAATTTCTCCCCTTTTGGAACAAGCAAGTTCTCAGAGTGATTTAGAAATTTTACGCCACGAAGCAGAAATTGCTTTGGATGCTTTTCAGGAAAGAGATAAACGTCTACTTGATTATCTGAATAATTTATCTATTCCTACTGATAAAGTTAGCAAAATTGAAGAGTTTCTCAATCAAGAAAATTTGACGCTGAAAGAGGATATTAATCAAGGTAACGAACCTTGGTTGTTTGCTCATGAAGAAGCTTTAACTTTACTGGAAAATTTGTTGTGCTATGAGATTGAAAATTCTCTGAAAAATGCTCAGGAACGTTTAACTCATCTGAAAGATTTGGAAGTGGAAATGGATATTCTGGAAAAGCAATTAGCAATTGCAGCATCCCCGGAAGCTTATGAAATTTTGGCAACTGCTTTGCAAGAGGCACAAACTGAGTTAGCAAGGGTACAAGTTGCTTGTGAAAATAGTAAACGTGATTGTAAAAAGTTGGATGATGCTATTACTCAAACTAAGAATAAATTGTTTAGTTATACTGACGAAACTATCGAACGTCACAATATTCAACATATAATTGAGTCTTCTGCAAAAGTTAAACGGACTTTACAGCTATTTAAGGATAAGTTAACTCTGAAAAAGCTGAATAAATTAGAGATAGAAGTTACCGAATGTTTTCGTTATCTTTTACATAAGTCAGACTTAGTTCATCGCGTCGCTATTAATACTCATAACTTTGCTCTTTCTCTCTATGATAATCAAAGTCAAATTGTTCCTAAACATCGAATATCTGCTGGAGAAAAACAGCTTTTGGCAATCTCTTTTTTATGGGGTTTAGCACGAGTTTCTGGTAGAAATTTACCTGTGGCAATTGATACACCTTTAGGTAGGTTAGATTCTTCTCATCGTCAAAATTTAGTTGAACGTTATTTCCCTGCTGCTAGTCATCAAGTTATTCTCTTATCTACTGATACAGAAATTGGTAAATCAGAAGTAGAAAATCTCCGTAATTTAGAAGCGATCGCTCACGAGTATTTACTCAAATATGATTCTCAAAACAATCAGACAAATTTCAAAAAAGGATACTTTTGGTAAGCTACTTTTTTCTCTCTACTTTTTCAACTTAAGTTGCTCAGGTAGGAGGAGAAAATATTCATAATTTTGGAGGCGATCGCTCACGAGTATTTACTCAAATATGATCCTCAAAAAAAACAGAAAAATCTCAAAAAAGGGTATTTTTAGTAAGCCACTTTTTGACTTCTACTTTTTCAAATGAAGTTGTCTAGGTAGAAATAGAAAATATCCAGAATTTTTGGAGGCTATCGCTCACAAATATTTGCTGGAATCTGCCAAAACAAAACAATCAGACAAATCTCAAAAAAGGGTATTTTTAGTAAGCCACTTTTTGACTTCTACTTTTTCAACTGAAGTTGTCTAGGTAGAAATAGAAAATATCCAGAATTTAGAGGTGATCCAATACGAATATTTACTCAAATATGATTCTCAAAAAAATCAGACAAATCTCAAACTCGAATATAATTCTCAAAAAAATAAAACTCATCTAAAAATAGGCTGCTTTTAGCAACCAAAAATTTTATTGCAAGTAACCTAGCTTAAACATTCAAACAATATTGCATAAGTTTAACTATTATGGTGAAAAGTTTCACTCAAATTAAACCTCAAAAAGATTCTTACTAGATGAGCTGTTACCTATCAGAACCAAAAACTTTTTCAGCAGACCCCAAGTTACACCTTAATTAAATCACCAAAAATTTTCTCTGTAAAGTCAAATACAGAGTCCTATAATGGTATATTAGAAAATTAATAGCAATCTACTTCGGTTAATAAACTAACTAATAATTGCTAAAATTTTATCTAATGTTGGCAGAAGACCCGCACCATAATCTTTGATTTGGTGTCGGGATGAATGCCAGCCTATGCTATAATAAAACTACTTAATGTTAGCAACAGCCTAAAAACATTGAAGTCCAGATACAAGTATCGCATCTATCCTAATCAGATCCAAATAACCAAATTAAATCAACTATTTGGTTGTTGCAGATATGTTTGGAATAGCACATTAGCACATTGTAATCAACTATATTCTAACGGCCAAAAGAAGCCTAGTTATGTGGACTTAACTAAACAATTCATCACTCAGGCCAAGCAAGAGTTAGTTTGGTTAAAAGAAGTCGCATCTACTCCATTACAACAGTCTCTCAAGGATTTAGACCAAGCTTACAAAAACTTTTTTGACAGTTGCAAAGGTAAACGAAAAGGCATTAAAGTTAAACCACCTAAATTCAAGAATAGAAAGTCAAAGCAAACTGCAAGATTTGTAGGTGCTAATTACAAAATTGGTCAAGATAAAATCTATCTACCAAAGGTAGGTAAGATTAAAATAGTTGGTAAGCGAAAATTGCCTGCTGAACCTAGTTCTCTAACAATAATCAAAGATTCAGCTAATCGCTATTTTGCTAGCTTTGTAGTAGAAATAAGTCCTGCACCATTGCCTAAAACTGAAAATTCAATAGGCATTGACTTAGGCATTTCAACTTTTGCCACCTTGAGTAACGGAGACAAAATTAATGCTCCAAAACCTCTTAAAAACAACCTCAAAAAGTTAGCTAAATTCCAGCGTAAATTTTTCAGAACTGAAGCAGGTAGTAAACGTCGTGAAAAACGTAGACTAAAAATCGGTAAACTTCATGCCAAAATTAAAGATATTAGAACTGATTTTCTACACAAGTTATCAACTGATTTAGTCAAAAAATACGACACAATTGTATTAGAGGACTTAAATGTTTCCGGTATGATTAAAAACCGCAAATTAGCCAAGGCAATTAGTGATTTAGGTTGGAGAAAATTTAGGACTTTAATTGAGGCTAAGTGCGAGAAATATGGTAGAGAATTTAGAACTATTTCTAGGTGGGAGCCTACATCTCAAAAGTGTTATGATTGCGGTTTTAAAGGTGGCAAAAAAGAACTAAATGTTAGGGAATGGACTTGTTTGAATTGCGGTACATTCCATGATAGAGATGTAAATGCTGCCATAAATATTCTTAATGTAATTCAACCGAAAACCAAGGTTAAAGTTACTGAAGCTAAAGCAATAGAAAATCCGATACAGTTATCGCTTTTCAATGAAGTCGCCGAGGGTCAACCGGAGACAATTAAACGGACGCGGAGGAAACGTAAGACTGGCAAGCCAGCAGATTCCAATGATGTGTCAACCCACCTAGAGTTTGAACAACTTCGATTGTTTGAATAGATGGGAATCCCGCGCTGTCTCGGAGAGCAGCGTCGGGAGGATGTCAAAATATTTAAGTAGTATCACATTAAGTTGCAAACTCCTGTACTTAGATAGATTATACCAAACAAAATTCATCAATTTTGTAAGTAAACACCATAGAAAAAAATATCTCTGATCTCTAGGTCGCCAATCTGACAACTCTCCTATCTAATATCATGTCTCATTAAATAACTGTAATAAACAATATTTCTCCAACCTCCTAGAGACGCCCTTATGCAACGTCCCTACACAGGGGTTAATTAATGTTACTTGATATAAGTTCTGACTTCAGTTATATTTCATAACAAACTTTCCCTATTCATTTTGTCATAATTGAGTTGAAAAGTTTATATTTTCTACCTTAGCTAAGTAGAAAATATAGAAACTTTCCAACTATCCATTATTTTTCTGCAACTTAGTAATAACCAATCATAAATTTTAGAAAAATCTCCTATTCAAACTTATCACTAACTAATAACTAAATAGAACAACTTAAACCACCTGATTTTTGACTAAAAAGAGTATTTTCTCGGTAATCAATAGGGCAATCTATCACAGCAGGAACATCTTGAGCAAGAGCCTCTTTCAAAGTAGGAATTAAATCAACAGCAGACTCCACTCGATAACCTTTCAAACCAAAACTTTCCGCAAACTTAACAAAATCAGGATTGCCAAACTTAATAAAAGAAGACTTGCCAAAATGGTTTTCCTGTTTCCACTCAATCAAACCATAACCACCATCATTAAAAATCAAAGTTACAAAAACAGTACCCACCCGTAAAGCAGTTTCCAACTCTTGACAATTCATCATAAACCCACCATCCCCTGTTGCTGCCACAACCTTACGGTTGGGATGAACTAATTTTGCAGCGATCGCTCCTGGAATAGCAATACCCATTGCAGCAAATCCATTAGAAATCAAACAAGTATTAGGACGGTCACAATGATAATGTCTAGCAATCCACATTTTATGAGCACCAACATCAGAGATGACTATATCCTCTGGACCCATTACTTGACGTAAATCATAAATTAGTTTTTGAGGCTTAATTGGAAATTCATTATCCTTACCATATCCCTCATATTCAGAGCGCATATTTTTTCTAATTTCTGATACAGTCGGACTTAATTGATTTATCCGTTCCGAGCGTCGCAAAATTTCATTCAAAGAATCAGAAATATCTCCAACTATTTCAGCTATGGGAATATAACTACTATCAATCTCTGCATATTTTGCCCCAATATGAATAATCGGTATTTCGCCTTGAGGATTCCATTTTTTTGGTGAATATTCAATTAAATCGTAACCCACTGCAATAACCAAATCTGTTTGGTCAAAAGCACAACTAATATAATCCCGTTGTTGTAATCCTGTCGTCCATAAAGATAGAGGATGAGTATAAGGAATCACCCCTTTACCCATAAAAGTATTAGCAACAGGAATATTTAATTGTGTAGCAAACTCTGTCAAAGCTTCACTTGCATTTCCTCGAATCGCTCCATTCCCCACTAAAATAACAGGATTTTTCGCTTTAGAAATTGCCACTGCTGCTTCCGTCATACTCTGATAAGCAGAATAAGATTTTTCCCGCTTATCTCGATTCAAAGGTTTACCTTCTACAGACATTGCAGCAATATTTTCTGGTAGATCTATATGAACAGCACCAGGCTTTTCTTGTTGAGCTACTTTAAATGCTTTGCGGACAATTTCTGGTGTATTACTAGGGCGAACAATTTGAGCATTCCATTTAGTTACTGGGGAAAACATAGCCACCAAATCTAAATATTGGTGAGATTCGATGTGCATTCTATCAGTACCAACTTGACCTGTAATTGCTACTAAAGGTGCCCCATCTAAATTAGCATCAGCAACACCAGTCATTAAATTAGTCGCACCAGGACCTAATGTTGATAAACAAACTCCTGCTTTTCCTGTTAGACGACCGTAGACATCTGCCATAAAAGCAGCACCCTGTTCATGTCGGGTAGTAATAAATTGGATTGAAGAATTTTTCAGAGCTTCTAGAATATTTAGATTTTCTTCTCCAGGCAATCCAAATACATATTTTACACCTTCATTTTCGAGGCATTTTACTAATAATTCTGCAGTGTTCATTTTTTATTTTTCTCCTTTTATAAAAGGTAGTTAAAAACTAAATCAAAATCAACATTTTCAAATGTAACAATGGGGTTTAGTTGCGGTAATCGTCAAAAGCTTGTTCGACTATTTTTTGTTGCTATGCTTTAAAGGTTTTAGGTGTTGAAAAAACCTGTTATAACACTAACAATAGCAATTGGGTTATTAACTCCAGTGTCTTCATAGTGTCTAAAATTGGTTGCAGATTGAATCTCCATTCATTTTTCAAAAAATAATGTTACAAAAATCTGGTTATAGGCAGGAGGGATTTGTAGTAAATATTTATCGCGCCTAGTATAATACCAATTTTATCTGAAGCTACAATTAATTATGAAATTAATTTATTTATTGGTCTTTGTCTACAATCAATTATGATTGAAAGTTTATTCTCTGGAGCTTCATTTTAATTTAGTATAACCTAAAACCTGTAACTTTCTTCAATAATAAATGATGGAGGAATATCCAACTGTTCTTCTATTTGATTCCTTTTTCAATTATTAGACATTTCCAGAAACTAAGTTTTACTCGAATTACAAAGATTTGAATTAATTTTCGGAGAAGTCGATTCAACTAAATAAGGCTAACTCTAGAAATGAAATCAAACTCTTGATTTAGAGATAAAAAATTTGATAAATATTTTTTTTGCTATTTACCAATTTTTTCTAGGTAATAGATTAAATCTAATCAGGTATGTTCTAAGTTGTTAGTTGATTTACTAAAATTTGTATCATTCCCGCCGTTCCTTTTCCAGAAAACAGAAAAACTTTCAAGGTAGATAAAAATAAGACTGTTTGATTCTTTTAGTGTTTTTATCCCAGGAGAAAGTAGGAAGAGTTTTTATTAATCAATAAAAAACGAGCTTTCCGTCAACTATCAAGAGTTTTCAAGCTGAAAATTTTTAATTTTACGGTGATACATGAAACAGTCTTAGGTAATCGACATCCTCCCGACGCTGCTCTCCGAGACAGCGCGGGATTCCCATCTATTCAAACAAATAAAAAGGGATATAGATACAGAAAGTCTACTTAGTAAATATTATCTCAAACTCAACATCTAATACCAATTTTTAGGTATTAATACTATCATAATCAGACTTAAAAAATTACCCTGATTGAGAAATCAAGAATCTAAGTACAGCAATATTTTAGGTAATTGTTATGACTACTAGCGCATCTAGATTTATTTTGTAGCCAAGGTAACTGGTAAGAAGCTGATAAACTAAGTATTGTCGGAAGTCTTTTTACCTACAACTTTAGCTTGAATAGACGTTCTATTACTAATATCTAATTAATTCAGGACTTACACAGTACCATATATATATAGTGTATAATTCCAGCATTATTCTGGATATTGTCACTACAATTAGTGTCGTTGCGTAATTCCTGTCGATCTAGTTATATCTTATTTTGATTTTATGGGAAATTGCAAGACAAAAAAACTATTCTTTCTCACATCTTCATCAAATCTTCATCAAACTTCTCTTTTATCTTCATCAAATCTTCATAGAAGTCTCTGACAGACAACTTATATTCTAACATCATTCAGTTAGGGACTTCCAAAAAATAAAATATACAACCAAAGCCAGTAATTCGGAGAGTATGGATGACGTTGAGTTTGAGATTCGCGTCTAGATGAAAAATTGAGGAGTTTCACACCAGAATTAAAAAATGCGCCAGGGCTAGAGTTTTGCCAATGTCGTCGGGCAAAAATTCCCAAAAATCATATTGCTTGTGCTGTGTTGGTCTGGAATCATTTGAAAAAAATTGCAAATCCATGTGGGAAAAACTATTTATCAACTGAAACATCAATTATTATCAAAATATAAGCGTATCTGAACTCAAATATCTGACAATTAAAATGACAGTTATTTAAGTTTTTATGGATTGTTTAGAATCAGCAAGACTGAGCGATAGCTATAATTTTTTAAGCGTTTCACTTTTCGGCTGTCGCCGACATGAAACGCTGCGGGACATGAAACGCGACATGAAAAGCCGAGCTTTGCGCTAACAATCGCCTAAATTAGTAGACGCTATATATAGTTTCTTTGCGTAAGTCCTGTAATTATTTAACCCAAACAGTCTTAATATTGACAAATTCCAGAATTCCTTCCTTGCTAAGTTCCCGACCATAACCAGAGCGTTTAATTCCACCAAAAGGTAGTCGTGGGTCAGACTTCACTAAACCGTTGATAAAAACAGCACCTGCTTCTAATTCCGAGATTAACCTATCTTTCTCTGCTGTGTCTGTAGTCCATGCACTTGCACCTAACCCAAAAGGTGTATTGTTTGCCAATTCTATTGCTTCATCAATATTAGCAACTCGAAATACTAAAGCTACCGGACCAAAAAATTCTTCCTGATAAGCAGGGGAATCTATTGGTATCTCAGCTAAAATTGTAGGAGGGTAAAAATTTCCAGGAAGGTCAGATAAAAGATGACCACCTGTCAGAACTTTTGCTCCTTTCTCTACAGAAGTTTCTACTTGAGCATTTAACTCTTGAAGAATAGATGGAGTTGCCAACGGACCAATATTAGTATCTGGCAACATAGGGTCTCCTACTTTTAAAGATTCAAATTTTTCTACCAGACGTTGTTGAAATTCATCAGCTATCGCCTCTGCCAAAATAAAACGTTTAGCAGCAATACACGATTGCCCACTGTTTAGCATTCTAGCTGTAACTGCTGTAGATACAGCTTCTTCTAGATTAGCACTTTCTAATACTATAAAGGGATCGCTACCTCCCAATTCCAAAACAGTTTTTTTAAGAGAGCTACCTGCTATTGCTGCTAAACTTGCACCAGCAGGTTCACTTCCAGTTAGAGTTCCTGCTTTTACTCGGTCATCTGCCATAATACCTGCTACTTTATCTGACCCTATTAATAAAGTTTGAAAAGCACCCTCTGGGAAACCTGCTTCTTGAAAAATTTCTTCAATAGCTAAGGCACATTGAGGAACATTAGAGGCGTGTTTCAATAATCCCACATTTCCTGCCATTAAAGCTGGTGCTGCAAATCGGAAAACCTGCCAAAAGGGAAAATTCCAGGGCATGACCGCTAGCACTGGGCCAATTGGTTGATAACGAACAAATGATTTACTAGCATCAGTTTTTGCAGGAACATCAGCCAGAAACTCGGCTGCTTTTTCTGCGTAGTACCGACAGACTGAGGCACATTTTTTAGCTTCGGCGATCGCTCCACTCAGAGTTTTACCCATTTCCAGGCTCATTATTTTACCAAATTTATCAGCATTTTTTTCTAATATCTCTCCTGCTGCTAATAACCATTCTCCACGTTGGGTCATGGAAATTTGACGATATTGGCGAAAAGTTTTTTCTGCCAATTCTAGTTTAGCCTCTATTTGTGCATCTGTGATTGGTTCAAAAGTTTTAAGTATTTCTCCTGTTGCTGGATTAATTGTAGTGATCGCCATCTTTTCTTCTCCTCAAAAATACAAAATCCCCCTCTCATAAGTCAAAATTCAATACTTATGAATATCAATAACTTTAATTTTTTAGCACTTACTCTTTGGGTAATTTAACTTATTTTGACACTCTGCACTCGCTCATAGACGCAGATTCTTAAGCAGTCCAAAATCGAACTCTTAAAGGCGTTGTCAATGCGCCTCTACTTAGTTGACTTAAGTTTAGCTTAAGCCTTCCAGATACTTTTCTGAGAATGTTTGCAGCACCATTGCAGTCGGCATTAATCAAAAAACCCATAGCAGATTTATATAAACCTCGCTTAATACGCTTCCCTGATGCTTCCCAGTTATCGGGTTTTTCACCGTATTTTGGGAGAATATCATTGTCTAAAAACGATGATTGCGAGGTATAAGACTCCTCAGTTTCTACAAATTGCAACCCATATAAGTTGCAAAGTTGCTCAATTCTTTCTTTGAGTCTAGCAGTAGGAATTTGTACAAATTTTTGATTAGTTTTAGTTCCCAATTCAATTGACTGTTTTTGCCCTTTATTCCAACCAAAAACCACTGTACCAATTCCATATTTAAGACAATGATTAATCACCAATTTTGCTGTTTTGTTAACAGCATCACGCATCTGACGATTACGTTTTTCTGTAATTTTAGCTAAACGTTTAGACCAAAAAACTTGTGGTTTATGTTCTTTTAAAGTAGCTATTTGCTTATTGTAATACTTATTTTTGGACTTGAGATGTTTACCATCAATAATAAAGCTATGGCTCTGAGTATCTACACAGGTCAACCAATTGTCTAAACCGTGGTCAATGGAAAGTGCTTGATTGAAATCTAGTTGAACTGGTTGAGTTTTAATTTCATAAATCAACTCAGTATAAAAACAACGATGACGAGGTAAAATTCTAATCTCTTTAATTAAGTCCCAGTCTAGGTTACTCGCCATCGGAATGTAAAAAGCGTCCAATCCAAACCATGCTTTCACCTTGCGTCCTAATGGAACTTTAATTCCTTTATCAGTGAGTTTGAGCCATTTTTTAGGATAAGAAACAGTAAATAGACCTGGTTTTCGATATTTAGGAGGTTTGGGTTTATTTGCTAATTCACCTTTTCTAAACAGCTTAAGTAGTTGTTTAAAACTTCTGAAAGATTCAACAATACCGTTGCAAATTTGTTGGGCACTAGAAGCATACATCGCATTAAAGTGTATGTTCCGTTTCATCTGCCCACAAAGTTTGCCTTGAGTGAGAAATTGATTTTCTTTAAACCAGACTTGTCTGGCATAATAAACAGAACAATTGAATACCTTATTGGCCTCGCCACACAAGTATTCTAATATGGCTAATAGGTTTTGCTCAGGATGTAGTAAAACTTGTTGACATCCCATGTTTTTTGTTTTTTTGCTCATATTTTTATGATACTACTAGAAAAGTCAGAACTGCTAATATTTTGCAATATATCAACGACCCTCATCACGCTTGTTTCAACAAGCGTTCGTTTTTCCGCCCCGCTGTAAAAAGACGGGACTACCAAACTCTCGAATTTCCTCCGTGTTTTTTTACGCTGGATGTTAATTGTATCCATATAGTTTTGCCAATTTTTGTTGACTTGATTCAGCTTTCTACCCCATCATAGTTGGTAAGACTAGCCAAACCTACTAATTCTTAACTATCTTTTACATTTTTTTAATTATCAACACAAATACCTAACATGGAGCATAGAGAGTAGTGTTTAATAAAAGATTAAGCCTTCGTGTAGGATTGGGAGGCGATCGCCATTTTTTCTCTCCAAAATATGAAAACCTCTCTATACTCTATGGTTCTTGTGCTTGGAGAGTAGTTATTAATTAATTTTTTTAGAGTTTTCCTATTTCTATTTAGTTAATTTTTACTACTATTTATCTAAAGGAAAATAACTAGGTAGCTTTTCTGTATTCAAAGTTTTTTTGTAAGGATTCAGCCGTCTGCTATCAGCTATTAGCTATTGCTTTTAGTTTTGCCGCTCGAAGCTTTATTATTCAGAATTAAATCTTACTACAGAAGTCATTTTTTAAGTCGATATTCATTTAAATTTTCTCCTTAAGGTTTAGTTTTATTGCGCTCAAGCTGACAGCTAATAACTGAATGCTTAGGTTTTTTTTGACAGTAAGTAACCAGACTCAAATTTTCAAATTTTATAAAACTCCTTCGGTTATTTTTTTTAACGGAGAAGGTTCATCTCCAGGGTATTGTACCTCATATTCTATGGTAAATTTGCGTAATGCTTTTGCGAATTTTACTTGTTCTCTTAAACCAGCACAAATACCAGGGATTACTAAGAAGGATGCTGTTTCCAAACGTGATGATATTTCTCTAAAAAACTCTCGTTTTACATACGATCTTATAGCAGGATTATCTCCTTCTCTGTCATTAAGAATACCTTCAATATTAGGGTCTGTATCCAAATGGTTTTGAGTAACTATATTTTTAACTTTGTATTAACTGATAAAGGCAAAAGCATTTTTAGGCCATTAAAAAGTGCCAGCTTTTCGGTCTGAAAAGCTCATGCATGCTAGTATTTGGGGATGATTATGGCAGAAAAATCACTCTGACAATTTTTCCGACTAACCCCTCTATAATTCCCATTTCTCCTGACTCGGTCCTCCTGACTCCTGACTCCTACCCTTAGCAAAAGATTTTATTCAGCAAACCCTATTTAGATAGTTAGTGAAAACTGCTTAATTTCTTAAATAATGTAGCTAAACATACTCATAGTCATAATATCTCTGATAATAAGAATCAGCTCGATCGCCATTACCCACAATTCCTAACATTGGTATACCTGCCATACTCAAATCATCCAGAGCTAAACTTAAAGCTTCTCGCTCAGTTTTACCTAATCCCACTACTAACAATAATCCATTAGTACAAGTGGTCAACAAATTAGCATCAGCTCTTCCCAATAATGGAGGAGTATCACAAATCACTAAATCAAAATTACTAGCTGCATCTTGAATCAACTGCTGCATTTGCCTTGAGGACAAAATTTTCGTTGGGTCTGGGGGAATAGGTCCAGAAGTTAAGACAAACAGATTTTCATCTACAGGCGATCGCTGAATGGCAGTTTCTATTGGTGTACCATCAAT
>JAAUYL010054084.1_pt1 | contig 13230 bp, 10 predicted proteins | sample 7278011 | NCBI WGS metagenome assembly JAAUYL01 (sample SAMN14350225, study PRJNA611818) | marine sediment metagenome | isolation source: surface marine sediment (1.8m) | place: French Polynesia: Moorea | collected 2018-08 | reverse complement strand
TTTGTAGTCACGAAGAGGAAGAGTTTGAAAACGATTAATGATTTAGAGAAGAAACTTTTAATGAAGCTGTTTTATTTTTTGGCCATTGCCCATTATAAAACTTTTCTAAAATTTTCCTATTTCCCTCTTGGTCATATTACACGTCACACTTGAAAATATTCTAAACATTTCATCAGCTTTTCATTTATTGGTCCACGTGGAGTTACAAAGCAAAGCTTTTGTAAAAAGCTTTTCCTAATTTCTCGAAAAAGGCTTTGAGTATGTTTGAATATTTTCAAAGCTAATTTAAAAGTGATTGTGTGACTAGTGTGGTGGTGTCCTTTTTTCCCGCCATAATTTTAAATTTGACGCAACATCGAGTGGCGAGGAACATATGACGCAGAAAACAAGGCCTTTAAAAGAGGAGAAGTCGCTGATTGGCTGACTCTTCTCCTCCTACGCTCTGATTGGTCCAAAATGTGACGTCATAACATCACAAGCCATATCTCCAGAAGTGTAGCAATATTTTTTAGGCAAACATTTCATTGCTTGGGGAAAATGTCAAAAGCAAACATTTTTACATTAAAGAAAAATATGATTTTTATGTTTTTAGTAGATAGATATGTATTTTATTTAATGAAATCCAGATTTTTTCACTTTTTTGTATTTTCTGTTGAAAACCGAGAACTACCAAAGCTGTGCTTGACTTTGTTTGGGTCACGCGCAATTCTTTCAACGAAAGAACAAAGCAAAAGCGTAAATGCGAAGTTGCAGAAGAGACGAAATCAATTTCGAAAATTGATTATCCTGACGATTTGCCAACGAGTGAAAGTGACAAGACAGATCGTATAACGTGGAAGAGACTTTTGGGTAAGTTTTAGCACCCATTTTGAATCCTGTCCTGCCATCAGTTAGACGTAGCAGGCCGTGTTGTAAAATGCGTAATTACGCTGACCAATACCAGCATCGATCATTAGACCGAGACGATTTGCAACTTTTCAAATATCAAGGTCGGCAACAAACCCGGCTCCCCGTCTGAGTCTGGCTAAACGATTTCGATTTGAGTTTGTCCTCTTTAAAAGCATCAAGAACTTTAGCTTAAGTTAAGACTAAAGATAGAACAAACAAGATTCAACTCTTTGTTAGGTATAGAGCGAATATTATTGACCGCAATAATCGATATTCCGTTCTACGCGAGTGGTTTTAAGCAAAAGGTGCGTTTGTCTTTTTTAGAACACCAATTCCAAAATGGAGGAGGAGGCCAAAACCGACGTGATGACCTCCTCCGTGACCTCGGGAGACAGCGTAACGACAACCAGTAGCGACAACGAAAGTTGGACGATCCTGGACGAAGACGAGGCTGTCGCCGAAGAGGCCACCGAAGCTCTCGTTCTTAACGCTCGAGTCGATGTTGTCGAGGAGGTCGCTCTCTTCTCCAAGCGAGGTAAGAAGGAGAAAAAGAGGCTGTCCTTCTTTATAGAATCGAGCCTTGCATACTACATTTACAGAAGCTCCTCATCCGGAAACCGATTCGGACATCGAGACTATTGATCAGCACCATGATGATGAGGACGAAGTTGACAATGCTCGCATTCAAGGCGAGGAGAACCTTGAAAGCTTGACCAGCGACGGAATTCCAGTCGTGGACGAATACCAAGATCACGACGGGGAGGAAGGCCATCAGCAACAATACCTCTGGTCCTCCGAGTCTTCCGAGTTGATGACTACCTCAGCCGAAACTGAAACGGCAAAAACTCCCGAAGAGGACGACGAGGACGATCTTGAAATTATCGACAAGGCTGAGGGCGAGACCGAGCCCGTCAAGCATTCCGACTCCCTTTGTCCTTCTGGCTATCCTCCCCACGAATTGCCGGATTCTTTTTCCAAGGTGAAATCCAGATTTTTTCGGTAAAACTTCAATTTTGAAAACGGGCGCCGATTATTTGCAGATTGTCAAGGGAAGAACGTACACACACAGGCCGAACCAGAGGCTCAATGTTTACTTGACTTCGGCTGTTGTGCTCGTCGTGGCCTTAGTCGTTGGCCTCGGCGTTGGACATTTTAAAGGCTGGTCTGAGCGTCTCGAACTTCAGGAACAGTATGCTGATGTCCGCGAGGAGCGGTTGAGCGAGTTGACCGACAGCCTCGTCAGCTGCATGACCGGTGTGGAGGGACAAGGCGGCGAAGACCAAGACTTGGACGAAAGAGTTATCCGACAACTGAGCGAAGAAAACGAAAAGCTGAAGGAAGAGCTTGCCGCCCTCAAAGCTGAATTTGTCCACAACGACAACCAGGCCACCGAGGAAATGTCTGCCATCTTGAGAGACCGCATCAACGACTTGCTTTTGGCGAACTCCGATCTCGAGAAGGAGGTGGCGAGGTTGCGTTACTCCCATGCGGCAATTTCCGACGCCGAGGTCACGCGCGTCGGCCTCCAGCAGGCTCGCGAGTCCCTCAACATTGTGGCTAATGAAAACGATCAGCTCAAGTTGGCCATCGCTAGAGAACGGTACGGCATCCGACAGGCTCCGATCGAGGAGAGGGAGAAGATGAATGTCCTCCAGACTGAAAATGAAGAGCTCAAGACCGAGGTCAGAAAGTTTCGCTATGGTGTCTTTGAGCCAGAACTAGAGGCTGTCCTTCCCGAGGTTCCGGATTTTGCTGAGCCCCTCATCCCCGATTTCGAGGATATTGACGAAGGTTTTGGCGAATTTCGGAACGACACTTTTTATGAAGACTTTGATGTTTCTCCCGACTACGACGACGATGAGTTTGAATTTGTCGAGACTGAGGAAGAGATCGAGGAACCCAATCCGAATTTCGTCACCTTGACCAAACCTCAGCCAGTCCTCCCGCCGGTGATTCTGCTCGGTTCGGCACGGAAAATCAATGATGTTGAAGAACAACAGCACGAGAAAATCCCTACAGACGTCCAAGCTCACGACGGTGTTCAAGTCCAGGTGGTGCCTCCTTCAGATGTGTCCGTGATTCAGGATCTTGATCATAAGCCCGTTGTTCAAGAATTCTCCGAAGACGAAGGCTTTGTCGAGATCGAAGATGACGACGACGATGAGGATGACGTAGAGTCAGATCATGATGAGCAAGAGGAGGAGGAGGAGGAGGAGCTCCGTGATTCATTCAAGACCTTCATGGACCTCATGGCCGGCAAGAAGCTCAACAAGAAGGCTGGTGATTATGTCGCCAAAGTCGGGGCAGTCATCGACGCTTTCAAGCAATCGGCGACCGAAATCCTCCCCGAAAAGTCGGAGATCAAAGCTAGCGCTGAGAAATTGAGCTCCGTACTCAAGGATCGCTGGGACGAGCTCGACCTGATCAAAGAGAAGAAAAAGGCCGCAAAACTAGTGGAGACACTATTTGGTGCCCTAAAGCGGGTCAAGAAGGCTGTCAACGAAGAGTTTGCCGAGGACGCCAAGATCTGGAGCAACCGCTTCGACCGAGTCCATGCCGGATTCCAAGACAAGTGGCAGCAAGTTGTCGACCGATTTCAGCAGCCTCAAAAGCCTGAATCCAAGAAGAAAAGGAAGGAGCACCCCGTGAAATCAGAGCCCGAGTGCCCCGAGAAAACCAAGGTGAAACCGGATCACCAGCAAAAGGAGCACAAAAAGAAGTCCTTGAATCCGAAGAATGCGACGTCGTCCTGGATTTTCCACAGGGCTCAGAGTCGCGACAAGACTCGCAAGGACGAGGTGAAGGCGGATTGGCTTTTCGATCGCGCCTCCAATCGAAAAAAGTTTCACAATCTTGCCACTTCCGATTGGCAATCGCGTCGTGTCTATGCCAAGGATTGCGACGGCGACCATTGCGAGGACCTTGATATGGTAAACAATCATATTGTATTTTTCTGTCTGGTCCCATTTTGTTATTGCACTCCTTTTCTTCGAAATGTTGCAGTTAAACGCGGCGGCGGTGAATCATGGAAGCAAAAAGAAGAAACTCTACAAGGGAGACAACGACGACGACAACACCGCTCCGAGCAAGAAAAACAAGCCGACGATGGGCTTCAACTTTGAGTTTAAGTACGATACCAGGACCTACAAGCAGAACACCTTCAGCAAGGATGATTACAAGAAGGGGTTCGATGGCCTCTACGTAAACAAGAACCGATTCAATCGTGGCTACGAGGACTACTTTGACGACAGGGACGACCTCGACGACGATGATGATGAGGAAGAAGATGAGCTTGAATCCGTGATTCGCCTTGAACATCGCCACGGTCATGGCGGCTCTCGAGTGAACCACCCCCATGCCAAAAAGAAGTTTGTTTACAAACAAAAGATGGAGGCAAAGTCCAAAAAGACCGAGAAGCGGTCGCGTTTCCAGCATAGAAACAGCAATCACAACCACCAACGGAAACCGTTCCTCCACCAATTCGATTCAAAAGTGTTTCACTGAATATCTAAGTAAATTACTAGTCCCTACTTCTCCTCCTATGAGTGTCTTTAAATCAAATTAAAGCAAGCAAACAAAAATCCCAAAAAATATTCATCCTTGACCTTCACAAAGAAAATGAAAAGAAAAGCAACAAAAACATAAATGATTCCTCTGCACCCTTAAAGCAAGATTGCTTATAAGAAACAAAATATGAACGCTTCTAAAAAAGGAAAATTGTGACTTTCACTATATGATAAAACAGAAAAGTATAAATGAGAAACATTATTGCAATTAATTTGATTCAGTTTTAATCGGAAACAAATCTTACCCCCAGATATTTCCTGGCCCAACTATCCCGAGACGGATAGCTGTAAATCCAGAGAAAAATGTTTGCCAGAGTATTCAAAAAATTGCAAGAATTTTTAGCTCTATTTCTGATCTATTTTTCCCAAGTTATCAGAAATTTTTGTCCTCTTAATTTTTGCTCAATATTTTGTTGTACAATAGATGCATATAATTACATAAATGTATGTAGATATATGAGTAGGAAGAATGACGAGAAAGTGTATTTTGCAGAAAATTGACAAAAATAAGAAAAACAACAATTCGTAGAAAAATGCTTAAACGAAGAATAAACACTGCAGTTGCTTTCACAGTTCGCCTTTGTTGATTTCATTAAATATTGTGGAATATCTAGATAGTAGATACATGTCTTTTTCTGTTTATTTCAAATTTATTTCAACGTTCTAAATCCATTACAATTTTCTGGTTATCGAAAGAAGAATCAAATTCCAGTTGTTGTTTATCATATCTTTTCGTAAATGGTCATTTTCTGAATTTTAACAGCATTGTTTCTAATTTTGGTTTTATCATGAATGTATCGCTTGTTGTTCTTAATCAAGTTGGAGGATGGGTTTATGTATTCTTTAATTAGTTAATTAATTGTCCTACATAAAAACCAGGATATGCGTGAATTCGTTTGTGACAGTCGATTGGTTTTCTTTTTCATAAAAAGGAAAACGTTTTTGGCACCATCTTTAGTTGGGGAGAGTGAGGAAATAATTGCAATCTTCTAACAAACTAGCTGTAGCTCAATCTAAGTAGTATAAAAGCTCGCTGAAGTGACTTGATCAAAAAAATCTATGTTAATTTGCTAATTACCCAGTTAAAACGTGGTTTTCTAAGCTCTGGTTGATCTTTCTTAAATCAAAATGTGTTTTTGAGTCCATTTTTTGCTTTCAATTTTGAGGTAGTAAAAGCCGTGAAGTTTTAGTAGCGCAGTTACGATTTTTGAAGAATTTTCTGTAGTCTAAAAGTGTACAAAAATTATTTATATTTTTTTTCTACGTAGCTATTTTGGTGCACGGAAACATGTAAGCCACAAATATTTTTTTCGGGAAAATCATCACAGAATTACAAGTTACAAGTTTAAATTGGGGTCTATAAGTAAACATACAACAAAAGATGTTGAATTGTATTTTCAAACAAACTTGCTACGGATGACAGGACTCGTATTTTTATGGAAAATATACATTTGTTGTTGGCTACAATGATTAAACAAGGACAAAACTTTGGAGGAGGGGCAAAGGGTTCTGAAAAAAACCTTATCGTAGAATCAACTTGACAATTTTTACATGGATATTTTTTAGAGAGTATAGGTTGAAGCCAGAGTATTTTTGGTTCAAGTTTGTCTGTAAAAATATTAATTAATTGACAGTTAAAAATCGATTAAATTAATCACTCAGCAATTGTGTGGACACATTAAAATATTGACATATATTCAGTCGGGATGCAATTTCACGAAATATTTCGACGACGAGGTTTTTTGGTCTCACGTTGGACACAGATTTTTTATATGTAGAGAGAAGGACGAAGAAAGTGGACAGAAGGACAAATCTATAAGATAAAATAAACATTAAACTTTTTAAAATAACTTCTATTAGAATGTTATATCTGACAGAAAAGTGACCTAAAAACAACATTTTGTTGACCTGCTTTGTACGCATATTTTCCTGAAAAATTGGCCATGTTTAAACAAGTCATTTTGAGGTTAAATTCTCTAACGAAAGCTGCCTCAGCAGCCTTCAAAGTCTCTCAAAAACTCAAAACTTGAAGAATCCAAAATCTTTTTTTATAAAAACAGTAGACTTTTCTTTTAATAAACACTAATTGTAGCTGACGTTTAATTCGTTCCTTTCTTTATGGTCTAGGTTTTAAAAGGCTTTTTGCTTACAATACACTAGCCATTTCCGGTTCCTCCAATGTCATACCACGTGGCGGAGGGTGAGTAAAATCAAAACAAACTTTTTTGGTTCTTGCTAATGATCACAACCAGCAGCAGCCAAATTGTTATTATGATCAAACTCAGAGCATTAAAGAACGGTATTGATAAAGCTTTCACCTGGTTCGGTGTAAATGCAGAATGATATTCTTCTTATTTTTTGGTTGGCTGCTAAATAGAATATCAATTGCGATAACAACAATATCGCATGATCCACGTAATAGGCAGTGAGAGCTATAAACTGTTTTTATGATGACGTCCCACTGTCGTTTGATTTTCACATGGAAAAAGAGTCTTTTCCGAAAGAAATCCGCATATTACTCACCCATATTAAAAAAATGTACAGATATTACAGTTGTGACTAAGTACTTGGCAGCTACAGCAAACGTTTTGACGGCAATCCTACTTTTTTTTAATGGCCATACTTATTGACTAAATGGTTGACATATTTTTGATAATCTCATATTTGTCAAAAAATAAGCCAACTGTATAAAAGTGTAGATTCTCATAAAAACACGACTATAGAAAACCCCCTCCCACCTTCACATCGTTAACGGTGAATATGACATGCTGCGTCCTAAGCACACTTTTGATGGCTTTGACCGTAAAAAGCACTTTTCCATTAAAGTCGAGTCCAATTAAGAAATTAATTAGCCCATTTTTTTGTTTCGCACATCTTGACACCATCGACTAACAAGGTAATTAAAATGACGTAATTGAAGGGTGCACAAAAACAGAGCTTTACGCTTAGAAAGCTAGCCAGTTTTGGGCGAAAAATGGCCCCATAAAACAGTAAATAGAGTCTAGCCAAACATTTACTTTCTGTTAGCTTTTTACAATATATGATGTGCGTTGTATTTTTGCTAGCAATAACTAACTCACTTACCCTATCCTACTTGATATTGGGCAAAAGTACAAAGGGTTTCAAGTGGGCAATTAAAGACACTATTACACTTCTGGATGACGTTTTGGTCTGAGTGTCTGGTCAAAACGCGGGTCTTTTGTTCCCTTTAGCCATGAGTGTTTGAGAGCAGATATGGCAAACATGTCATCTATGCAAAGTGCAAACCCCCGCTCACCCCAAGCTAGTGTTTATACGAATACAACCCTTGAAATATCCGGGAAAAGGATCTATTATTTATCCGAGTAGATATATCAAGGTGCTAAAAGGTTCTTTGGCACAACGGCTAATCTCAAAATTCAGAGCAAACACGTGGTTTTCGTGGACTCGCCACTTCCGGTTGTCAAAGCTGATCACGTTGTCACCAAAAAAGGTAAACAAAACCGGATGGAAATGACTTAATTTACAAGGACAGTAGGTAAAACGCGAAGAATAGCCGGGAAGTGCTTTCTTAAGTCAGCATATTTCAAGTGTCAGGTCAGTGTGAAGCGAATTTACCGAGCTCAGCTGTGTAGCAAAAATCACGATATTTATTTCTCCCAAACGAAACTGCCTTTAAAGAAAATATTAACTACTACTTAAATAGCAATTATCACATTGCAACGATATCTTATAATGTTACTTGGTTCTTTCTTGGACTATCTGTGCAACTTTTTACTTGGATTAATGACTGAAATTGGAGTATAATTATCACAAGCTGCTTTGTAATTGAATTCTCTAGAATTATGTCTACTATCTAGTATCTGGTAGCGTCATCATATTTGATAGAGGTAGATATACAATTTAGCAACAAATTGTTACACAGATAATCATGTAAACTTACTAAAGTTTGGGTGCTTGGTTTTGCTTTGTACGTCCAAAAGGAGACTAGCAGTCGAGTCAGTGTTCAGTATTTTACGTAGTAGTAGAGTAGCTTTTTGCAGTAGCGATCGAGGGCGCGTTGGAATGGTTTTTGTTGTTTGTTTTGTGCTTAGGATGAACCCGTTTGGTATCCGACCACGTGCTTCCTTTGTTTACTTCTCGGTTTTCTATTTAGTAAGGTTTGGATGCGTCCTTGTTACGCTTCAACTGGACTTTCAGCCGTTTGGTTCCAACTTGAAAGCCGTTCATAGCTTGTATCGCAGCTTGAGCGCTCAGCGAGTTGTCATAGGAAACAAAGCCTGCAAATAGGAATATTAATATTAGCCAGTCAGTCGACAGTAATCAATATTAATCCGGCCTCTCATTGGTGATTGGACTTACCAAAGCATTTGGATAGGTTAGTCTGCTTGTCAATGAAGACCTTGGCCGAGATGACGTTGCCAAAGGGGTTGAAGGTCTGGAGGAGATCGGAGTCACCGAATTCTTGGGGCAGGTGGTAGATGAACAGGTTAGCCCCCTCCGGGCCCTCGTGCTGCTTCAGCCCCCCTTGGGCCGATTGGGCCGATTGGGCGGCAGCCGGATTAACGGGATTAACCTGCCCAACGGGCTGACCGGCCTGCAGGGCTGCCTGTATCGTCGAGGCCATCGAGGTCGGCGTGGCCGCGGTTAACATCGTTGGAATGCCTAAAATTCCCACGAGAGAAAGAGTTAGAGAACACTCTCATTACAGTTCAGTACTGTGAAAGTCACTTGATCACTAAAGACGAATCAGTGCAAGAATGCTTGGCGATTCTTAAAATGACACGTCTTTAGGTATATATAGCAAGAAGATTGCATAGACGTTTGGGTCTCTGAATAATGAAAGCTCCGGAGAGCAATTCTTATCGTATTTCAGATAGATTGTAGAAGTCGGGTCAGAATTTCTAGAAGGCTGAAATTAAGATTTGCTACTTGCTGAGGAGAAATCTGTCTTTGGGGGATAACGGAAAAGATTTCAAACTATGCGAAAAACAAAGACCAGATATAAGAAAAAGGGTGAGAAAAGTGTAAGTGGATAATTACTGTTAATTGATTTATAAGCGCACAAACCGACTATCACATTAGAAAGCAGACTGGACACTATAGGTTTATTTTTTTAGATGTGGAAATAAAAAGTTTACCTCAATACGAGATAATGGAACCCAAAAAAATCAGTAAATTACGTTTTTAAAAACAAAGAAAACAATTTTCTTTTGGGATTTTTTTCTTGAGTTGGCGAGAGCCTCGTCTAGTTTGGAACTCGCTTTTTGTCATGATCATCGCACCATAAAATCTCATTCCCATCTAACGTGTGAGAAAGGCAATTTTCCCCCTATCTGGTAACGCTGAGCGCTGTCTCGCTGTCGCGCTTTCGCCCCCCAGAAAAGAACCATTCATATTGATGAAAAGCGCCAAAAGCCATCTTACAGTCTTGCAATGAAAAATTCAGTTTCCTGCCTTTCTTTGAGATTTTTGGGGATAGAAAAAGCCAATCTGGTAGCGACCGCACGAGCAAGGCCGGGATTATAACAAAATATGGCCTCTAAGCTTCATTAGATCCCCTGAAGTCTCTGATTGATTGTTTTGCTTCCAGATTGGCTTTTCGTTTCCTCCTGTTCATCTAGCCAGAAAAATCGCAGAAATTGCCATCCACGGAGCCACTGTATTTCAGAAATTTCTGCTACGCCAAAGATCTTGCTCTCAGATGACAAGCCTCCTCCCTAAAAACATGTGACCCAATATCTTCTCACGAAAGGTACATCGAAGGTTTGGAGACCCTTTGCAACAAGAAATCTTTAATTTATATTAGGCTACTTAAACCCAAATAAGATGGAATTGCAAGAAAAAATGTATTAAAAATCTACAATTTTATATAGGTGACATGGGTAATAGGTAGTGTGCAGAACCAGTGATTGGAATTGATCCTGGTGCTTTCTCTCTCGCTAGACTTTTTTCCTGGCTGAACTTTTTCACCCTCAAGATCACGTCTCTTCTCGGATCAATAGACACTTTTTGCTCACTCTTCTTGCTCCTTGCTTTTCTGAAATATATTTTCCTATAAAACCGACATTGTTCCATTATGTATTCCATGTAAATAGGCGATATCTATTAGGTCCAATTTGGCACATCACAGAATGTGTATCAGTGAGCAATGTAAGCTCTTGTTCAACATTGTCAACAAACAATTGACATTGGATTGGCCACTCTGAAAGTGCTTTTTACTATGTATGCACTTTAGCTTTTGCTTTGGAACGGGGCTAGAAATGTTTTAAAATGAAAAAAGACTTCACACACGTCCAAATACTATATCTCGTTAGTTTAATTTCCTGTCAACCTCATTGTCTCCCATAACAATTGGAGAATGAACAAAAGCAAGCAAAGCGAGATCGTGATTAAAATTCTAAACAAAGGGCCTCCTCCGCCTTTGACCAAAAGTTGTTGGAGTTCTTGGCTATCACTAGCTACAACTACAAGATGTGATTATCACGGTGCTACCCAACTATCTATTAGAGGAGTTAGAACTAAGTTGTGCAATTACTGCACACAGAAACTGGATTAGTTGGTAACCTTATGAAGTGTTGCAATGCCATCTAGCATCCCTCTATGACGACTTGAGTTGCAACACTACTGAACACTCTTCGTGTATACTTCTGAAAATACAGTACGAGAGGAGCTGCTTCTACACTGGTACTGAGGGGTTCTCATTTGGCAAACTTCCAGCTAATGATGGCATCCACTTTTGATAGCAAAGGGGAGTCTCACAGTTACTAGTCCTACTGCCAGAAACTTCCAAGTTTTGTTCCTGCGCTCTCCTAATGGGACTCAGTGTCCGAGCACATTACAATTGGACCACGCACACCCATATCAATTCACAATTCAAGAAATTTTGCCTTTTTTAATGGTAGAATGTCACTGTAACTGTTGTCCCCATAATAAAAGTAGGTATCTAGTTACATACTCATGGGAACAAAAAACACGCCCCTACCATATTGTGAATGATATCTCAAATCCAGGGAGAGCTTGAGCTGGTAGGTAGAGAAGAGATTAATAGACTTCTCCTGAAAACTTGGCTCTGATTTTGTCAGGAGCCAAAAATGTGTGTAAAGAGTCTGACTGGCCCTTCAGCTCAAAAGTTGGTTCCCTCTTTCCAAAATAGGATTTTTAGAAAAGAAAGTTGCAATTTCACAAGGGGAAAGGCTTGGTTGGCTAGTTGGCAGTGCATTCCCAAGGAAAAAAAGTGCTTCAAAGCTCGGCTCAGAAAGTGAGTTTCAAACACGAAAATCTCATTTAAAGACGGCAGAAGAGCTAGCTAAAAGTCTCTCTGCTGTCCATGTCTGCCAAAAAAGTAAGTAGTAAGTGAAAGCTCAATGTTACAATGTTAGAAGAGCAAGCAGAAAATAGGGTCATATTGCTTCTCTTTGTCAAGTCACAAATATATGAGGATCTGTCAAGAGGCAGGCTATAGAGTTAAAAATGGCCCAATGGGGTAATTTTTTACCCAGTGGTGTGCTTACTGCTTGCATACCCCAATCATTTTCTACTACTGACAATCTGAGAGTGGTTGGATGGCGTGTTGTAAAATCTAGCCATATTGGGACCTCAGGTTCAGGTTCATGGAGGAAGTCATTCGCGAGGCAGATTTAAAATGCAAAGGAAATTGCAATCGTCCGACAAATGGTGATCATTATGCATTAGACAAACTGCTCAAAAAGGTCTCAAAAGTCCAGGATTTTGGCATATTTTTTGGCAAAAAACTGAGATCAGCCTTGTCTCCTCCTTCTCCTCTCAAGGTGCATGAAAGATGAGGTGTCATTCGCACACAATGACGACATTTCCGTCCCCTCCAAGCATTTTTATCAAGGGGAGAGGCTAATAAAAAAGGATATTTTATGTGTTTACTATCCCCCCACAACCTCCTACTTTATGCACCTGAGCTGACACTTTGATAGCATACTTTGGCTTTTGCGTCCACACTTCTTCCTCACTCAGTAATGTTTTGCAGCAGAAATCAATACTTGGAAGTGAAAGAGTCATCTCTAGCCTACTGACAGTTCTAGGAATCTTTGCACTAAGGGTGGATGGTTTTACAGCTTTGCCTTAATAAAACTGAGCCACCCTGCTAGGCTATATAGGGAAGGAATCACAGATAGGTCATGTAAGCTGTGTATGTTAGCATTCTAAACAAATATCTGAATATATATGTAGAAAAAATAGAAAATTGATGATAGACTAGTGAAGAAAAATATTTTATAGCAAAATGCAATTGGGATGCATTTACTACAGGCTGGAAGCTAGAGAAGCAATTGCCCTATCTAGAAATATGGGTGGATTCAAACCTGCTGTGGTGGAACTTGGAAGATTGGTTAGTTCTGATGGTGGGACTGAGGTATTAGTAGGACTAACCAGGCTCATTGGAGAGGCAGCTGGATTCTGATTGGCTGCTGTAGTGTTAGTACCCATTCCTGATTGGTTGAATGAAGTTTCAAGGGTTGAGAAGGAAAAAATGGAACATGAATGTTTGTTTTACACTGGTTGGAATGGACATTGATGTTACTTGTGATTGGGACAGGAAAACACAATGATATGACATCAAAGAAGAGTGACAGTGTTAGGTTCAGATTTTAGTATAGCAAATCAAAAGCAACTAACCTGTTTGGTAAGCCTGGAGTCCAGCTGGGTTTGTCAGTGCAGCCAGCGAGTTCAAACTGGTTAACCCCAATGGACTGGCAGCAAAGTCTGTAAAGGCACACACCACAAAATGACAAAATGTTGCATTTAATATGTTAGAGAGATGAGA
>JAAUYL010027886.1_pt1 | contig 13232 bp, 16 predicted proteins | sample 7278011 | NCBI WGS metagenome assembly JAAUYL01 (sample SAMN14350225, study PRJNA611818) | marine sediment metagenome | isolation source: surface marine sediment (1.8m) | place: French Polynesia: Moorea | collected 2018-08 | reverse complement strand
TTGATCTACCTCACCATGCTGGCCCACAAGCTGGATATCGATCCGCTGGCGGCAGCACACGCCAAGCTGGCCAAAAACCATTTGAAATATCCGACCGGCAGCTCGGCCCCCTTACCGACGGCCACCGCCAAGCCGCCCCGGGATGACTAACATGATCAACCCCGTCCGATCGGCCGCCAAGGTGCATCTCGACGCCGGGCTGGCCGGTCCTCTGTTCATGCTGGCCGCGGCCTTGCTCTATACGCTGCTGAATGTCTTCGTGAAGTTGCTGGGGCCTGAATACCGGGTCTGGGATGTCGGTTTCTACCGATTCCTGGGCGGCGCCCTGGTCTTGCTGACCATTTTCGGACGCCGCGGCAATCCCTACCGCGGCCACAACACGCGCCTGCTGATAATACGCGGCTGCACCGGCTCGGCCGCGTTCATCGCCTTGGTCACGGGCATCCGCCTTCTGCCGCTTTCTACGGCCCTCGTGATTTTCTATTCTTTTCCGGCCTTCGCGGCCCTTTTCTCCTATTTTCTGTATGGCGAGAAAATCGGCCTGTTTGAAATAGCCTGCATCCTGGCGGTTCTGGCCGGGGTGGCCGTGCTGTTCGACTTCCAGATCGCTGGCGGGCTTCTCGGCCAGGTCATGGCCCTGACCGGCGGGGTCCTGGCTGGGTTGACCGTCACCTTGATTCGTACGCTGCGCGAGCATAACGGGCCGGTGATCATCTATCTCTATCTGTGCACCATGGGCCTGGCGGTCGTTCTGCCGCCCTTTGCCCTGCAGCCCGTCTGGCCCGCATCATCCTGGGAATGGGGCCTGGTGCTGGGGATCGTCTTCTCGTCGGTGACGGCCCAGCTGCTGATGAACCAGGGGTTTTTCTACTGCCGCGGATGGGAAGGGGGCGTGTTCATGTCCAGTGAGGTGATCTTTACGGCCCTCGTGGGGATCCTCTTTCTGGGTGATCCCACCACCTGGCGGTTTTGGACCGGCGGCGGGCTTATCTTCGGCAGCGTGGTGGTGCTCAATCGCCTGAAGGCCAATCAGGAAGGCTCGAGGTCGCGGGATTCCCACCAATCCCGGCCGTAATTGATGAAAAGCTGTTCGCCCGCGGCAATCTTTCGGGTGGTGTAGAAGATGATCAGATCACGCTCCTGGTCATGCCAGTAGGCCGTGTTGCTGTCTTCGCAATGATTGTAAATGCTTCCCCAGCCCAAGGGCAGCGAGTAGTACTCTTCGTCTTCGGGCTGGTCCTCGTAGGGTTCCAGACCGAAAACATAATCGTCCAGGAGGCCGGTGCATTCTTCTTTGCTCAAACGCAGATGGTGGCATTCCTCGAGCGTGGTTTCGGCAGGAATCGGGGCGCGCGCAAAGACGCCATGGCCCATGTCGCAGGGTGCCACCAGTAGATCCGGGTGCTTGTAGAGCGGCTCTAAATTATTGTCGGGCATCGAAACCTTCCTGTTTAAAATGACGGCGATTAGACCGGCCCAAAAACTCCCATCATAGCAGACTCCGGGTGGCCGATGGGTACCGCCCCGCCCCGCGCGTTGCGCGCAGAGAATATTTACAGGGCCCTCTTAGTCTTGTCAAATACAGGGATCAACGGGGGGGCTTGGACAGACCGATTCGATGCGGTTGATGTGTGGATGGCCGGGACGCTTCACCGATTCGGGAACCGCTCCGGTGATTCGGGCGGTCGGCATGGGTGACTGGTTTCAAACCCCTGGCCCGGGCTCAATTCAAGAGGACCGACAGCGGCCGGAGTGCTTATGGATGACCCCTCCGACAAGCGCTTCATATTTTCGATCACCACGGCATGCGGGTAGTATTCGATCGCCTGGTGCAGATAGTCTTCGGCGGCCTGCCGATCGCCGCGGCCGGCCGCGATGCAGGCCTGGGCATTGAGGATCAGTCCCGGGAAAAAAAAACGTTGGCTGGCCGCCTGGGCAAGATGGCTTTCGGCCCGGGCAAAACGTCTTTCGCGGATATAGGCCGCCGCGAGATCCATGTGCGCCCAGGGCAGGTCCGGCAGGCGTGCCAGAATCTTTTTGCAGGTCCTGCTGTTGAACGACCGGTAATTCTGAATGCCTTCGCGATTTCGCAGATATGCCCCGATACGCTCGCTGTCTTTCCGGCTACCGGCGAAGCAGGTGAGGTGCAGGCCGTCGTGCCGGAAATAGATGTCGGCGTCGATCGTTTTCTGGCGGCAAAAAAGAGCGAACTCTTCCGTCCCCGGATACAGGTGAAGCTGGGTGAAGATATACTGGTTGGGTCCGGCCGCGGTAATGAAGTCCAGGGTCTCCTGAAAAGTATCCCAGGTTTCACCGCGGTTGCCGACCATCAGGTAATAGCGGACCTGCAGACCGTATTTCTGGGCGATCCGGGTGGCCTTCAAAACGGTTGGCAATGTGATGCCCTTGCGGATATTTTTCAATATGCGCGGCGAACCGGATTCAACGCCCAGGCTGATCCGCTGACAACCGGACCGGCGCATGGCACACAGCAATTCTTCGTCCAGGTGATCGGCGCGGGTTTCGCAGCTCCAAACGATTTTCAAGCGTTGTGCTTGAATTCCATGGCAGATCTTCAGGACCCTTTGGCGATGGGCGGTGAAGGTGTCATCCTTGATGGCAATGATATGCTGATCATGGTGGCGGTCGGCGCGGGCCAGCATATCCAGAACATAATCGGCGGAGTGGAAACGCACCTGTCGGCCCCACATGAGACGACTGCTGCAAAAGGTGCATTGGCCCGGGCAACCACGCGAGGTGACGATGGTACGTAAATTGAAGAAGTCCAACGGCGAAATCAGGCGGTCCAGGTCACGAATGGGGGGGCGTGGTGGGCCGGTGACAATACCGGGGCCTTCGCGCCAGACGCACCCCGGAAGACCGGCAGCGGTCGCGCCGGACTCCAGACGATCGCTGAGTTCCAGAAAGGTGGATTCGCCCTCACCCGTAACGACGGTGTCAATGGCGGTATAGTGAGCCAACGTTTCCCGAGGTTGGGCCGTAACGTGGGGACCGCCGACGGTGACATGGGACTGCGGATAAAGACGGCGGATCAGCCTGGAAACCAGGTCCACGCCGCGCCGATTGGCCGTGACCGCGGACAGTCCGAATAGTTCGGCCGGATGATCCCGCAGGGACGTGGCGATGTCCTCCCAACAGGCGTTCGACAGGTTAAGGGTCGATACTTGGTATCCGGCCGCCAAGGCCTGGGCGGCGATCGAGAGCAGACCGTAGGGGGCTTTGAGAAAATCGCCGCTTGCGATTTCATGCGGGCTGTATTGCCGGGGCGCGCCTTCACCCTGGGGAAAGGGAGGTTCACCCGGGCGATTAAGCTTCCAGGGGGGCGGGTATATCAACGTGATCCGCATACAACGCTCTGGTTTGGCGTGAAAATCACGTAGTCTTAAAAAATATAATAATACCTTTTGGATAAATGCGCACACCAACGCAATCAAGGTGCGACCGGTATTGCCCATCAGGACGCCGGCAGGAGGGACACAATAAAGATAAAAAACGAAATATAGTGTCTTTTTCCTATTGACATACAACATATAGTATGCTTAGGGCTGCAGTCATACAGGCTGGCGTTACCCAAGCAAACCCTCAGCCCTGTGTCGGCGCCGACAGGCTTGATCACCTTCTCCGAGAGACACGATTGACGGCCAAGACCGAGTTTGGACCTGCAATCTGCGAGGGCACCGCCGCTTCCGTGGATTAAAACATGGCACCAACATCCGAAGGAGAAGGCATGCAAACCTTACCGCAACCCCGCCCCCACCTCCAGGACCGGATGCTCGACAGTCTGGTGCGTTCTTTGGGGAAATCCGATTTTTCCCGCGTCAAGGCTAAACTCGACGGGCTGACGCCGCCCGCCAAAATTTACGGCTCGCAGCCGGACGCCACCGCCTGGAAAGAGCGCGAATACATTTTCGACCTGGAGACGGATGTCTCCGTGAAAGGCGCGCAATGCGGTGTCAAGTGGCGTGACTTCGGGATCTACGCCCGTGATCACGATGCCCGCTTCTGTGTGGTGGTACCGGAAACATCGGCACTGATTGCCCGCATCCGCCTGGCGCTGATGGAGATCGACGCCGAGGTGTTGACAATCTGATCGCCGTTCAGATCCGGCCGAAAACACCATCTTCACCCGCCCTGATTACGGATTTGCCACCGTTCAAATAACCGATGACGGTATAGGCTCAAATATCCGCCCCCCCGGTTCGGGCGATCCAGATACCTCCCCCCGGCTTTATCGATCGGGCAGCACAACCCGGTGCTTCGAATTATACACAGCGTCATAATTATTTGCGCATTTGTTTATTAACTGCTGAAATAATGGTTCAGCTTTGAGTTTACCATAGAGAGCGCTGTGTATGTATGCGCAAGGATTTAAGTCGTTCTGTATAGATTTAAGGCGGTTGGGGGGGCTTTAAAACTCCCCGACCCCTCAATTAAACATTTATATCGTAAGTTGTATGAGGTCTTTTCTTTTGAGTTCTTCGAAGAGATTCTGAACATCCAACGCAATCTGTTCGGGTGGGGTGTCCGTAAAGGCTTGCTGCACGATGCGGATTGTCTCCGCGGGAGTGGTGGGTTGGGCCAGGAGATGCCAGATCCCGGCACTCAGCGGGTTCAGATAGAAGATCGTATCTTCCCTGGGGTTGACGAGAAAAACCGTATCGTCGATTTGGCGTTTTATAATCGCCGGATTCCTGGAATAGCGGACCTCACCGGCCATATCACCCCGGGGCGAAACAGAAGTCGACGTCATGAGGCCTTCCTTTCCGGGATAATCCCGAATGTATCGTCAAGCAAATCGGCGGCCTGATCCAACGTGTCATAAGTCAGCTTATAGCACTCCGCGCGCTCGGCCAGCCAGTGAATCCGATCCAGGATTTCAATCGCCGGATTTTGGCGGGCAAAGTTTCGCAGGATCATGTGTTTGACCACATCGCTTTGCTTGGCTGGCCGGAGCAATGGCTTGGCTCCCGGATCCCGATCCAGAATGGTAATGGCGGCCACCGGGGCTTCCGATCCTAACGGGGCGAGTTCATCGGCGTCAAGCCGTATATACCGGTAGCGCTTGTTCTGGGGGCCGATTCGGTGGTCGATAAAGGTGGTCAGCGATTGTCCGGCCTTATCGGGAAGGGGCAGGCGTAATCGCGGCAAGATGCCTAAAGCCGTGCCGGTGTTGCGCGGATGGTTGATGGGCAGCACATCGTCGCTGAACAGCCTTGCCCCAAGCGAAACGAGTTTGATCGACAGGATGCTCTTGCCGGCACGATAGGTGTTGGGAAACACCATCAGTCCGGCCCCGAGTTCAACCGCCGCGCCGTGCAGGCACAGATTTTTCTGATGTTCGGCAACATACGCATGAATCAGGTCGACAACGCAATCACATACCGTGTCGATCGGATCGGTAAAGACGGATGGCTTCGAAAGCCAGTGCGAGCGGCGTTCATATCCATGACGATGCTTCTCGAGCGTTATCACCGGCGTCGTACGGGGCCGGCTGGTCATTGGCGCCATGGACCAGTCACGAAGAACCGCCTTGAAAATCGGGAAGAGCTCATCGCACCCATTGAATGCCGCCAGGGATTGCAGCCCGCTGAAAGAGAAGTATTTGCGCTGGAGGTTCAAAGATGCATCCTTAAATCGAGGGGACTCACCCGTGCCGGGGAGCCCCTTGATTTATCTTTGGATTTAGGGATTGGAAGGTCTCATACACCGCCTTTAATACCGCCTTGGATTCCGGACGACGTCGACGGGCCGGAAGCGCTCCGACCACGGCCCCGGCCTCTGCCACGGCCCTGGCCTCTACCACGGCCTTGGCCCCGGCCTCTGCCGCCACTAGCGCCAGTGGCACCGGTTGCCCCAGTGGCACCGGTTGCTCCGGTGGCACCGGTTGACCCGGAAGCACTGGATGGTCCGGAAGCCGAGCTGGCGCCCCTGCCCGAACCGCCGCGGGATCCGGAACCTCCACCGCGGCCTCTACCGGAACCACCACCGCGGCCTCTACCGGAACCACCGCCGCGGCCACCACCGGAACCACCACCGCGGCCACCACCGGAACCACCACCGCGGCCTCCTCCGGAACCTCCACCGGCGCCTCCTCCGGAACCACCGCCGGAGCCTCCTCCGGACCCACCACCGGAGGATGCCCGGGCATCATCACTCAAAGTCATCAGCATCGGGGCCGCATAGGCCGCCACGGTCAGCATGCCCAGCCGGGCCAGCGCTTTCCGCCGGCTGTGGTCCACGGACCCCGTCTTCATATGAATGACTGACTTCTCTTGGTCGGTTTTCATGATCGTCTCCTTTTTATCATTGAAGTAAATGGGGTCATTCATCAACTCTTTGCCAGCTACCGTCAGTCTGCCGGCAGACATCGCGCCCATGCTCTCGAATTCGACCTCTGACGCTATAGACACTCCGGTATTCACGGCAGGACTGATTACCGGATCCGGTGTAGCTGGTTACCGGAACCAGCATGGCCGAGATGTCTCCAGACTTGCTGCGCCAGAAGGAGGCGCGGCCGTCCCTGTTCTTGCGGAGGGCCGACTGCAGGGTTTGATTGAGTTTGGCCTGGTCTCTCTGAGGAAGCACGGTGCTGTTAAATCCGTGAGCCACCAACTCACGCCGGGTGTTCGCACGGCGCCGGTGGCGGTCCTCGCGGATAACGTAATGACCGACTTCCGGTGCGTAATAAAACCGGCGGGTCGCCTGCCAGGAGCCGCTGGTCGTGGAGAACCGGCTGCAGGCCATAACAATGGCATTAAATTCTCCGGCCGGCACGGCTACCCGGGTGGTACCTTCCACGGTGCAGGTCCAGTTTCGGTCGATCTGTTCGGTCGTGCGGCCGTCTTTGTGGGTTATGGTCTGGGAAAATACGAACTGCTCCCGTTTGCCTGCGGTAGGCGGCCATAATAAGTCCGGCCGTGCGGCCGTGCGGCCTACACTGGACCGATTGGCACTCGACCAGGTCAGGTCGGGAATGATGAAGTTGGGATAGCCGTTGCTCGTGACGCCGTTGTGGTGCTTCCAGGTAACCATGCCGTCCGACACCGAAGTCACCAGAACGGACGTACCGTCGTCGTAAACGAAGTATTCGCCCGGAACATAATCGGGCAACCGTGTTTTCGCGAGAAGGTCCTGATCGGTTTCCGTAGGGATGGGATAGCGACCGCTGGTCTGACAGCCTGCCACAAAGAGCAGCAATGACAACATGACCATTACGGCCAAGCCGGGGAATTGTACGCGCTTTGTTTGAATGGTTACCATATTGACGATATCCTTTCGCGCTTGGCATCATTAAGCCGAGAGCCAAAATCTTGGATTTAGTTACAGTTACCTCCGGCGCTTGAACGGCATGCGCTTTCCCTCTCTGTTAAGTCCAACGTCTGGCGAAGCCTGTTTTATCCCGATGCATTGTTTTTTTCGGTCGACCCGATGGTTCTTCTAAAAAAAGGCGGATCATTGGTGGGGGACGATCCAGTCGCCCTTCGCAGTCCGGCACGCCAGACCGTAAAAGGAATGCTGATTTCCGCGGCCCGTCACGGTCTGGACATACTGGCGGCAGTAGGCGCCGCTTTTTAGCTGAAAAGTTGCCGTGGGTGTGGTTGTACCTGAAAACGTTTGTCCGGCCACATGCCAAGGCAAAGGCACACCGCTCGGGTTATTCTCCAGGGCCATCTGGAAATTGGTGTTTACCTGAGACTGCATACCCTCATCCAAATGGTCTAGGGGGGGCAGGATGGCCACGAGCTCGATGGTGCGACCGGGACGACGCCCGGGGTATTGTCGCGCTAGTTTGACGTAATGTCCCGCTTCCCGGGCATAATACCAGGTCCGGATTTCGCGCACCCTAGTTTTGCCCAGGCCACCACCGGAGAACCGGCGGGCAACAATTTTCCAGGCTTCGAAAGTCCCGGCTTTTACACGAACCTTCTCCCGGCCGACGACTTCCACCCGCCAATTTGACTGGTAGACGTGAACCTTCCCTGCGGCATCCCACCATCGACCCGACTCGGTATATCGCACCATTTTACCGGCAGCCAAAGGCCACAGTGAGGTTTCCGAGGATCCGCCCAGCCAGTTGCTGCGCTTGCGGAAACTGCGGGTCCCGGAGCGGGTGCCGCTCTCCCACTGGGCACGGCGATAGGTGAAATCGGAGAAGCCCGTCGACAAATAGCCGCGCTGATTCCGCCAGGTTACGCTATCCTTGGTCACGGCATCAACGGTCTCCGTCTTCCCGTTGGAGAAGATATATGTTGTTCCTTCCTGGTAAACAGGCAATGGTACGGAATCTGGTATCGCGGCATCGTGGCGAACCGTTGAAGCGCATCCCCATATTCCCAACACCAGCAGGACCTGACAGGCAAAACTCCGCCAAGGCCTGGCTAAGCCCGACGCAATCTCGCTGGTATGATGTCGAAAGTGATCTCGACTGAACACGCCATCAAGCTCCTCGGATCACGTCCCGGGCATGAATAGGGCTGCCGTCCGCCAATCCGATTTCCCCATACGGTAGGCCATGCCTCGGTAAGTTCGTTGGGTGTCGCCGGTTATCAGTTCCATGGTGAATCCTCGATAGTACTGGCCATCCTTGTTGCGATAAGTCTTGATGGGGGTGATGATGATGCGCTCTCCCGCGGCATCGAGATCGAGTGCCAGCGGGTCGCCACTCAGTTGGGTTTCGAGGGACTGACTGATGAATTGCCGGTAAGCGGAGAGAGGCTGGAAAGATGGCCGTTGGCCAGGTGGGGCTGCGGTCGGCTGGAAGATAAGCCCTAAACCGACACCGACCACCACCAGGGCCAAGGCCGCGGCCAGTTTCACCGCCGGGAAGTGCCCCCTTGGCCACAACCGTCGTTTTTCAGGGTGGGGCGCAAACACGTTCAGAAGGCGATGGGGCACAGGTTCATGAAGCGCCTCATTGCTGCCGGCACGCAACAGCACCGTCGTGCGCATGGCCTCGATGACAAACCGCCTGGCGTCGGCATCATTATCCAGGTAGCGTTCCACCGATTGCATGGTTTGTGGGTCCAATTCACCGTCCATGTAAGCAGAAAGCGTGAGGTGATCGAATTCGGCTGCCATTGCTATTTTCTCCCTTTGCCAACCGGGTGGACTGTCAAATTCAGGGGGTTATTTTCCTTGAATTGAATTGCCAGCATTTCGCGCGCACGGGCGACTCGGCTGGCGATGGTACCCGCCGGCACCCCCAGCACGGTAGCCGCTTCGGCGTATGTATGGCCTTCCACAGCCACCAGGATGATGGCCGCCCGGTTTTTATCCGGAAGATGTTGCAATGCCGCTTTGATGTCCATGAAGGAATGAAGCTGGCGCGGCGATGCATGGTCCTCCCCGGATAATTTTTGCAGATGTTTTAGTTTTTTTGCCTGTTCCGACCGACGCTTGCGGCGCCGCAGGTGATCGATCCACTGGGTGTAAACGACCTGATACAGCCAACTGTCGAAACGCGTTCCGTCGCGGTATTGCCCCAACCGGCTCAGGGATCGCTCGCAGGCCCTCTGCACCAGATCGTCGGCCAATTCGATATCGCCGGTAAGACTGCGTGCAAATCGACGAAGTCGGGGCAGGAGCATGACCATCTGTTCCTTCAAAAAGGTTTCGCGCAACGCGTCTTCACGCTGCGATTGATTTCGCAAATCGAACCATTTCATCGATCGAGGTCAGTCCCAGTTTCCCACGACACCAGCTTCTTCCTCGGCCGACATCGGTTCAAGATCATTGAAATCGTCAAAATCAAATTGCCTGTCCCTGTCCCGGCCTGATCCCCGATCCCCTCCGGCAGCCCTGGCACTAGATGAGCCGGTGGCGCCGAGTGAGGAATTGGCACCGGACGAGCTGGTGGCACCGGATGATGAACTGGCGCCGCTCGCCCCGCTCGACCCGCTGGATCCATCCGAACCGCTGGACCCGCTGGCTCCACCCGAACCACCGCCTCCACCGGACCCACTACCTCCACCGGACCCACCGCCTCCACCGGAACCACCACCTCCACCGGAGCCACCGCCGCCACCGGAACCACCGCCTCCACCGGAACCACCGCCGCCGCCTGAACCACCGCCTCCGCCGGAGCCACCCCCGGAACCGCCGCTGCTGCCATAGGCCTCGCTCAACGTCATCAAGACAGGGGCCGCATAGGCGACAGCAGTGAACAGCCCCAGTCTGGCCAAAGCCCTGCGTCGGCCGCGATCAACCTTTTGTTCAGGCGATTCGTCGGATCTGCCCGGATGGGTTTTCCTGTGGAGTTGGATGACTTTCGATTGGCCCTGCATGTTGACCTCCAAGCGAACGATGGGTTGTCTAAAATGGGTAACGCTTGTGGGGCCGGATTTTATCCCGGGGCAATCGGCTGATGGATATTGCGCTCCGGGAGGCGATTGATGCATGCGGCGGCCCATTGTCAGACGTCTGAACCCCGGCATGGTCGTTTTTGAAAAAGCATCGAGCAGCGAGCGCCTTGCCGTTCGTGGCAGTGATCCAGGCGTCTTGGTGTCCGAGCCGACGCCTGGTGTCGGCCCATAGGGCTCTAAGGGACTGGCACTACCGCTTGTACAAAAGCGGCAGCACCAGATAGTCGTTGGTGGCTCCGACTATTTACGAAAGAGTTTATGGCAGGCCTTGCAACTCTGGACCATGGCGCCCATCCGTTTAAAGTGCGTTGCTATCAGGGTCATGACGGATTTGCGGTATTTGATGGCATCATCCGGTTTAGCAAACTACGCCAAGGCCACACCGACCACCATGACCACCACCAAGACAGGGAGTATAACTTTGGCCCTAATCTTCATGGAACCTTCTTTCAGGATTGGTTGTCACCTGCCAGGCAATCAATAGCAGACCGGCTACACAAAGCAAGGGATTGTCAACCGCCATCATGAAGGTCTTGAACACAAAGTGCTGCAAGGAAATCGGCATTGTTGCCAAGGCCTCTGGGCAACGTCTTGACGACCCAATGGCAAACCCTATCTTCTGCCAATTACAATAGCAATCGTCACCATAACAACTACCTGGAGGATCTATGCCGACGGATATTTTTTCCGAGTTTAATCTGAACGATTACACCTTGCGCAATCGCCTGGGTGTGGCGCCCATGACCCGCATGTCTTCGGTGGCCGACAGCATTCCGCGGCAGGACGTGCTCGACTTTCTCGTGAGGCGGGCCGAAAACGGGGCGGCCTTAGTCTTTACCGAAGCCATCGTGACCGATTACGAAAGCGCCCAGGGGTATCCGGGTCAGGCGCGGCTTGTCACCCAACGGCAGATCGACGCCTGGAAACCTGTGACCGAAGCCATCCGCCACCATGGGGCCGTGTCCGTGCTGCAGATGTTTCACTGCGGCCGCATGGCCTGGCCCGAAATCAACCCGGCCGGCCGCAGCATTGCCCCCAGTCCCTTGACCCCCAAACAGGACAACCCCCTGACCGGTAAAGCCTACCCCGTGCCCGACCAGGCCAGTCAATTTGACATCGACCATGTCGTTCAGGGATTCGTGGAGACCGCCAAAGGGGCCATGGCCGCCGGTTTCGACGGGGTCGAGGTTCATGGAGCCCATGGCTATCTGATCAACCAGTTTCTGTCCACCTACACCAACCAGCGAACGGACGAATACGGCGGAACGCTCGAAAACCGTTATCGACTGACCCACGAGATCCTTGCCGCGGTGCGGGCGGTGGTCCCGCGGGAGCGCCTGCTGACCTTCCGGATTTCAAACTGGGGCGTGGCCGATCCGGAGGTGTCGTTGTTCGCCACCCGGGAAGAATGGCAGGACCTGATTATCATGCTGACCAGTGAGCCGATCGATGCCATTTCAGTGTCGACCTATGATTTCCAGGCGCCGGGGTTCGGGACCGATCAAACCGTCGTCCAATTGACCCGGGCCGTATCCGATCTGCCGCTGATGATCTGCGGTAAGATCCACGACCGGGATACCGCTCAGGCGGCCCTGGCGCATGCCGACATCGTGCTGTCGGCCAAATCATTTCTGCTCAACCCTGAATTCGTGAACGACGTGCGCGAAGGCAAAGAACTACCCCTTCACAGTTCCGCCGAAGCCAACGTGGCCTACACCGAGAAACCGCTGCCCTGATCATTTGCGGAGAAAGGTGTGTCGGTATGCATATCTTCTTTCAGCCCCCGGTAGGGATTGGACTGGCCTTTTTATTGGCGGGGGTGGCCATCCTGGCCGCCGCCCTGTGCATCCAGCGTTTCCGGACCGCCTATCGCTTGGCGGGTCAATACGCCAGCGCGATCTGGTTCGTGCGGGGCATCCGCTGCCTGATCATTGCATTGACGGCCGCAACCTGGGCCGCCGGTTTTTATTGGCAGCAAAACTGGCTTCTGATCGTGGGACTGGTCATCCTGGCCCAGGAGCTTTACGAGGGCTTCGTTCTCAGCGCGGCCCTGCGCGAAGGCCTGCGGATCGAAGACGGCCGGGGCTCAAAAGTTGTGGTCTAGAGGTTAGTTGCCATCCGGATCTTTTTACGCGGGCGGTGTCCCCGGTCTAAATTCAAGGTCCCGCTGGTGCCTGCGTTCCAAATTGGGGCCAGGGTCAGCATAGGCTCCTGCCAAGAACGGCGAAGCCATCTAAACTCGAACCCGATTCCGATAGCGATACCGATGAAGACGAGGAATCGACAATGGATGTGACCGTGGCCGCCCAGATCGCGCTTTGGATCATCGCGGTGCTTTTTGCCCTGGTCGGTGTGGCCGGGCTGGTTTTCCCGGTCCTGCCCGGGGCGCCCTTGCTGTTTGCCGGGCTGTTCCTGGCAGCCTGGGCGGACGGTTTCGCCCACGTGGGCACCGGCGCCCTGGTTGTGCTGGGGGCCATGGCGCTGCTGACCTATGTGGTCGATTTTGCGGCCAGCGCTTTTGGCGCCAAGAGATTCGGTGCTTCCCGCCGGGCGGTTATCGGGGCGGTCATCGGTGCAGTGGTCGGCCTCTTTTTTGGCCTGGTGGGGGTCATCATCGGGCCCTTTATCGGGGCCGTGGTGGGAGAACTCTCCGTACGCCTTGATTTGGAAGCCGCCAGCCGGGCCGGCGTCGGCGCCACCATCGGGCTGGCCCTGGGGGCGGCGGACAAACTGGCGATGGCATTTGCCATGCTGGGGACCTTTCTCATCTTCCGCTTTTTTTAGCAGGCTGTTTCGTAAAAAGCCCTATATCGGCGTTACGCTTCGATCCGCGTCATTGCGGCGTACAGT
>JAAUYL010013577.1_pt1 | contig 13244 bp, 15 predicted proteins | sample 7278011 | NCBI WGS metagenome assembly JAAUYL01 (sample SAMN14350225, study PRJNA611818) | marine sediment metagenome | isolation source: surface marine sediment (1.8m) | place: French Polynesia: Moorea | collected 2018-08 | reverse complement strand
TCTGCATATCTAGTGCATAGATCAAAAATCGACTTACATTTTTTCAACTATCTCTGTTAGGAGACGACTTCTTCGAGAACATACTTGAAACAATGTCTCCTGCGAAGCTGAAGCAAGTACAAAATCATGAGAAAATCCAGGCAACCAATCAGAGAAGTTTTTCAGTGTGCTGTGAAGTTCGTCCATCTTTTGTCGTATTAAGTCTCCAAAACTGTCCACGGTTCTAACGACTGGCAAATCCACATTTACGGGCCTTAGCTGCCTCGTGATTTCTTTCAAGGTTTCGTAACTTGTGGAAAATTCGCAAGTATGTTTGGACAAGTATGAGACGGATTTTATGAACTTCTCGCGGGTAACGCTAAGGTAAAAACACGATGCAGATTGTTGGGAATCGAACAAGCGTTTTTTGATCTCATCATACCTGATGATTTCAATGTTTTGATGGTTCAGTAGCTCAGCTTTTCCCTGCAATGACCTGGTCCCGTCTGTGGCCGACTGTAAAAACTCTTCAAGTACCACTAAGTCTTCATCCATTCTTCTGAGGGCGTCCCTAAGCGACACGCGTGGACGTGGTCTCAAAATTTTGCAATGTGTGGCTTGCTCCGCTTTTCTTTGGAGCTCTTCCTTTTCACTCGATTCCATTTGATGTATCTGAAAAATAAAAGTTCCAGATGGATATGTTACTCTCCAGGCAGTGTTTCCATAAGCTTGGTGATATCTTTAATAAACGCCAGTCTAGATTCAACGGTAAAAAATGAGTAGTTCGTTGTTTTGTTGTTGCTTTGAGGATTTAAGGAGTATGCCTCCTGGACGGACCGGCATTTGGCAATTGAATCGACAATAGCAGCCCACATTACGTCTAATAGCTTTGTTTTTAAATCTGCCTCGCCTTTTAGCTTCTTGATCAGTTTATCCTTGTCATCGGCAGTCTGTTCGTATGACTCAAGCACTTGAAACTGCATGAACGTTTTTTCGCAATCCTCGCTGAATCGTTGTGAAACTTCCTTTACTACAAGAAACAGATTGGCCTTATCAAATGCCTCGATTTTTAGCTGGAATTCTGTTTCCGATGCGTCAATAGCGTCTTGCGCTTGAATTTTTGCATTGATTTCGTCAAACCTTTTGACATCATTTTCGGCGTTCTTCAAGGATTTGTCCATGCAGTCGATTTCCTTGCTATAGCGATCGAGTTTGAGCTTTTGTTCTGTTGTCTTTTTAGAATCTGAGGCTAATAGCATTCCCAGCTCAACATCTTCAATCATAAGCTTCGTGGAACCACAATCTTCAAGTGCACCTCTCGTTTCTTTCGCAAACTGCTGGTTCGTGCCTTCCGACAGGTGCCTGACAATGTTGTTGCTAGTTAGATGATCCAGGAGAATTTTATGCATGTAGGACAAAGATGCGAGTTGATGAGCGTTTAAATCAGCCAAAAAGTCCTTGCTAATATCATTGATTTCTTGGCAAGCAACAGGTACATCAGGAAATGTCAAAGGGTTGGCACCATTTTCGCCAAAAGACCAGCGAATCCTGTTTGTAAGATTCTCCAATTTCAGTTGTACATGCGCATGGTCATGTTTGTGGATACTTGGGGTTTCTTCCTTGCTTTTCGTTTGAGAAAAGTCTTTCAGCTCTGCGTTCTTCTCCATCCACTGGAAGGTCCTTTGCAAAAGAAGGCTTAATTTTTTCATGGTGGATTCCTTCGCATCCTGGATCTTCTTCAAATTGGTCTTGGCAGTTTCGGTCAAGATTTGACATTTAGGAATCAGAGCTTCCATCAGTTGCTTCCGTTCTTCACCGAGGCAGAAAGCAAGAACTTTGTTGAGGTCTGTTTCAAGCGCTGTTATGATTTCATTCAAGTCTTCGGGTTTTATTTGGCGAGATGCCGCAGAATTTTCTCCTGTCATCTCAAGTTCAATGTTCAAAAGCAGTTCGAAGTCGTTCAATTTTTTGCTTCCCATGCTTGCATTATCGGACACACTGATAGCATCAGCCCGTTGTTGGATGTTTCTTTTCAGAGAAACAAAAAAATCTTGGATTTTTTTAAAGGATTCTTGAATCGACTCCTTGAGCGTTAGTGCCACCGGTAGTTGGCTCTTCTTCTTATTTTTTTCCAAGCAAACAATGAGGCAGTACACTGTTGTAAATTTTCCAAGAACCTCTTCGGCAAAGGTGTCGCAAATGGTGAGCAATCTTGCTTTCAATCCCGTGACTCCCATGCTGCTCGTTGAAATTGCAATGTCAAGGAAAATATAGTTAAAAACATAAATATTATTTGGACTAAATGCGTCGATATTTACCTAATAAATTGAAAAATTAAACCAATGTTCTTGATGGCAGGATTAGTCGAAACGGGATCGTCGAATCGATGTTGTAGACTATATATCTATTCTACAAAGGTCTTTATTTACTTACAAGGAATCTTAGCCGTTTTATCAAACTTCAAACTCAGACTTATGCTGTAGACATTCCAGATTTCCAATATAGGTATTAATGCGTTGCGGGTTGCGGGTTTAGTGGACTCAAAAATATACTTAGCCAAACACGATAAGAGTCACGACCCGACGTAGCAAAGCCAGATTTCGCCATTTACCATGGTCCATGGTTCAGCTGATTTTTTCGCCATTGACCAACCATTGCCCATGCCATTGACTATGCCATGGTCCTCACAGGACCATGTTTTCCGGTAGGTTGCGTGATAGAGGCGGAACTGTTGAGCCTATCACCACCATTAACCAGCCAATGACGACGTGTGACGTCACTTCCGCCGTAGTAAATGGGACGTCAATGGCGTCGTGATTCTCAATATTTTTTTTGGGCGGGAAACCGCTAGCGGTCTTTTGTTTACATTGAGACTCGAAATCCCATTGTCGCGCCAACTTCTGCGGTTACAGAATTCGATCGAAAACACAGTTTGAGAATTCGTTTTCCAACATCTTCCCAACTTGAGAATCGTGTGCTTCGTGAACTGATCATCACCATGGACTCGCAAGATCTGTGGGAAAGGAAGGACTTGTCGTTCCTGGAGAAGCTTAGTGAGTTTGACAAGGCTGAAGAGTCTAAGAAAAGGAAACGTGAACAGGAGAGCGTTTCAAAGGTGAAGAAGTCGAAAACTCGTGAGAAGAAGGCTACCAACGTCAATGCAGTTGAGTCAGTGGCTGGGCCATCGAAAGGGATCGCGTCCAAGAAGCAGACAGGTGGCGCGAAGATTGGTTCGCCAAGGTCCCGCTACCAATTTGACAAGCCCATGAGGAAGCCTTGGCAAGTGAAGCCAATGTCTGGTTGGGAGCGCCTGACCAGGATGTATGGCATCCTCAGGCCCAAGTCGAAGACGGCTGTTCGCTGTGCTGAAGATGATTCCTCTGACGAGGAGAGCGCCATTGACTACAGGAAGAAGACTGACGAAGATGAGGTTGCCTTCCCATGGGTGATTGAGGAAAAGAAGAGAAGGCTTTCTTTGGAGCACAAGGGCGACATGTCTCCTGATCAGCTCTTCGACAAGAACTACATCATTGCCCGTCCAGAGTGTGCTAGATGCCATTGCCGACCCTGTCAATGCACACTTTAAGTCGGTCGATTTTGAAAGTTACCGTCGACAATGAGAAGTCCATGGCAAATTCTATGTCAATATTTTACAGCGATCGTTATAAAAAGCAGACCATTATAATGCTGTCCTTGATAGATCAGGACATTTGAATGCATTGATTAAAGTCTATTCTGCTACTTTGTTCCAGATCTACATTGGTTTAGCAATGGCGAGGTGCTATATGGCAGCCTCTGGAGCAATGGAAGAGCCATCCAACAGTTCGACCTCAGACAGTGATTCGTTGCGAGCATATCTCTGGGATGGTGATAATTTCAAGAAGTACAGCTCGTACATTGCCTTCGAAAATGCTATGTGGCTGAGACGCCGGGAGAAGGGAAAGGGCAGGTACTTTTTCACTGACCTGGTCAGTGAAGAACACTTCGACATTGACGAGACAGGTATAGTCCGTAGCGTCGTTCATGGCCAAATGTCTGCTAATTTCTCTTGCTATTTTCCAGGCTCGAGTGATGAAGAGACAAAGCCAAAGCCACAGTTGACTCCTGTGAAGCCTGACAAAGAATCCGTGCCAGCCATTAGCAAGGTAGAAGAGATCTCTCCCATTTTCCAATCAAAATGTCGAGGCAAGCGACACCAAGGTAATGCTGCTGGCCATAATTGATCGTGGTCACCAGAAGGTCATGGTCATTGACTTTGTTATTGCAGGAACAGCTACGAACCAATCGCCTTCCACGCCTAAAGGACCACTGAAATTTCCTCACATCAAAGAGGTCACCATTCGAAGGCCAGCGTTCATGAAGACACCAAACAATTCCCCAGCGAAGGCTGCTGATCCAAACGAGTCTCCAGGATGTCATTTGTGCAACAGGCATTGGTGTAAATGCTTTGGTTAATAACGTGTTTAATCTCATAGTTCTGCTATGTAGAATACAAGATTACAATCTTGAAATGTCAATGATTAAGTCGCATTTGGAAAATTTGGAGTCTGTAGTTGTAGTCTGTGGCTCGTCCATGGCAATTGTTCGTCTAACTGAACAACATATCCCAGTAAAAGGGAATCAAAATCTTCTTTTGCGTCATGACTCCCTTGCCCCTAATGTCTTTTCGTTTCAATGTGGTCACTTGTTCAGTCAACTTCTTGTACTTGTAGATGCCTACGAGGTCCATGTCCAGTGTTGGGTCATGACGAGATTTCCAGGACTTCTTCTTCATTTCGCGGGCAAAGACAAGATCCCCACTTGTAGCAATGACACTGTAGTAATTGTATTTGTCGTCAATGACAATGGAGTCGTCATTGCGCACTTCATTCTTCCTTTCCTTGATCCTCAGCGTCTTAGCGCAATGAACGCCCTCAACATGGTCGATGCATCTTAGGAGCATGTTTCTCGCGATTTGCAAGCCAACGTTTCGTGTGCCAGGATGGAAGGCGTGCTTGACCCTGCCATAAGCAGACTCATAAGGTTCGGTGGATAGTTCCTCTGGTCGACCATATTCTGCGATTTCTGGCATGTGGGAGAACCCGTGCCAGTTGAAGGTACAAGCCGCTGGGCCAAACTCTTCCGCGAACTCGTCGTACAACAGCTCGTGGAGGAACTTCAGATGATCGTTTCCTAAAGCTTCTCGCGCCCACGTTGGACCATTGTAGATCATGACCAGGTAGACAAAGAGTAGCCAGACATGTGCAGTTTGGTGCTCATGTTCGTCCTCGACAATGTCACAGATTTCAAAGATACAGGAAATGGTCATGGACTTCCACTCGTGGCCCTTGAAGTTGGCGTAGTCGATTGGCCTGGACCTGTGCGAGAACTCGCTTGGCAAGTTGATTTTCCTGTAGACCTCGCTGATCTTGTCACAAATTCTTTGGCCTCTCCTGTTCATGACGCCACCCTTGTTCAGTCCAACTGTGTGTCGCCACAGACCGCTCCTGACGATACCCAGCCAATCCCTGTGGAAAGGGTCTGGAGGACAATTCCTGATAATGTCAAACTCTGGCAACGTCAACAATGGCGATCTTCCTGTTATGCCCTTCACATTTGTCGCTGTGGCATTGCCCTCCTCCTGTTGGGTTTCCAGGTCATGCACAAATTCAAGCCAACGCTCATGGCTTCTGCGACGTTGATGCATCTGGCTTGGGGGGTAACACACTTTTCTCATAATGACCTCTCCCATGGCCTCGCAAATTTCGCACGAGTGCTTCCCAGCATGGCCTTTGATGCATTTGATAAAAGCCCTCATAGGAGCATCTGCCAAGAAAAACTTCACCTTCACGCCAAGGGCAAGGCACTCCTTGATGAATGGATCCAGGAACTTGTGTATGTCCTTGGCCTCGTGTTTCTTGGCAACGCGAATGTGGGGTATATAAACTTGCCTGCAGCCATCGAACTGCACGCCCATGACATTGAGTGTATCAGACGAGCTCTTGGCATAAGGAATTCCATCATAGGTGAAACTAAGCCTCACTTTCTTGTAGTCAACTTGGCCATTGACCATACAGCTGGACTTCTTGTGCATGGCAAAGTGGAAATCAATGAGCTCCTTCAAAGGTATCCTGGTCCAGATTGACAGTGTCTCGAATTTGGACTTGTCTTTAAACCGCTTTTCGGGAAATTTTTCGCCATGGCCCTCCTTCACGACGTCATCAGTAAGCCTTTTCACCTTCCAAGAGACTTTGGGCGTTGGCAGGCAAGCATTGACCTTGCGTTCAGTGGTGTCATAGGACTTCGTGGCAATGCCAAGCCTCCTGGCTAGCCGGCTGACAACTTGCCACATGCCTTTTCCTTGAGAACGCTTCATTCGATGCTTTGTGAATGTCTTCATGAAATCCCCTACCACTTGGTTCAGCTCTGGATCTTCATAGAAGTGGAAAGTGATTGGCCCCTGCTCATCGTCGCTATCTTCTCCTTCACTAGCACCTGACTGATCATTTGCCACGAACATGTTTGGGTCAGTATCGCGAATCGTTTGTGACTGTATTTCCTGCAATTTCATTTGAGATTAACAACCAGGAACATAGAACTTCTTAATGAGCTAATGTCAGAATATCATTTGTAGGAAGAACTCTTGGCTATAATTAATAACAAAGTAATCTTTGAAGCTTGTTTCAGTGGTGTGGCAATGGTGTTAACGTTCTGGTTCGCTGTCGGAGCTCACCTGCGATTCGTCATCGTCGACATCAAACAAATCTTGAGATTCGTTCAAATCTTCTTCGTTGTTCCTGTCAACGTTCTCGCCCTGGTGTTCGCCATTGCCCATGGCAACATCATGTGGATATTCGACCTCGTCATCGGTACTTTCCTCCTGGTCGGACTGAGAATCAGAATCCTCCTCGTTTCTCTCGCGAACAACGGCATTAGGCACTACTCCATCAGCGATACCATGGCGAGCGAGGTTACCTTTAAGAGATTTGTCATTAAACGCTGTGGCGAATGGCATAGTCAATGGCAACTTACGTTCCGAACCGTAGTAGTTTCCAATATTAATTCTCGCGCTAGTGTACACGTTGCGACGTCTGGCAATCTCCTCATCACTGATCTTGCGCGTGACACGAAACACTCGCTTGGACTCGCCGTTCTCTTCCTCTCGAATGCCAATGCCCACCTTCAACGGCTGCGACTCCTCGCTGACCATTGGGTCCAAAGCACTGAGACTGATGTCGACGTCGAGATCTTTTCTGGTCATGGAAGCCACGTTCGCCATTCTCTCTACAGCAAACGAAGCAGCTTCGTCCACGTTCTTCTCGTCATCGATTTTCCGCCTTTTTTCGTCGTATCCAGCGTCTACCAGGCCGCTTTGCTTCAAACGCTTTCGATGCCAATAGCGCTTCTCTTTGCAATGGAGTCTCACAGCTTCACTGAAGTGCCTTCGATCCATTCCTGCCTTGATCACGAACAATGGGTACTGCTTTCTCAACAAGTCCATGACCAAACACTTCCTGTCGCTCACACGTACCGATTCACTTGGCCAAGTCTTTGGTTTTTGTGATTTCAGTTTTAGATTCGAAAATGGCCGTCAAATTTTGAAACGTAAACAAATCGAATCTCGTCATGGCGCCGCCATGGACCAACCAATGACCACGGTTGACGTTAACTCAAAAGAGAAGCGCTAAATCTCTATTCTGTTTTGGTTCGTAACGTAACAGTGCTGATTGGGCGCCAAATAAACAAAGACGAGAAAAACCGTTAAAATTCAAAAATTCCGATTTCGATCGGAAAATCTGAAAATCTTTCTGCCGAATTTCGCCACGAATTACAGCGATTATCAGTGATCGATCCATGAACTTGCCATGGCAAACTTGCCAGTGTTGACGCGCCAGCAGTGTGAGGCCAATCTCCACAGGGGGACTACGGCCAACTACGATAGAGTGATCGCCTACATGCCAAGGTTTGCTCTTGGCAATGGAACATTCACATCTGAGAAAGGAAAGTTCGTGGTGGCGCACATCACTATCACCTACTGGCATGGAGAGGATCACGATTGGGCCCTTGGTGAGGGTGTCTTCGAGAACGAGCATGGAGCACCAGTGAAGCCAGTGTATGTCATGTACGACGACGACAGGTGCTTCGAGTCATTTCTCTTCGCTCGAATTCGCAGACTTGGATCGAAGAAGGCCGTGAACGAAATCCTGTTCGAGCTCAACAGCCATCTGGAGCTGTACCGAGATGAGCTACGTTATGCCATTGCACAGGAGTGGTGTTCCCAGGAGCCTTGGCGTATCTTTCCTACCCTTCTCCGCGACTGCATTCGCCCAATTAAGAATGGTCTCGGACACACTGTCGCTTGGTACACACCGGGCATGATGCGCAGTGACTTGAAGAGGATCATGGGAAGCATGCTCCCGTATGGGTACGATGATGCCTTGCCAGCAAGCCACCTGTGCGATGAGCCCATGGAAGATTCAGCGGAGGAGGACGAATCTGAGATCGACGAAGTCGAGCCAAACTGAATTTGCCATTGTCGAGATCAACGCCACTATCAGTGCACTAAATTAGCAATAAAGTTCAGGCGAAGTTGCCAAGCCCCTCTGCGATGTAAGTATGTAGTGTCTGTATTAATCCCTTTCTTTTCTGTTTGACGTTGCAGGTGAGATCAATGTTACCACGTGCGAGCCATTGACTACGGCAATAAAATTTTCGATTGAGTTTTTTCGAAAATCCAAAAAATCTGTGAAATCAGGCCGGACTATCAGTCGATTACGTCGTTCTTGGCGAGTGGACGTGCAAAAATTATTTGCAAGGAACGAAGTGCGAATCCCCAACTTCAAGATGGCATCCAAGGACTACGAGTCGAGCAGCGACCCTGACGATGCTCCTGACCTTACACTCACTCGCGAGTATTGCGATATGGTCCTCTACTTCTCGAAATCTGGACGTTTCCAATACCACAGCCTGATGGACCATGGCAGGCATGCTGGAGTTGTAACCCTTCTGACAGCAGAACGTGTTACAAAACTCACTGAGGAACGTAGACTTCGCCCCGTGTCCATGGCCCTGACCGCGGGCGGTCCCAAGCAGAAAGTCTACATGATCTGCCTTGTTCGCCAGGGTAAGTTGAACCAATATTTGCCATGGTCCTGCCATGGACCATGCCATGAACAACGCCATGAACTGCCATTGACAATATCTTTATATCTGTTTGCAGAGGTGACGACTCAGGAGTTGAATGACAACATGGACCGCATGAACAGGTTCATTGACGGGATGACGTCCGCTGAGAAGGAGGGGGCCGTGCAGTACCTCATCATGAACACCAAGTCTCGTATGCTGCCTGGCGTTCGCTATGTTCCATTGGATTGGTATGGACCACACGAGGTTCCTCCCAGCGAACTTCTCGATGAAGATGGACTCCAGGTTGACAACTCTGGCAAGCCCATTGTCGCTAGCGAGGAGGAGTTCCCCGTGTACCGCCCTGGACGTCCCTTTGTGAAACGTGACAATCGTGACGTGTCTCTGCCACGAACAACTGCCAACCTGTCAGACCCTGAGACTGACTCTGACGCTGGCGACAAGAAGAAGCCAAAGGTCACAAAGAGAAAGGACATTGACGACGATCTCGAGAACCCACAGGTAAGCGTAACGAGTGTATAAGTACCATGGCTGTTTCATGTCAAAACGTACTTTCCTCTGCTAGCCGGGTCCATCACACCATTCTCCTCCAAAGAAGTCCAAATCGACTGTCAAGCAAGCCCCAGACGATGGCGATTCTGACGATGACATGATCGAGGAGATTGGTGGTTCAGATGATGAACCTGAACAGCGTGATGATCCCACCAGCACTGGCGCCAGCGAACCCAAGGTAACCAATGAACTGACATTACTTGTGCCAATGACTATAAGGTGACAATGTCTCTTTGGTTTCAGGATTTCCAAGCAGAAATGAACAAGCTTCGTGAAGGCTTGCAGAGCCTCAACAGTCTTGTCAAGGATGTCATCCTTCCCTTGAAAGCTCAGTTGGAGGAGGCCAAGGCCAAGCAGAAGGTCAGAACCCGCGAGGACACTCCTGACATGTACAACGACTACGAAACTCAGCTCTACTACTACTTCCCTATTAACGTCTACACGAAGGCCATGAATTGGCTTTTGAAGCAGCCCATCGTCAGGAAGTTCCTGGAGTACGAGACAATCAGGGTCGTCTACAGGAACCATCCGCCTTTCAAGCCCGATGCTGAGTTTGTGTTCGGCAAGTTCCTGGACTACCTTATGACAAGGCGCCAGCAGAGTCATTGGTGCAAGTCAACTGGACGCGGCCGCAGCCAAGACTATGGACGAGCTCCAATGCCTGACATTGTCGTCGACATTGCTGAGAAGGAGCTAGTGGACGTTGGCAAGCGTCGTGTCCCTGGATCAAAGAATGTGGCTGAGTTTGTGAAGGACAAATGCAACTCGGCTAGAAGGCATCAGGTCCTTGGCTCCCAATATGTCAAGGATTCGAAATCTGTCCAGGAAATGGCCTACAGGATCCTTGGCGAGCGAGTCGACTTCATGAAGAAACACGAGGTGAGAAAGAATTAACATTACCTGACGATATGTTCGCCATTGACCATACCATGATCCATTTTGCAGTGGGTCTTCAAGGACTGCAAGAAGAAGTGGACGTTCGAAGATGAACTGAAGAAGACCAGAAAGCTGGAGATCTCCAGTGGCTACAAGGATGATCCCACATTCGATGCCAACCAGCCTTACCCAGATGACCTTGAGCTGCTGTTCTTCCCTGAGATGGACGTTGGCAGACCTCTTCATGACATGAACGAAGCCGAGGACCTCGTTCGCGAGCTCAAGAAAGTTGGTCTCAGCAAGCCAATTTTCCCGCCAAATGTGTGGGCGGTAAGTTTATGGCCATGAACCATGTCAGTATGTTGTTGGTGTTAATCGCTATCAATGTCGCTTGCAGCTGATCAAGATGGTCGTTCAACCAGGACCAATCGACGAAGCCTTGGCTCAGAAAAAGGCTGCTGAGAAACAGGCCACTCACGCCAAGCAATTGGAGCGTAGGCGCCAGCGCCATGCCAAGAAGCGAGCTAAGGAACTGGAGTCCATCGATCCAGAGGAAGACAAAGACAACCCTGATGAAGAGCTGGAGGACATTGACGATGCCAATGTCCCAGTCGAGCCAGCACCAGAGGCACCTAGGACCAGAGATGAACAAATGAAGGATTTGTTTGGCAGCATCTCAGACATTTCAAGCAACAGTTCCAGCGACTCCAAGACTACCAACGTCCAAACCAAGGTTGGACAGGTAATGATTGCTCCATCAAATATCGACCTATGGACTAATGCGAGATCCTGTTTATAGGGAGGTCAGCTTGTCTTCTCTCGTGAAGATAGCGACAATGACGAAGAGACTGACACCACTGCCCAACAACAGGGACAGGGTGCTGCTTCAAGTGGACAAACGACAACTGCGATCTTGGCTTCAGTAAGTTGAATGACATTTGTTCTGTTATTGGTCATTGATGCTATGCCTTTCATTTCTAATTTAGGCTACAGCCCAAGGTATCGTTTCGTCCAAAAGTGCTGTGGACATTGCCGCTGAGAAAACGACCACCACTGAGTCCAGCTACAGCATCTTGGTCAGCAACGAGCAAGAGCCAACCCAAACTCAAGTCCAAGGTCAATCGTTTGAGAAGAAGACTACCACAGAGTCCTTGCGCAGGTCTCCATCGACTACAACTAAAGCAGTGGATGAAGCCTCCTCCCAGCAGACCCAGACAGACAGTGGCAAGAGCGACATGGAAAAGTATCAGGACATGGAGGAGGATGTTCTGAACCAGGCCATTCTGGAAGGCGAAAGTGGATCCTCATCCAGTAATGAATCCAACAAGGACACCACGTTCAAGCAGCCACAGGCCAAAGACGCTTCGGCCAAGATGGTAAGGTCATTTATGTCATTGTTGATATGTATGTATCTTTGATGCTTGATACATATCTCACTTTCAGCCAACGTTCAAGGTGCCATTGCCCCCTGCAAAGAAGCCTACTTCCAAAGGAGGGGTCAGCAAGAAGGCTGACCAAGCCAGCGAGAGAACTCTTGGGATGACCCGCACGAGGCGTAGAGCTGCTTTGGATAACGATCTGGAGGACTTCCAGGACCAATCTAGCAAGAAAGCGAAGACAGCTTCCACCAAGCAATCTGCCAAGGGCAAGAAAGGAAGAGGAAAGAAGAAGTAGGCGAGTAGTGATACGCCAATCTCAAACCCATTAACTCTATGAATATGAGCAACGTTAACACATTTTCTAGTTCAAGCATATAGCAAGCAAAGCATTAACCCCCAATGACCAATCGTCATCTATTCAACAGAGAGATAATTTTAGTTATAAGATTACAGTTATATCAACGTTAATCCATTAAGAGAATATAACAGAATACTATATTTGGCACAACAATATCCAATCTTATATATATATGTATCAAATTTGAGTAGGGTACACCCTGCGGGCGGCAGCCCCCCAAAATCACAAAAAGTAGCTAATGGCATGGTCAATGGTAGTAACCGTGCCAGGTGCGCCCTGGCGAGAGCAGGACCTGCTGCCAGCAGGGGAAAGGTCCATAGCGTGGTTCATGGCGAGACCAATGCCAACTGCGCCGGTAGCGATCTGGATTCGCATCGGCAACGTTGGCATCGTCAATGGGAGTCCCATTGTCAACTGCATCCAGCAGGAGACCTGGTTTGGTCAACCTTGGTATCGTCAATGGCGAAGGCAGGGCCAGGAGCGTTTTCCGGCGGTTTTTGACGTTTTTCCGGTCAGTGGTGGGTTCATGGCGGAAACCACCTCGTTTTCAGCGGTTTTGCGGATCTCCATGTGGTCATTGGCAAAAATGTCATCTGGGAAGTCGTCCGCCAATGGTAACGGTATTTTATTTAGTAAATACCGCTGTGACGTCACTTCCGCTTAGTCCATGGCAAAACATCAGCTGAAACCCCTACCATGGTCCATGGCACCTACTTCGTTTGCCATGGACCAAACACTATGAACTCGCCAACATCCATGGTCCATGGTATGGCACTCTCGTTTTGCTACGTCGGGTAGTCTTTTAACCATTATATATTGGATTTGTTTTGAATACTCTCCACCCATAGGTTCAAAGATGCAAAGCGTACGTCAACAAACATTACAAGAGGAAAAGGTGCTACCAGATTGGTCTTTCAAGGAGTCAGAAACTGAAAATAGAAGAATCATTAGAAATGGCCAAAATCGAGGAGGAAAAG
>JAAUYL010027547.1_pt1 | contig 13247 bp, 12 predicted proteins | sample 7278011 | NCBI WGS metagenome assembly JAAUYL01 (sample SAMN14350225, study PRJNA611818) | marine sediment metagenome | isolation source: surface marine sediment (1.8m) | place: French Polynesia: Moorea | collected 2018-08 | reverse complement strand
TTGACCCTTTGCTTGAGCAACCAACAGATGAGCTTTTTGGGTTTGTGAAGAATTTTCCGGTAATTCTAGCGGTTGCAAACATGAAACGAGAATTTATTATGGAACGATTTCGCCAACCCTAAAATTATAGAAAATTTTGCTGAAATGACTTTCTTACGCTCGACCCAGGAATGGTTCCAGAGTGTTCATGTGTTCATATTTTCGAAGGACCCTTGTTTTGGTTATTGAAAATATCATGCGCGTGTACGCTCTCCTATACTCACACCAAAACTCAGACCAAAAATATCCTTCTTATATGTGTACCTACATTTTAAAATATTTTCTGGCATTCGCTCATTTAGAATAATCTAAAATGGCCTTGTTTTCTTTTCGTGACATCAGGTATTTCAAGTCAATACTTCTCTGATCTATGAAAGCTGTTGAAGCTCTAGACAGTTCCAAAATGCTCACATGAATTTCTGTACAATCAACAAAGACTTCCCCATGAATTGTCAAGGCGATTTTTCTGCGTAGGATTGTACATGTGCAGGTTTCACTATTAGAAAGCACTACTTGACAGTGGAACTTACTTAAACGGCACATTGTAATATGAAATCGAGTGTTTTGGTTATTGAAAATGACATGCGCGTGTACAAAGCAGCTCTGCGACGGCCTCCGTAACCTCCAAATTTTCCGGGACACCAGACCAAAAAATCCTTTATTTTTAATATTTTCTTGCATTCCTGGGCTTTGTTTACATTTCGTGACATTAACCAGTCTTAAACAACAGGTAAAAACGCCCCGCCCGCAAATTGGTCTAAATTCGACCTTAATTGCGCGCCCCACGAAAGCTCTTGAGCTCTTGGAAGTGGCAGAAAGGAAAGGCAATTTGTGGCGCTAGTTTTTGAGGCCGCCGCGAGGCCGTCGGCCGTCGTCGAGGTGGCGACCGAGGACGAGCTTTGACAACAAACCCAAACCGTGTTTCGCCTCGCGCGAGGCCGTTTGGATTTCCCGTAGAGGCCACTCGGGTCGAACTTGGAATCTTGTAGGTTCGACCAAGTTAGACCTCCCATGGTCGCCCATGGCGCCAAAAATATATGGCTTTCACTGGACTTTTAACTACACATATGCAGTTGATACCTATACTACACATGTCTACACCACAGAAGTGAGTGCTGGCATATCTTACCTGGAGCATTATATTTATATTCTTAGTACGTTCATACAATGTCCTGGCCAGAAATCTATCACTGGATATGATATCTAGTAGCTTTTCAAGCCTACAAATATTTAGAGTCCAAATCTTAATCTCTGTGAAATGGTGTGACTTTCCAAGTGTTTTCTTGAATCAACATACTATAAATCCGGACTTTATACAGCCGTCTTTTCTTGTGAATATACTTACCCAATAAGTGTACAAAACGGTTAGCTTTAGTCATATTTAAACCCACGTAGTTGAAAGCAGGTTCAAAGTGAATAATTTCTTTCCTGGTGCTCAAACAAAAGTGTCGTGAAATTTCGCCTGGATTTGTAAAGAATCAGGCAACTGCAAAGTGAAGTGAAACAGAATTGAGTGAAAATATTAGTCGTGAAAAAAAGTTAACCAAAATGAAAGTGGGTTTAATAATAACGGTGCTACGAATTCGGTCGAAATTCTACGTTCAAAATTAAACGACACGATGCCCCGTAAGTATTTAGTACATTTAATTACTCTTTAATTAATCATAGAGGTCATTAGCGTGCGAGCAAAATGGTTCAGGCTATGGCCGCTAAAAATACCACCGAAAACCAGGAAAACATGATTGATTGTTCGAGCGAGGGCGAAGCCCGAGCGAGAACACTTACTACAGCAGATCATAACAAATCCCCTACTTGGGGTGGAAATGACAATTTTAAAGGCGAACAACAAAAGTGTACATACTCCCTGATGCTTTGACCGATTTTCACGGTTAATATCTCGTTTGAAAGCTCTTGCCAATGCAGTTCAATGTTTTTAAATCAACTATACCAAAAAAGTGTCCGGTTTAGGCGGAAATTTTGAAAAAACAATTTACAGTGCCTGCCGCCTAGACATGGAAAATCTCAAGTTTCTTTTTTGTAAATCAAAACAAAACAGCGCTTAAAACCAGAAAACTACTGTATCCTTAAAGCACAGCGAGCTGTTTATCAATGTCAATATGCTGTTCTGTGCTTAAGTGGCAGACTCAGTTATCAGTTACAAAGCAGAGCAGAACAAAGCAACCAAGTCAAATTTGAATCTCTGCAAGTTTGGGCTTCAACCGAGCGAGAACACGTTCCATGCCTTTGCATGGACGCCTATTTACTAGTTAAAAAGTCACACGAAATCTCTCGTAATTTGTTTCACTTTTTAAAAACACGACGACTGACTTACAGACTAAACATAAACACTGACATTGACATGGACTATAAGACGGTACAATCATGCTGGTAAGAATGGCATTTGCAAACCGGAAGTGACTTTGATTAACCACGTGTTTTCTTTCAGCTAATAATGGGATGCGGCTCCAGCCGTGAACAGTTGGACAAGACCCCTTCGCCGCCGCCGATCTACACCGTCAGCGAGGCCGGGGTTGAGGACGGGGGTGTGATAACCAACAACAACAACAACCACAATCGGGGCGGCCTCCGTGGGTTCAAGACCTTGGCCTTCTCGCTCCAGAAGGTCAACCCGATCAATTCGGAGGGCGGCAAGGCGATCGCGGACAAGTCGGAGATCGACGTCTTCAAGTGGGAGGACAAGAAACAACCTCAATTGTCATCACGAACCGGAAGTCGCCTCGACGACCTCGACGAGGAGGACGAACCGGAAGTGGTCAGCCTCCATCCGACCTTCGTGCGCAGCCTCGAGGAAGCGCTGCTGAGGTCGAGCGAAGCGCAAACCGATCCTGTCACAGACGAGGCCGCCTTTGATTGGGACCTCTCGGACAGGACTGACTGTGAAACTCAAACCACCCCGCCGACAAGGGCAACCTCGACTGTCGAAGGCGTCAGCGCACGTGTCAATGAAATTCAGCTGACGGACGCGATCGTCCAGACTGACCAGCGTCTGACCTTCCTTCTCAACCGGTCCACGATTCGCTGGCGACGTGGGAACAGCGGCGGGAATCCGGCGGACTCCGCCGGAGTCGGAACTTCCGCCCAAACCGGAAATGTCGGCGGGGGAGGGGGTGGCGGGTCAACTTCCGGTTCCGGTGGTCAGACCTTCGCCGACGCCAGCTGCCAGACCTACGTCGAGGTCACGACGGTGGGGGTCCAGGTGGATCCTAGTGAGTTTGTCGTTTCCGGTTTCAGTGCGAAATCCACGGCCAGATCGACTAGACGCCGCCACCATTACAATCTCGAGGACGACAGTGACTTCAGTGATGCGGACATATCCACGGTGCATCCAAAAGCAGCCAAGAACAATAGCAAAAGTGCAAAGAAGAGGCTGATCCGGGGAAGGGACGGGACATATTTGGGATCGCCGAATCACTCCGATCCAGACGAGATCATCTTGGCCTCCGAGGCTGTCGTGGACTCACCAACAATCAGTCCGGTGCCAACCCAGTCAGATGCGGGCTTCCAAGTCAACATGGAGGTGGCTGCCGTCGCGGCCTCCATTTCAAAGGACGAAATTTCGAGTCCAGTCGGGTAAACATAATTTTCTGTGAAATTAGTTAATCTATATATCGACTAACCCTTTTCTTTTATATACTTAGGTACGTGCAACAGAAGAGCATCGACATCCTACCTCATCCATCCTTCACCGGAAGTGCGACTTTGAAAACCGGAAGTAGCAAAAAGCGGGGTCAACAGCAGCAAGCCATTGGCGGGATCAAACCTCTGCACCCCGATTTCAAGTCGGACAAGGGGGTGCAAACCGAGGCAGACCTCACAGACGAGGGTCCGGGCTTCCAGGTACTCAACTTAATTACGTCATTAATTATCCAATTAATTGCTAATGTATCATTTAAAGGCTGAGCCAACAACGACAAGAAAGTTCCAGTTGATAGGGGACGATCCTGACCTGTTCGAGCTGGTCGATTCTTGGGTGCTTGAGGTTTCGCAAAAGCGATACAAATCGCTAAAGAAAATCGTCGGCATTCTCGTGCGATTGATAGAAGAGGAACCGTTTTACAGAGGCCGAGAGGACCTCGCCAAAATCAGAGCTTTCTTCCGTTGGGTCACCGAAAATATCAGGTTTCTAAATTACACGAATCCGGATCTAAAAATAGGCTTCGTTAAAAACGTATTGTCACAGGTCGTCAATATTAGAAAATTAATTAAATTCCAATTAGCCATAATAAATTGCGTCATTGTTTCCTTTTCAATTAAAAGTACAGTAAGTAATAACCGATTCTCTAAGAAAGTTTCTAGTATTTAAGCTCAAAAAGCTTGAGTTTCAATTAATCAACTTCAAAGAACGCAAAAGTAAAGTTTCAATAGAAAGCCACACCAATTCATTTTTTTCTTTAAAATGCAAAATATTCAGGCCTGAGTCAAACTTGAATAAACTGTACGAAACAGCTACGCGTAAATGCTCGCGCCTTTGCCTTTTTTAAAGGAAATCGATATAATAGTGCGTTTTTATTCGGTTTAATTGAGCTTAGAAAACTTTGCTGCAGCACACGCCCAAAATTACATTTAATTATTTATTAATTTAATATTTCAGATATGATCCGGACTGCTTCGATCGAGAAATGACAACTCGGGAAATTCTGCGAGAAAAAGTCGGAGTCTGTCGAGAATACGTGAAAATATTCTCGGAAATGTCAGAATTGGCGGGTTTCAAAGTGAAGAATATCCGGGGATTTGCCAAAGGACCCGGTTACATTCCCGGTAAGAATTTAATAACTTTTTTTAACATTTTGTATTTGCTGGTGGGCAGGTATAAGAGAATATTTTTAATGCTCAGCTCGAGCTCGCTTGCTGTCTGTCCAATTTTTACGAGTAAAATAGCTTTCTACATACTACGTTTTTCAGTTTTTGGTGGCAATATTGTGAGTTGTGTGGAGTGTCCAAGTATCTACAGTAATAGAACCTTATAAATAATTAAACGTTTGGGCCTGGCGGTGGTGTTGTAGTACAGAGATATGCTATTAAAGTTCGGTTCATTTTAGAACATTTATTAATTTGGAATTTGCATATTTCTTTAAAAAAGTCGTCTGTAAAGTTAAAGGCCTCAAGTGCTTCCATCGGGAAAATATTCATTGTCAAGATTTAAAGTTGAAAATTGAATTTTAACCGGAACTCGTATTGATTTTAGATATTTTCGTCCTTTATACAAATCGTTGCAATGCTCGGCTCGCTCGACTAAATTGTCTATTTTTACATAAGAAATACGGTATAATGTATAGGGAAAATAATATTAACAACATAAACAACATTCACTTTTTTGTGCTTACTTACCTAAACGCTTTTTATTCTGTAATTATTGTCCTCGCCAGAGCGCGACCTCGCCGAAGAGGCCGTCGGTTTCTTGAGCGCTGATTCACCGTTTAGATTTTTCTAGGCCCCTCTTCTGTATGTTATAAATAATAACCTTGACCTGAGCTCGCCTTATTAATCATACATACCGTAATTGCGTATCAAGTTCTCCAATCTATGTACAAATATGTAATATTAAGAAAAGCCTAGAACCCCCAAAAAAGAGCACTGCGTCAATTCACCAGATACAAATCTACTTTGTTTTTTTACCTCTACTTCTACAAGTTAATTTTCGCATAAATCATGCCCAATTTCAAGCCCGATTGGGCAAAGAAATTTGCTTGGTTAATGCTTTCATGCTGTTTGATAAATATACGGGCAGTTCATTTACAACGAGCGTTTCTGAGATTTTTTCATGGGAACTGTCTATATTGTAAAATGTTTTGGTACAAGTTAAGAGTTTTGAATTCGCCAAATGATACGTGACAAAAAAGCTATACCTAGAGTTGTTTTCTTACAACTATATAAACGGCATTCCTTATTTGAAACTGTCTTTAGTTCCGCAAAAAACAGGCTAGCTTCTGTGCTGTGTGACCGTTTTAAAAGTAAAACTAATGATGTAAAACCGAGTCGCGACTGCTAGAAACAATAACAAATGAAACTGGTTAGTCCAAGTAATTTCTCTCTCTACCACTTAGGTTGGACTTTAGGACCCCGGAGCGAGCATTTAAAATGTAGTATGTGTCCTAGCTATTTAGGGACAATTTTTGAGGCAGACGGCGGATTTCAGCTGCAAAATTAAGAAAATTCAAAATTCAAAATTGATAAACGTGATCTTGTAATTTACAGCCACCTTTTAATTAGAGTTTTATATCTTAATAACCACCATTGTAAACATGAAGCCGGGTGGTGGGCTGCGCGAAAAAATCTAGTTTATTTTTATTAACCCGTTTGCAACCAACCGCTACAAGCAGGAGCTCCTGGCAGTTTTCTATTTAAAACGGTTTTAGCCTTGGACGCAAACTCTCTGTACATGTCCGTTTTTCAGAACTTTTCAAGGTCGATCGAATCGCCATTTTTTGCGAGCGGGTTTTGACCACGTTTCCATTTTTGTCGTCATTTTTCATCGAGAAGCAAAAAACTTTTCTAAATTGACACACGCACGTCTTGAAAAATCGTCTAATATTCTATTGTTTTGCGGTTAACGAGATTTGACTGTGCAAAAATAATTGAATAAGTTATTCTAGTTTTTAAGGTCAAAACGTCCGTGTCTTTTAAAAAAATCACAACTCTGTTTTTTATTTGACCACATTTCACAGAAATCATAAACGATAATGGAATATACTGATTTGTAAAAACCTGATACCAATGGGGTTGCGACTAGCGATTTTTCATAGAAAATACTGAGATGATTCTTACGATGACTTTCGTTGGTTTCGGTCCATTTTAGTATCACTTTACAATCACATATTTGAGTTAGAAATTGAGCTAGTTTAGTTTGCACTTGACAAATTGTTAAAAATCAAATATTTTCTGTAATATTTAGATTTTTAAGCATTGCAAGTTGGACTGGCAATTCCGGTAATAGCTCTCAAAACAACCTCGTTGGCAGCAGCATTTCCAGCAGCCGTTGGAGCTGCAACATTTGTGATATCGTTGAGCTGCAAAAAAAATATTTGTTGAATTAATTTTGTCCTTCACTTGTCTGCATAAGGCTTACCCTGTTGCAAGTTGAGCTGAGAATTGTCTCCAGACGAGAGGCCCTGCTTTTCAAATCATCGATTTCTGCTCTGTTCGAAGCCCAGGCGCCTCCAGTCGCAATAAGATTGGCAGCCCCAATAATGAGGGATAGCTGGGGTAATCAGATAATATGATAATTAACTGCCAAATAAATAAATGATTTATTGAGCTTACTGTCACTGGATCATCCAAAACAGACTGGCGATCAACGAGACCATTTTGCGCGTTGTACTTTTCCAGCAAGTATTCGGGATAGGTGTTGGCTAGCTGTTGTTGCAGTGATTCCGCAGCTAATATATTAATTTCATGTTAATTGTCGTTGATTAATTGGTCACTATTTTAAAGATATACCCAGGTTTTGATGCTCGTAATAGTATGGGGTGTCACTTTCGTCAGCCATAGAGAAGGAGACAAGGCACACTAGAGAACTGATGTAGCTTGCAATTTTGGTCATTTTCACGGAAAAAATCTAATCTAGAAATAATAAGAAATATTTAGGTCTTTACCCAAAGAAAATTCAAAATAGACTACAAGAAAATTTGCACTGTGGTGCAGATGCAAGGAAAACGGGTGCATTCTATTGCATTTTAGGCCTGCGTCTCTGTATTTGCAACGTACAGACTGCAATATATTTTTGCAAAGATTTTACAACCCTTCTACAGTAGCAGAGACTCTCGTAGGTTTTCTAAAATTCCAAAAATTCCTTGACTTTGTTGTTGTTAAAAAACTTTCTTTTAGTTTATCAATATTATGTTTTAATGTTAATTTCTTGGAATAAACAGAAACTTTAAGTTTCTGTGGATCTAATAAAGATTTAAGATCTATCTTTGCATCCTGCAGAGACCGGTTACCTATCTACTCGTAATATTTGTAAATACTTACAAATTGCATCTTTTTAAAGTTGAGTGGACAATTGCAATTCCTTTCCATTTAACATTGTGCTTTATAGGCACTTAATTTTTCCTTATCGAATTTATGTTTCTAATGATTTTAATGCAGTAAGCTCCTTACAAAAGTAATCTGACAAAAACAAACAACTTTTTTATTCCAAATATTTTTTTTATTTCGCTCAACATTTTATGGCATGTAAAACGATGATACCAATGGTCTAAAAGTTTTCATTAGCTGTTACAGAATACTGATTATTTTTGTGAAAATTACAAATACGTAGGACTTTGTATAACCAAAGATACTGATATGTTTTGATAGTCATGGTTGGCAGATTCTATGTGTATGAGGTATGATGCATGGATTTCTTACCATTTCAGGGTATCATTTTACAATGTATATATATTTTTATAATTATTTTTCAACAATAATCATGAGCTAGATCGTTTGCAATATCGACTATACGAAATGGGCTATTTAAGTTTCTTCTAAATTGGATAATTAATGACATTTTAAGTACCCAATTAAGCCGAACAGCTAGGGTTTCCAACATTAAGAAGGTTGGTCAAAATGGCAGCGTTGGCGGCAGCCGCTCCAGGTGTTCCAGAAACTGTCGTTAAAGTGTTGAGCTGTAATAAACAAATAAAAATTAAAATAAATTCATATTTATATTTAGATGGCGCTGTTTACTTTTGGTATTGGTTAGTAATGTTTAAGCCGAGCAAGTCGGATTGCCCACTGCTAGAAGATTCGTTAGTACAGCAGCATTCTGAGCCTCTGTCCCCGTTGTCCCAGAAGTGGCAGTAAGTGTGTTCAACTGAAACGAGGAAAAAATGTGGAAAAATTCAGCCAATTTTGTCGAAAAAGTCTAGATATGCGACACTCTCATTAATCTAACTTTCGCAATGTTTTTCTTCTCCGATGAAAGTTTCATCCAAAAAAGGCGGAAATGTAGAGATTTTCTTTAGAGAAATCGATCTCATAAATTGATAGCAAACCAGACACGTCTGAGAGATTAAAATCATTAATAACATTTGAAGGCATAAAAAAAAGGGCTGAATTTGAAATAAATATCCCAGACGACGACGGGAAAATTAAGCAATATAAAGTGAAGATTTACCGATATAAAAACATGTAACTGAAGCGTGTCTAATTTGCAAGTATAATGTAACAGCGCCATCTATCTAGATATTATAAACAAAATAATCAAGGCTTACCGTGCTACACGTCGAGCTGAGAATGGTCTCCAATTTGGAAACTCTGTCTTTCAAATCGTCGATTTCAGCTCTGTTGGATACCCAAGCCAGTCCTGTTGCCACGAGGTTTCCAGCGCCAACGACAAGAGGGAGCTGAAAAAAGTGTTATAAAAAGTTATACGACAAGAAAAAAAGTATTATAATTCTTACAGCAGCAGGATCATCCAAAACTGTCTGTCTGTCAAGGGCAGCCTGAATGTGATGGGGGTAGTAGTACTGGTAGAACTGATGCTGGAGGCTCTGGTCTGCTATAGAAAAGTGTTATAAAATGTTATACTGCGCCCTTTGGAAAAATGCTATAATCAGACACTTACCAGCCAGATTTTGCTCGTAGTTGTACTCTGTCTCCTCTGCCATGGAGTAGGCTACCATCCAGACCAGGGTGACAAGGATTGCTGATATTTTGTACATTTTTAAAAGTATAGGTAAATTCACGTCTAATCGCAATGACTTCCGGAAAACTAGTGACAAGACGGAGGCTAAGAAAATCGAAAAATTCCTTGCTCCACAGGCAGGGGTTCAACCCTTCTAGGGTTGGAAAACATTTGCCTGTGGCCAGTTGATTGCCGGAAATTATCGTTAGACGAGTAGATTTCAACGCGCGGAAAAACGAGAAGCGCTACAGTTTCATCCCTATATAGGTTTATGTACGCAAAAAATCCAAGTATGACCCACACATAACTAGACGTATCTGTCTTGTATAATAGAGTCTGAAAGCGTCTCAATGCTATTATTACAGAGTAAAAATATTCTACGCATTTTTACAGTAGCTATTTTGTAAGGAGAGGGGATTAGATCAAACCTTTGTGGCCCCCAAGTTGTTGACCCAGGTGCTTAAGTCTGTAATAAAAATGCTTGGTCAAGCTTCATTTTTTCAACCCCTGCTCCGTTTTGTCCTTGAGCAGCACAAATAAACTCTGCAGAATTTCACTGGCGAACGGGTTAAATCTAAGCCGAAGTTTTGTATTCGTTATAGGGCGACAATTCTTGGCTTTAGAAAATCGGGTCTGCTCCAATCTTTTCAGAAACAAAAGCGACGCGAAAATCAAGTTTTGAGTTTTCGCAGGACAAGTTCGTTTCTTTTTGGATGCCAGGGAGAAATTCTTTTTATAACGGTCATAGTTTCACATATTTTTATGCCCCGTAATTATCAAATTAAACGACGTCATAACTTTCAACCAAATGGTATCGAGTTTTCGTTACTCATACAATGCTTCCGAAATGTGCGATAAATTCTAAATTGACACTAGCGCCATCTATCTCCGGTCAGAGAAAAATGAGGGAAAGCTCGGGCAATACCAAAAAAGAAAAGGGTTCAGTGTTTTTTGCTGAGAAATTCACCATTCAGTATATTCACTGACCTCACAGTTAGCCAGCAAAAAATGAGATGAGAATATGGAGGGTGTGTGGCCAGTTTCGAATCTCCTTACCTGACATTTTAAGTGATGCTTTAAGGAAATTGGGATAAAAACAAAAGCAAATGAACAGTGAAAACCCGAGTAAAAACAACTTAATGAAACCGTTTTAGAATGTCGCAAAAAATGTCAGCCAAGAAACCGGATCCTGTTCTTTGCTACTGACCGTCAAGATTGACACCATCCAAGGTGGGACCAATTTCTACCAATGGGAATCGAGCAAATTTGGTCCAAGCCTCAATTTGACCACTAGAAAACGATCAGTAATCCAGCCCCTCGTGCCTTGGCAATTTTCAGATTAACTCGTATAAAAAATGCCCCATAAATCAATGAACTGCATCGGAATTTTAATGTTTTTGTCAAGCAATCCAGTAATACTTGACGAAAACGAAAGTGAACTATTTATATTTTTATCTGATCAAATATTATATAACATCCTGTCTTGTGATTTATATTAGCTGTGCCATCTATCTTTTTATGAAAAGGGTGCAAGCACTGCAAGTTACACGTATTGGATTTTCCAATTTTAAACATTTACGGATTGTGCTGAACAGCAGGGGTCACATATGAAAATACATTACAGTGCTCAAGACAAGATCGGGTTTGGAATACCTGTAGAAATTCGAGCAAAAAGCAATTTCAAGACCGTTGTTCTGCTGGCGGTCAGTATAAAAAGGCTATGGCAAAAAAATATCAAGAAATCTTATGAATTTTGAAATAAATTTGTAATACAGATACCATTTTTTCCTAATGAAATCACGCCCATTTCAGCGATTTTCTTAGGGTGTGGGCGTGGCATAAGGAGCTCTGGGGGTGTGACCAAATAAAAAATCGACCCTCCCACGTGTAGTTTATTATTTCATTTTCACTCTGAATAAATTATTTCTGACCTTCTCTTACGCTCCCATTTTTTGCTTGCAATTACAGTCCAAAATTCTTTTATCTGCTAATCAGGGCATTGCAAAATGCACATTTTTACATTTTTTGTGCGCTGACCTTTTCCATAATTAGCCCAGATCTGTCTTGCAGGTGTCAATTTTACTTTTAAGATTACAAAAATGGTTCATAGATTGCGCTGCTTTTAGTTTTCCTTTGGTTGACCAAATTGAGCAGTTGCAATTTCTATTCTTACGCTAAGGTCAGAGCCCTCTGGCGGGAAAATGGGGTGCAAAAAACAAAAAGGAAACGTCGATAAAAACTCGAAACTCGACAAGGGAACGAAAAAATATGACCGCTTCTGTTTTAGAATAGATTTTGACAATTATACGTCTCTGTCTGTAGAGGTCATTTGCTTTGGGTTATTGTCAAATTGCAAGGATTTTTAAAATTAAAACTAATTTTAAACATGTGCAAGAAATCCTGGCATATCAGAATCTTGACCCTGAAATTGGATTGTAAATAAATCCACATAGAGGACTTTTCTTAAAGGTTTCACTGCGGTTGGAATCGCAAAAAACTTACGAATAAAAATTCTATTTCCAGAAATTCACGGAAATATCATGGTTTCTGCAAGAATTTATAAATTCGGTGCCTTCCTTGACAACTGTCAGAATTGTGAAAAATGCTCCATTCAAGAAAATGTAATGAAAAACCGCAGAGACCCAAATAATAAATCCATTTTTCATCTGTGCGAATTTTCGCATTAAAAATCGGACAAAGAGCAAAAAAGTCGCTTCATTGCATCATTAACCAAATGAATGTTTGTTGTTGGTTATTTTTTTCAAAATTGCATTTTTAAGAAATTACAAATCATGCACTCACAGGCCGCAAAACAAATGTTTTCAAATTACTTTTTTTGGCAAGCGGAGGGTAAAAAATATTCTCTTGTCCTTGTCAAGTCGTTTGTCATTTTCTAGAGCAGAAAATGAGAATTACGGTATTCTTGGTTTCAGGCACCCATTTTGAGCCTGGCGGAAGTCACGCCGGTCACCAGCCGGCGGATCACGCCTGGAACGCCGTCTTTTTCTACGGAGGATGGAGATTGCTCGATTGCACGTGGGGAGCTGGACGCTACAATCCGGCGGAAAACGCCGGAGCCACAGATTCCAGAAGTGGATCCTCTTCTGTTGGAACTGGTGGAACCTTTGAAAAGGAGCTGAATGAGCACTACTTTTTGACCGATCCAGACGAGATGATCTATACTCATTTCCCCTACGATGAGGTCGAGCCCAATTACTCGAGGTTAGTGTCTAGCCTGTGTTTTGAGTCAATATTTGAATTTTCCCGCCATTTTTCCTTCCAGATGGCAACTGTTGACCAAGCCGGTCACCCTGGATGCGTTTAACAACATGCCGCTGTTGAACAGCATGTTCTTTGAGTACAGCATGCGAATCGACCGGGAATTACCAAGTCCGATTGAGGTTTATGACTCGATTGACATCCGCATCTGGGCATGGGAGGTGGTCCGCTACAAGTACAAGTTTTTCGCCGCCAACAAGGTGAAACCGGAAGTCTAAACAAAGAAACACGTGGTTCTTTAAATTGTTATCTTGCAGCATGAGAGTGAGAACCTCAATCAGTTTGTCATGTGCTATCTGAAAGG
>JAAUYL010040550.1_pt1 | contig 13253 bp, 5 predicted proteins | sample 7278011 | NCBI WGS metagenome assembly JAAUYL01 (sample SAMN14350225, study PRJNA611818) | marine sediment metagenome | isolation source: surface marine sediment (1.8m) | place: French Polynesia: Moorea | collected 2018-08 | reverse complement strand
TGGGTCTGACATATTTCATCTAAACATTTACATTTCTTTTTTCTATCTTAGCACGTTTTATTATTTTTCGAGCGATTTAGATAGAAAATTAATAACTTGTTACCAACTCTACGAAGCAATAATCCACTCAATGAAATGAGTGGAGTGTCAAAGGCAAATCACTTAGCAGTGCTAAAACTGATATTTGCTGTTAGTTTTACCTTGAAAAAAATAATTGAATGCATAAAAACTTATGCCTAATGTTAAAGAATTAGAAACTCAACAGAAAGCTTTCGAGAATTGGCGTTCCCTAGTTGCTAGATTTGGTTCTCCTCTTTATGTATATGATCTTGATACTGTGGAACATCAAGTAAGGGAATTAAAACAGGCTTTGCCTACTAATGCCAAAGTGTTTTATTCTCTCAAAGCTAATCCACTACCAGCTATTGTCAAAACCGTACAAACGGCTGGGTGTTGTTTAGAAGTCTGCTCAAACCATGAACTTAGTGTCGCTTATAATTCTGGCATTTCTATAGAAAGCACTCTTCAACGGCATCCGGCAGTAGTTAATGCTGCGGTCAAAGTAATTGGAGAACAGCCACAAAATGCTTATCTAGCTGCTTATCTAATTGCTAAAAATGAGACAGAGGTGGATTGGCAAGAAGTGAAACAATACGCTGAAGAATTCTTGCCTGATTATATGATTCCTACCCGTTTCATCTTTCTCGAACAATTTCCTTTGGGAGCAACTGGGAAAGTTGACCGCAAAGCTCTGCCAATTCCCAGTGATTACCAACATTCTCAAAATAGCGAACCACCTGACACTGATACAGAAAGGAATTTAGCCAGATTGTGGTCAGAAATTCTGGGCATAGAAACTCTGATGCGAGAGGATAATTTCTTTGAACTAGGGGGAAATTCATTGAGTGCCATTCGTCTCATGGCTTTAATAGCTGATACCTTTGATTTGAATATTCCTGTCACCACCCTTTTACAACATTCCACTCTCAAAGCACTTTCTCAATTTATCGATGAACACTATCACAGAGGAGTAGATAGTGCTGAAACTTGTTTGGTTTCAATTACTGGTCATCAATCTAAGCCTCCAATATTTTGGTTCCACCCATCTGGTGGCGGAATCCTCTGTTATAAAGACCTAGCACAGCCTTTATCAGAACGATTTGGTTGTTTAGCCCTTGAGGCATCTGGTACAAGTACACAAAAAAGCCAGCTATCCCTATCTGAAATGACCAAACTCTATCTAAAAGAGATCCACTCTGCGAATCCATCAGGTCCATACCATCTTGGCGGATGGTCAATGGGAGGGGTGATCGCTTATGAGGCAGCCCAGCAACTTACGAAGCAAGGAATTAAAGTTGATAGCTTAGTGTTAATTGATAGTCCGGCTCCATTACGTCAAGAGGCTACAGAATTTAAACAACTTATTTCTTGGTTTGTGTCCGATCTTGCCGAAGTAGATCAAGACCTAGCATTGAATTGTCTTCAAGAAGAAAACAATTCTACAAATCTATTGCTTCAGGCACTCACAGAAGCACAACAAAAACATTGGCTACCCGCTGGGAATATACAGGATTTAATTTCTCTTTTTGAGATTTTTCGGTCTAATATTGAGGCACTTCATAGTTATCAGGCTTTGCCCCTAAAAAATGTTTCTTTTACTGATGAACTTGATATCGTTACCCCAGAAATGTTAGAAGGTGGGGTTGATGTGACATTAACCTATTCCAAGTCAGCTAATACTGTAGTTTTGGAAGCTGATTTTACAGGTTTACCTTACAGAATAGATATTGCTCGAGAAGATGATCCTTCCACACCTTACAATCAGTACCCAGTATCCATCGAAGATACGAGATGGCAGCTTTGGATGCTAGCCCGTATTAATACAGTTGAAAGTAATTTTTGGTACGATGGTCAAACTGGCGATCTTATTGGTAATGAGTTTGATATTTTAGTTCAGTCAATGACTTAGATATTATCCAAAGAGGTGCAGATACGGTAATTTCCATCTCTGGTATTGAGCTATCTGTGCTGAACAATACTCAAGTTAGTGATCTCTCAGAAGGATCTTTATTCTTTGGTTGAGGACTTAACAAATACAGGAGTATTTGAGAACTTAGTTAGGCATTGTACTTTTTTCTGATCTGAGTCGGAACGAAAATACCTTGTTTCAGACTTTTCTCAATGATCTAATGATCTTTTGATAAATGGCGATCGCCTAAACAGAGTCAAAAATTGAGTAAGCATGGCTAAAATACATACTGCATGAGGAATCTTCTATAAAATACCTAAGGAATGAAAATTAAATAAGATCCAGAATTTATGACACTTGTTTAATTTTCATTCCTAACTGGGAACAGGCAAGATATTTTTAGCAAAAAGGTACGGAAAATGATTTTTTCAGGAACTTTTACTTTTATTGCTGATGCTCAATAAATAGCAAGTTTATTTTCTGGAGATATCTAAAATAATTCGACAATTATTAGCTAATTTTATCTCTGGTAGCATTGGTATTATAAAGTATGGTTCAACAATTACTAATTAACAATTAATAATTAATAATTACCTATTCCTATAACGTATAGGATTTTGCTCAAAGTAATTTTTTTCTTATCTTGGTCGATTGTATATGGCGAAGAAACCTCGCCATATCCAATCGACCGCTTTTTCTCCATGAATGGAGAGGCTTTATACCATTTATCAAAAAGAATGCTATACCCGATCGGGTGGGGAAGTGTCGGAAGTGTGGGAGGTGTGGGGAGAGGTTAAAAGTAGGAAAAATATATACTAACCGACTAATAATTGTTAAAAACAGACAAAAAATCTTGGTAATTATTGAGGTGTTGAAGTATAGCTGAAGTATAGCATTAATGCATGGTAATTGGTATTATACCTTAATGTTTCGGTAAGGAAAGAGGCTTTAGTTATCTAGGAGAGAAGGCTTAAAAGCAGGAAAAAACTTAAATTCCCTGTAGATATTCACGCCTGGATTTACACAAACAATACCAGCGGACATATAGCACTACGTCTTTTGGTTACAACAATAAATTTTGGTTGTAAGGCAACAGGGAATAGGGAATAGAGAACAGAGGAATTTCCTAATGTATTTGCGTAGCGGTATAATATAATATTTTCATAACTTGTATAGATAAATCAAGTGATATAATAGTAAAATTATCTCTAGTAAATAATTTTGTTTCTTTGGAAGCCTCGAGAAGCGAATTAGACTGATTTGATACTCAAAGATAGACTAATTGCACACATATAGGAGTGATTTCCATAGAGTAAATAAGAATAAAAAAACTGTTATTGCTCGGAACTTCTATAGTTCCTAATTAGCCATAAATTGCTTGAATTTGCCATGATTAAACTACCTAATTATAACATAACTCAACAAATTTATACAGGCACCAGAACTACGGTTTATCGTGGATTAAATACAATAAATCAACAACCAGTAGTCATCAAAGTTCTCAATAAAGAATACCCTACATTTTTGGAATTATTACAGTTTCGGCATCAATATACAATTACCAAAAATCTGAATTTATCAGGAATTGTTAAACCTCTGTCCCTAGAAAAATATGGAAATGGTTATGCCCTAATTATGGAAGATATAGGGGCAGTATCCCTCAAAAAATACCTGAGTAATCAAAAACTGAACCTGGAAAACTTTCTAGAACTGGCACTCTTAATAGTGAAAATATTAGAAGATTTATACCATCATCAAATTATTCATAAAGATATTAAACCTTCCAATATTGTAATTAATCCAGAGACAAAAGATGTCAAATTAATTGACTTTAGTATTTCCACATTATTACCCAGAGAAACTCAAGAAATTATCAACCCTAATGTTCTTGAAGGTACCCTAGCATATATGTCTCCAGAACAAACAGGAAGAATGAACCGAGGTATCGACTACCGGAGTGATTTTTATTCTTTAGGAATTACATTCTACGAAATACTTACAGGTCAATTACCTTTTGTATCAAAAGACCCCATAGAATTAGTTTATTTTCATATTGCGAAAGAACCGACTCCACCTGCTGAATTAAACACAGAAATACCTCAAATTATCAGTAATATTATTCTGAAAATGCTCGCCAAAAATGCAGAATACCGCTATCAGAATGCTTTCGGATTAAAACAGGATCTAGAAACCTGTTTAAAATCTTGGCAAGAAACAGAAAAAATTCCTGCATTTGAGTTAGGAAAGCGAGATATTTCAGACCGCTTCAGTATTCCAGAAAAACTCTATGGTCGCCAACAAGAAGTAAAAAGTTTATTAGAAGCTTTTGAAAGAGTTGCTGAAGGTGATAGTGAAATCATGTTAGTAGCAGGTTTTTCAGGAATAGGAAAAACAGCAGTAATAAACGAAGTTCATAAACCAATAGTTCGTCAACGAGGCTATTTTATTAAAGGAAAATTTGACCAATTTCAACGCAATATTCCTTTTAGTGCATTTGTACAAGCCTTTCGAGATTTGATGGCACAATTGCTGAGTGAAACGGAAAATAAATTACAGGAATGGAAGAGTAAAATCCTCTCAGAATTGGGAGAAAATGGGCAAGTTATTATTGAGGTGATTCCCGAACTAGAATTAATTATATCTCCTCAACCTGCGGTAGAAGAATTATCAGGAAGTGCAGCGGAAAATAGGTTTAATTTACTGTTTTTAAAATTTATTAAAATCTTTGCAACTCAAGAACATCCATTGGTAATTTTTTTAGACGATCTACAGTGGTCAGATACAGCTTCTTTGAAGTTGATACAACTTTTGATGAGTGAAAAAAATATTCAACATTTATTATTTTTAGGAGCTTATCGGGATAATGAAGTAAATCCAACTCATCCTTTAATATTAACCTTAGAAGAAATTGTCAAAACTTCAGCAATTGTTAATACTATTACTTTAAAACCTCTGGAACTAATTTCCGATCTAAACCCCTTAGTAGCAGATACGCTTCATTGTTCTGAAGAAATAGCATTTCCTTTGGCGGAGTTGGTATATCAAAAAACTCAAGGAAATCCTTTTTTTATTACTCAATTCCTGAAAGCATTGTACAAAGAAGAATTAATTACGTTTAATTATGAAGTGGGTTATTGGGAATGCGATATTGCTCAGGTCAAGTTATTGTCTCTAACAGATGATGTTGTAGAGTTTATGGCAACTCGTTTGCAAAAATTGTCACCTGAAACTCAAGAGGCAATGAAATTAGCAGCTTGTATTAGCAATAAATTTGATTTAGAAACTTTAGCTATTGTCTCGGAAAAATCTGTTGTAGAAACAGCAAATAATTTGTGGGAAGCATTGCCAGAAGGACTAATTTTACCAGTGACAGAAGTATATAAGTTTTATACTTCAGAAGAGTCGAGTACGTTGAGAGATTTTAAGGCAATAGAAACTGATGCAAGTTATAAATTTTTGCACGACAGGGTACAGCAAGCTGCTTATTTGTTAATTCCAGAAGAGCAAAAACAAGGGACTCATTTAAAAATCGGGCGATTATTATTAGAAAATATTCCTGAAACGGAAAGGCAAGAGAGAATTTTTGATATAGTTAATCAGTTAAATTATGGGGTAGATTTAATTTCCCATCTCACTGAGCGAGAACAACTTGCTCAACTAAACCTCATAGCAAGTCGCAAAGCTAAAGCTTCTACAGCTTATAACACCACAGTTGACTATTTAAATACAGGACTAGAATTATTAACAACTAATAGTTGGGAAACTAATTACGAATTAACATTAGCTCTATATTTAGAAGCAGCAGAAGCTAGGTATTTGATCGGCGACTATGAGCAGATGGAACAACTAGCTCAAATTGTACAGCAACAAGCGAAAAATTTATTAGACCAAGTTCCCGCATACATAGCCAAAATTCAGGCAGAATTTGCTCAATACCAACTTATAAAAGGTATCGATATTGCCACAATAATTCTCAAAAAATTAGGATTAGAATTATCCCCCAGACCAGAAGAAGCAGACTTACTTTTTGGAATAGAAGAAATTCAGTCATGTTTAGGCGATCGCTCCATTGAAGACTTAAAAAAACTTCCACAGATGACCAATACCGAAAAGCAAGCTGTAATGGAAATTCTTGGATTAATTGGAGGTTCAGCTTTCCTTAGCGGTTCCCCCCTATGGTCAAGTATCGTTTTTGCCATCGTTACTTTGTCTATCAAGTGGGGAAATACATCTGCTTCTGCTTATGGGTATACCTGTTACGGAATTATGCTGTGGATCAAGGGAGAAATTAAAGCAGCTTATGAATTATCTCAGGCAACATATTACGTATTTGAGTCCTGTGGTGGAGATGCTATCAAAGGAGTAACAGTAGCAAACCACCATCTTCGCCATTGGCAAGAACATTTACGAAACACCTTACCCTCCTTCCTAGAATGCTATTCCCTTACCTTATCTAGGGGAGACTTAGAATTTGCTGCTTACAATATCTTTTTACACTGTCTTCATTCCTACTATATTGGGGTAGAATTAACAGAACTTGCTCAGAAGCTAAATAATGCCATTGATACTGTTGTTCAAATCAAACAAGAAACTTTTATAACGCGGTTACAAACAAATCAACAAACTATTCTAAACTTAATCAACCCTCGTGCAAATCCCTGTATGTTAGTTGGCGAAGCTTTTGATGAGACAAAAACACAGCCTCAAGATCCTCAAACACTGGTATACCTAAATTTCCACAAACTTTATTTGTGTTATCTGTTTGGTAATTATCAGGAATCTCTAATAATTTCTATAGCAGCACAACCAAATCTCCATATAGTTACCTCTCACTATATCCAGGCACTTTTCTATTTTTATGCTTCTTTAATTCGACTTGCTCTTTACAATGAAGGTTCAGAAACAGAACAACAAGAGTGGTTAGAACAAATTACCTCCAACCAGGAACAGATGAAAATCTGGGCGCACCATGCTCCAATGAACTTTTTACATAAATTTCATCTAGTAGAAGCAGAAAAACATCGAGTGCTTAATAACTATGTAGAAGCAATAGAACTATATGAACAAGCGATCGCTGGCGCCACAGAAAACGAATATATTCAAGAAGTTGCTCTCGCTAACGAACTCGCCGCTAAATTTTATCTAGAGTGGAATAAGAAAACTATTGCCCAAGCATATTTGATCAAAGCTTACTATGCTTATGCTCAGTGGGGAGCATCTGCTAAACTCAAACACCTAGAAAAATCCTACGGCGAACTGTTTAAATCACTACAGCAACCAGAACCTAATTCTACTCGTAGCTTAACTACTCAAACTGTCACATACACAAGCAGTGAGACTTCTCTCACCCTTGACTTCAGCAGTTTAATCAAAGCAACTCAAGCAATTTCCGGAGAAATTCAACTAGAGAATTTACTCTTAGTTTTGATGCGAGTTACTCTCGAAAATGCTGCTGCTCAAAAAGGTTATTTAATCCTAAGTAACGGAGAAAATTTAGTCATAGAAGCTAGAGCTATTCGTGATAGTAACCAAGAGCAAGAATTACAACTAACAGCAAGAGAGTGTCTCCCTATTGACTCCACCTCGGAGCTTCCTACTTCCCTGATTTATTATGTGGCGCGTACTCAAAAAACTGTTGTACTTGATGATGCTACTAATGAAACTAAGTTTGCTGCCGACTCTTACATTCAAAACTATCAACCCAAGAGTATTTTATGTATTCCCATTATGAATAGGGGTCAATTTATTGGTATATTATATCTAGAAAATAATCTCACTCTAGGAGCTTTTACTAGGGAGCGCCTAGCAGTCTTAAAAGTTCTGGTTACTCAAGCAGCTTTCTCCCTAGAAAATGCCCAGCTTTATGAAAACTTATCTGTCGCTAAAAATCAACTAGAAGAATATAGTCATACCTTAGAGGATAAAGTTAAAAAACGCACGGAAGAATTAAACGAAAAAAATCTACGTTTATCTGAAACTATCAAAAAATTACAAAGGACTCAAGCTCAATTAATTCAAACAGAAAAAATGTCTAGTCTCGGGCAAATGGTAGCCGGAATTGCTCACGAGATTAATAATCCCAACAATTTCATCTATGGCAACATCAATCACGCTATTGAATATAGTCAAGATTTGCTAAGTTTTATCGCTATTTATCAAGAAGAATATCCTCATAATACAGCTAAAATAGAACAATTAAGAGAAGAAATCGATTTAGATTTTTTAACTGAAGATTTGGAAAAATTACTAAATTCTATTAAAATTGGTTCTGAAAGAATTCAAAAAATTGTGGTATCTCTGCGGAATTTTTCTAGATTAGATGAGTCAGAAATGAAGCCTGTAAATATCCATGATGGTATTGATAGCACTTTACTTATTTTACAAAATAAACTCAACCATCTGAGGGAAAAATATGAAATTAAGGTAGTCAAAAAATATGGGGATCTACCATTGATTAACTGTTACGCTTCCCAGTTAAATCAAGTATTTATGAATATTTTGAGTAATGCTATTGATGCTTTGGAACAGATGAGAAAAAATGAGAGTGAATTAGAACAGCAACCTACTATTACTATTACTACGGAAATTACCACAAACCGGACTGTAAAGATCAAAATTGCTAACAATGGTCCTAGTATTAGTCTAGAGCATCAAAAGAAGATATTTGACCCATTTTTTACTACTAAACCAGTGGGTTCTGGTAGGGGTTTAGGTTTGTCAATTAGCTATTCAATTGTTGTGGAAAAACACAAAGGTAAACTAAGTTGTAATTCTGCACCAGGGCAAGGGGTAGAATTTGTTGTTGAGATTCCATTATAATTAGTATCAGAATAATTCAGATACAACTTTGGGAAGCGATCGCTAACTTAAAGGAACAAATTATGCTAAGTTAGAGATTGAATATTATTGGGTATTAGACCTGAAAAATAGTCAATTATATGTTTATTAAGAACCGACTGAGGAGGGTTATCAAAGGGGAGATGATTTTAACAGAAAATGATTTTGTTATTCCTGTGGAATTTTCTGATTATGTGGTTTAGGTTGCTTGGATGTTTAAACCTGTGATATAAAAATTTAATACTTATAAAAGAGGCTGGTGATTATGACCATCAAAAAAATGACTTTTTCTAATAATTTAGAATGTTACTATATTAGTAGTCAGAAGGAAACTGAATTTATTTTTTCAGAAATATTTACTGAACAGCAATATCTTCAACATGGCATTGTTGTCAATGAAGGAGACTGTATTTTTGATGTAGGAGCAAACATTGGACTGTTTCCTATATTTTTAAACCAATTATTTCATTCTTTGAAAATTTATTGCTTTGAACCTATTCAACCAATTTTTGAAGTATTATCAGAGAACATTAACTTACATTCAATGAAAAATGTAATTTTATTTAATTATGGCATAAGTTCTGAAAATCAGGCTGAAGTTATCTTTACTTTTTACCCCAATCTGGCAGGTAATTCAACAGCAAAACCTCTCGAAAAATTAGAGCAACGAGATGCGATGGAATCTTTATTTAGTCAAGAGCAGGTAGATTATTTTTATCAAAATCAAGAAGTTCGGGGTGAACTGAGAACTTTATCTTCCGTTATTAATGAATTAGAAATTAAGACCATAGACCTATTGAAAATAGATGTAGAAGGCTTGGAATATGAAGTGTTACAAGGGATAGAAGAAAACGATTGGAGAAAAATTAAGCAAATTGTTGCTGAAGTTCATAATACAGAAGGAAGACTAGAGAAAGTAGAGAAAATGCTAATTGTCAATGGATTTGATATAACAATTGAAAATAATAATCTTTTGCCAGATCAGTTCAATAACTTGAATTTATACGCTATTCGCCGATAAATTTAAGGTAAGTTTTTCCCTGATTAATTATTCTTAATTAGAGCCAGGAAGAACAAAATTAGACAGATAATGGTCAACATTCACTAGATACAAATATATAAGGAGAAGAACATCAACAACGTTGGTAAATCAAGAGATGAAACTTTCAGGGTAATCCCCCTGTGATAGATTCAAATACCCAACCAGGGTATGCAAGGGGTGTTACCCCTACCACAAAATTATCTTATCAATTACCCCTGTCATCTTAGTTTAAATATCTCAACTTGTAATTAGAGTTAAAATTTACCATGACTGCCAAATTTCTTAACATTCAAAGTAAGCCCAGAACAAATCCAAGAGCACTTGCAAAATTGGAAGATTTTCAGTATGTAGAAGGGGAAAATATTGATTCAAAAATTATTATTAATAGTCCAAATATTAGTTTGTATTGCCTAGAACCTGCTAGTCAACAGGCTATTTTTGTAGAAACTCCATTAGATGTAGAAATTTCAGATTATCCTTTTGTTTATAATACTCAGTTTGAATATGCTGAGAGATTAATTGCTGTACCTTATCAAGATTTATTTGATTTAGTAAAGAGTATAAGAAATTACAATCATAATCTGATATTTATCTATTCTGTAGGACGTTGCGGTTCTACTTTACTTAGTAAAGTATTTAATCAGTTAGATTCTGTTCTTAGTCTATCAGAACCAGATGTTTTTTGCTATTTAGTTGGTTTGCGAACTCCGGATGGTAGTTTAGACACTCAAGTAAGAGAACTTCTCAATGTTTGTACTAGATTAATTTGTCAACCTACTGTTAAAATTAAACCTTCATGGTGTGTCATTAAACCTAGAGGCTTTTGTATTCAGATTGCTGATCTAATGTACGAATTATTTCCTAATGCTAAAGTAATTTTTTTGTATAGAAGTGCAGCAGATGTCGTGCCATCATTTATCCGCGTTCACGAAAATATACGTCCTTTGATTCAAGGCTTAGAGAACAACCTTGATTATTACAGTAGGTTTTTTCCATTGATTAAAAGTTACTCAGATTTTATAGACTTCAGCGATCCAAATGCAGTTGAAATTTATTCGGCTCGTTGGCTGTCTGCTATGGAGCGTTATTTAGAACTCTATCAAAAAGGTGTGCCGATGTTAGCCTTACGTTACGAAGATTTAGTGAAATCTCCACAGCAGATGATTGCTTCAATTTTTGAATATTGTGGTTTACCAACTTCTGAAATAACTAATGCTTGTAAGGTATTTGATCAAGACTCTCAGAAGGGTTCACACTTGTCCCGCGAACGCACTAGGAAACATCAACTTACAGAGTCAGAAATGGTTGAAGTAAATCAAAAAATTTATCGGTTATTAGAAAAACATCCAGAAATTAAAATACCAGACTATATTCTTCCTGGTACTCTAGGTCATAACAGATAAAATGACTGACTGCAATGGCCAACTACAAATACATATAGTATAATGTAGCAATCAAGCTCAGAAAAAAATAAATGGTAACATCACAACTCCCAAAAGGTCCCCAAAACCTATCACTGCTGAATAAACTGCAACGAATTATCAAACCATTAGAATTTCTAGAAACCTGTGCTAGAAAGTATGGTGATATTTTTACCCTTCCTGTTTTGCTAGGTTCTAGCAAACAGTCAATGGTAATCATCAGTAACCCCCAAGGAATTAAAGAGATTTTTAGCACAGATCCAGAAAAATTAGATGCTGGTGGAAATGGAGCAAGATTTCCTTTTTTAGGAGAGCAATCTATATTAGCACTTTCAGGCGATCGCCACCAAAGACAACGGAAACTTTTAACCCCACCATTTCACGGTCAACGAATGATAGCTTACGGCGAGCTAATTCGTGAAATCATTGAGCAAGTAACATCTCAATGGACAACAAACAAAACTTTTCCGATTCGCTCCTCTACTCAAAGAATCTCCTTTCAGGTAATTTTGAAAGCTGTATTTGGCTTAGAGGAAGGGCAACGCTTACAGGAAATAGACAGATTACTCACTCTTAGGTTTGAGGGGAGAAAATCTATTTTTAGGTCAATTTTACTGTTTTTCCCTGCACTGCAAAAAGATTGGGGTCCTTTAAGTCCTTGGGGACGTCTAATGCAGAATGAACGAGACATTGACAAACTAATCTATGCTGAAATTGCCGAACGTCGTGAAAATCCTGACCCCACTCGCACCGATATTTTGTCTTTGATGATGGGAGCGCGAGATGAAGAAGGGCAACCCATGACAGATGTAGAATTACGGGATGAATTAATTACTCTATTGTTTGCTGGTCATGAGACTACGGCAACGAGTTTAGCATGGGCATTTTACTGGATTCACCGTCAACCAGAGGTTAGGGAAAAACTACTGCAAGAACTTGATGCACTTGGAAATTCTCCGGATCCGATGGAGATTTTCAAGTTGCCCTATTTGGATGCCGTTTGCAAAGAAACACTGCGGATCTATCCGGTCGTAATATTGGCAATGCAGCGACAAGTGAAGTCACCCTTAGAGATTATGGGTTATAAATTTGAACCAGGAATTTTTCTGAGTCCCTGTATTTATTTAACTCATCATCGGGAAGATTTATATCCTCAACCAAAGCAGTTTAGACCAGAACGTTTTCTAGAGCGTCAATATTCTCCTTATGAATATATGCCTTTTGGAGGGGGGAACCGTCGTTGCATTGGTATGGCTTTTGCCTTATTTGAGATGAAATTGGTATTAGCAACTATACTGTCTAGTTGGGAATTGGCATTAGCTGACGATAAGCCCGTTAAAGCAGTGCGTCGGGGTCTGTTGATGGCTCCATCAGATGGGGTAAGAATGGTAGTTAAGGGAAAACGAACCCCTGTTAAAATCCCCAGTGATAGTCGTGAAAACTCCTTAGCTACTACTCTATGATTAACTGAATTGGGAATTTTCATAACAGATTAAAATTCCCTTTGATGCTGATGCTGGCTAAACCAGAAGTTATATCATACTAAGACTGGTTTCCCTGTAGAGACCGCCCGTTCAATAATATCAGCAGCACGAGTTACTCCACCCGATCGCTTAATTGCTTCGTGTAATCTCAAAGCATTTTGTTTATATGATGGTTGTGTTAGAACTTTGGAAATTGCTTTTCTTAATCGAGCTACAGTCAAACGCTTCAGTGGTATAGTCTCCCCTGCTCCACTCCAAGCAATTCGCGCTGCTACTCCCGGTTGGTCGAAAGCAATAGGAATAGCAACCATTGGTACTGCATTGTTTAAACATTCTAGAGTAGTATTCATACCTGCATGAGTAATAGTCATAGTAACTTTTTGCAGGAGTTCTAATTGGGGTGCATATTCAACAACTAGGGGATTTCCCGGTAAGTTCGGTAGAGATTCTGGAATTGCCGAACCCCCCAGAGAAATAACTAACTGAGCATCCAACCCCTC
>JAAUYL010026498.1_pt1 | contig 13262 bp, 11 predicted proteins | sample 7278011 | NCBI WGS metagenome assembly JAAUYL01 (sample SAMN14350225, study PRJNA611818) | marine sediment metagenome | isolation source: surface marine sediment (1.8m) | place: French Polynesia: Moorea | collected 2018-08 | reverse complement strand
TGCATAGTAATGGTAAAGGAAGCACCAGGAGTGTGGGGAGATGGGGAGATGGGGAGATGGGGGGATGGGGAGATGGGGGGATGGGGAGTGTGGGAGAAATTAAAAAATATACATCCTCACCATTACCATGCAGGACTACCGAATTTTGTAATTAATTCCTTATGGAAATTACTAATAGCTAATAGTTAATTATGTTTGTCAGAATTAAATGTTAGCTATTATAAAATATATTTATTGAGGAAAAATATTCAATTACAGAAGTTCCTGCTTTTAACTTCAACCAGTAGTAAAAAATCTAAAGTAGTAGCGATTTTTAAAGGTTTTACTAATGCAAACATTGCGTCGTCGAAGCTTAAAACTGATGCGAAAAGCTGCATTGTTAGTTTTAGCAGTAAGTGCAGCTTTTTGGGTTAGACAAACTCAAGCGTCTTTATTTTTTGAAATTTACAATTGGCTCAATCTACCATTTCAACCTAGTCCTGTTCAACAAGAAGTATTAGTTAATGCTCGGATCAAAGAACTAGAAATTAAATTACAAGAATTAGAGCAACAAAATAAGAGTCTCACACAACTTTTGAATTATACAAAAACTAAAAATTTGAAAGGAGTAGTAGCTCCTGTTATAGGTAGAAGTGCAGATTATTGGTGGAAAAAAGTAACCTTGGGAAGAGGCAGTAAAGATGGTATTCAAGAAGGTTTTATTGTGATGGGAACTGGTGGTTTAGTAGGCAGAATAACTAGGGTTACAGCTCATACTAGCCAAGTATTATTAGTTAGCGATCCAACCAGTAAAGTTGGTGTGGGAATTATTCGCAGTCGTCAGATGGGTTTTATGAAGGGCAAGGGTGATGATAAGGCTGTGATGGAATTTTTTGATGATGTTCCTGATATTAAAGTTGGTGATGTTGTCTCTACTTCTGCTTATAGTCAATTGTTTCCGGTGGGTTGGCCTGTAGGAACAGTTGAATCGATTAATTTGGCTGGTACTCCTGCTCCAGAAGCTATTGTTAAGTTATCGGCGCCACTGAATATTTTGGAATGGGTAAGTGTTTATCCAAATAAACAGAATAAAGAGGAAAATTAATTAATAATATAGCAATTAAACGAAAATTGAGATGACAATATAAATTACCTTTTTCCTAAAAATTTTGTTCTGCTCAAAAATTGAATAATTAACTTATTTAAAATTATTAAAGGTACTTTCTGATCGGATGTCTAATCTATCTCAGCAAACAATTTTCAAATTACTAATCACAATTACCTCGGTACTGCTTTGTGCATTACTATTGCTTACTCGTATTCCTGGAATGGAGATTTTCGGAATAGGACCTAATTGGTTATTAATTTGGATAGTTACTTGGAGTAGCCATAGCTCTATTATAGGAGGTTTAGTGGCTGGCTTAGTTTTAGGATTAATTCAAGATGCCATGACAGCTCCCTATCCTACCCATATTATTCCTTTAGTTTTTGTCGGATTTGTCACAGCTTTTTTACATAAAAAACGCTACATTCAGGAAGATTTTATTTCGATAGCCTTAGTGACGTTTATTATGGCTATTGTTACAGAAACTTTCATGGCAATACAGTTTGGATTAATCGGTAATCAAAGCTTTGCAGAAGTTTTGAATCACCATAAGCAAGTTGCTTTGGGTTCTGCTGTTATTAGTAGTCTTTGGGCTCCTGTTTTGTATTTCCCTCTAAGTCAATTTTGGCAAGTCAAGAATAACTAATAGACTTCTTGCAGAAGTCAGGGAATAGGGAATAGGGAATAGGGAATAGGGAATAGGGAATAGGGAGATATAATTGTTTATTTTATATCTTGAATTGATTTAATCAAGACTTTTGCAAGAGGTCTAATTAGTAGGTTTTAAGTGATTTATTTTCCCTTAATTAACTAATCATTAATCATTTAAGAAATAATTATAGCGATTTTCAAATAGATCTAGATAGAAAACACAGCAAAAACTACATTATTTTTATTTTCAGATCACAAGGATTAAACTGACACAGCTAAAATACTAAATTAGATGTGTCAGTACCGTAGTATAAATCAGAAATAATAAAATAAACTATGATTGTTCAAATTATCAACTAAAAAGAGTAGCTGTCTATGCTAAAAAGTACAGACTTTGAAAATCAGTCAAAAATCAGCCGAGTCAAAGTGCTAAGTGAAGCACTACCTTACATTCAAAAATTTGCTGGTCGTAAGATAGTCGTGAAATATGGCGGTGCGGCGATGAAAGATAGTAACCTCAAAGATAAAGTAATTAGGGACATTGTATTACTATCTTGTGTGGGTATACGTCCCATTGTTGTTCATGGTGGCGGTCCAGAAATTAACTCTTGGTTGGGCAAACTAGGAATTGAAGCCCAATTTAAGGACGGTTTGCGGGTTACTGATGCACCTACCATGGAAGTAGTGGAAATGGTATTGGTGGGAAAAGTTAATAAAGAAATTGTTTCTTTAATTAATCAAGCTGGTGGATGTGCAGTGGGTTTATGTGGCAAGGATGCCAACTTAATTAAAGCGCGTCCCGAGGGAAGCGAAGGAATTGGTTTTGTTGGGGAAGTTAGTAACATCAAAATAGATATTTTACAATCCCTAGTTGATAATGGCTATATTCCAGTGGTATCTACTGTAGCGACGGATGAGCAAGGACAAGCGTACAATATTAATGCTGATACAGTGGCGGGTGAAATTGCTGCGGCTATGGATGCAGAAAAGTTAATTCTCCTAACAGATACAGCCGGAATTTTAGAAGACTATCATAATCCAGATAGTTTAATTGTTAAGTTAGATATCCAAGAAGCAAGAGGATTAATTGAAAAAGGAATTGTATCTGGTGGGATGATTCCTAAAGTAAATTGTTGTGTGCGGAGTTTAGCTCAGGGGGTTCGAGCAGCTCATATTCTTGATGGTCGAGTTCCCCATGTACTTTTACAGGAAATATTTACAGATGCTGGGGTTGGCTCAATGATAGTAAGTAATTTAGGATTACTTTCAGAGTAGAATAATAACCTAACGCCGTGTGCAACTTTTTCCAACCGAGGAAATTTAGGGAGTTGTGAGAACCAGACTTTCCGCTATTGACCCAGAAACGCTGATTATTCCGTAGAAAGTTGCACATCGCGTAAGGGATCTAATAACTATCAAAAGGCCAGGCTGAAAGTAGCTAGGATACACGCAAAAATTAAAGACTCAAGGCTTGATTATACTCATAAGCGCGCCTACTCAACTAATCAGAGAAAATCAAATTGTTGTAGTTGAGGATTTAGCAGTAAAGAATATGGTCAAAAATCACAAAGCACGCAAGAGCAATTAGTGATGCCAACTGGGGAGAATTAGTTAAGCAATTAGAGTACAAAGCTGATTGCTATGGTTGTCAATTAATTAAGATTGACAGGTATTTCCCTAGTTCGCGCGCGTTGCTCTAATTGTGGTCATGTAGTGGAGAAATTACCTCTAAATATCAGAGAGTGGAATTGTCCTGAATGTGCAGCTCACCACGATCGAGACATAAATGCAAGTATAAACATTTTGCGGATGGGAACCCGCGGGGTGCGTAAGACGCAAGCGGTCAGACCCCGCGCCGCCGACAGCTCGCTTGCGGAATGCTGACCAAGAGAGGGAACGGCCACGCTCGAAGGCTGCGGGACTCGCAGTGTCAGCGCCAGTCGCTCATGGGGGAGACCCCCGCGTGAAGGCGCTGGCAAGTCTTTAGGAGCGCGCCTTTAGACCATCTGGGAGTAAATCTCGTTTATGCGGGTGCTATGAAACAGAAAGCCCCTAACAGTGATGTTAAGGAGTCCCGCGCTGTCTCGTAGAGCAGCGTCGGGAGGATCTCAAGGAGCAGTATCTGAGTTAGTTTCTTGACTATCAACTTCTTGCTTTGTCCAGGAACCTGGATTCAGAGTAGAATCTTGAGTAGTAGTAGGAGCAACAGCTCTGTAGAGAGGATGACTCTTATTACTATTCTTGTGATAGTATAGAGTAGAATGGTTTGATGGTCTCCTTGTATTTTCTTTTGCTTGTGGTTTAGAATTAAAGGTTTTCCAAGCTACTCGAATACCAGTAAAAATACTTGTGGTAGTAGTTTTAACTTGTTTGGTTTGTTGGCGAACATTATTCAGACTTTGATCGACTTGCTTAACAATTTCTCCTGCACTTTGAACACCATCATTTACGTCATCAGTTAACTCACTAATTTCTATACCAGTGAGACGAATTGCTTCTAAGGTTGCTGGTAGTTCTCTAGATAGGGTATCAGCTAGTTTTTCTACACTACGAGCAGCTCTTGCTAATGCAAACATCGCAGGTAAGGTGACAATTAATACAGTAATCAGGCTCAATGCAACCAATAACAGGGATAATACTAGCCAAAATAGAGGGTCATTCACAGGTATTTCGCCTAAGCGGGGGCTGAGAACAGAGTGGAAGGACTGGATAATCTTTTCGGTCAATCACCATTTAACTATAATGTCAATGTCGAATTAGGGTTTGCTGAAAAAGTCTTATAGGTTAGGGTAGGAGTCATTTCAGTTATCAGTTATCAGTACCTCTGGCTGAAGCATCGGGATGGAAATATTGAAGTTGACTTTTTTTATCCCCTTAAAAGTGGAGGCTATTAACCTTATTTTTTGGTCAGGAGGAATGGAGAATTACAGAGGATGTAGTCCCAATAATTGTCCCTCAATTTTTCCGCCTTTGTCTGCTCAAAGTCCTCACATTTTCAACTTAAAGGACCAAAAAGCTGGCACTTTTTTCCCACATCCAAATGCTAAAGTCTTTAATGTAAATGCTTTTAGATTTAATCAGCCAGCCCAAATTAGATATTGGGATATTGGAGTTTGACCATCGCATATCATGTCCACAGTTTCTCAGAGACTATAGCACATTTTGACTTCTGGTTAAAATCCCCAAGTCGTTTTTTTCCACCGCTCAAAAGCTAGTGGTCTCTAAGAAAAAGCTGATAGCTTCAACCTTCCGTGTCTATAACTACTGAAACTTCAGAGTTTTTTGTCTCTGTTTCAGATAATATTTCTCTCTGTTTTTGACTAGCTTCTAATCCAGCAGCGATCGCTACTTTGAGTCTTTCTAAGATTTCTTCCCAAGAATTAGTAGCAGAGTCTGAAAAGCGGTCTGTTTGAAATTTAACACTTGTGGACAAGTCTGTTACAAGTTGTGGAATGGCTGATGCAGATTTTTGCATCAACTGTCTTGTTTTTTTGCCTGTTCTAGGAGCTATTAATAAGCCTGTTGCTGTACCTATGGCCGATCCTAGAAGCATACCACTGATAAATAACCCAGATTTTTTATTTGACATTTTACAATTTATCAAAAACTTATTCTAATCTATTATTATTTTAACTTTTTAGCCGTAAGTCCCCCGCTTCCCTATCGGGTAAGCGGCGGGATATAAGGCGGTAAAAATTTTGGCTCTGAGCAGGACAGCGAATATTTTGACAATCTTCCGGTTGGGTTGTTACTGCAAATAGTATATAATAGTAACAGGTCGATAATTAGGAGAAGTCACGGTGAAAAGACAAGCGGTGAAAGTAAGGTTGTACCCCACAGACCAACAAAAACAGATACTTGCACAGCATTTTGGTTGTGCGCGTTGGTGGTGGAATTATGGGCTAAGTCAATGCATTGAAACCTATAAAACAACTGGTAAAAGCTTGTCTCAATCTGGACTAAATTCAATGTTGCCAGCACTCAAAAAAAATAAAGAGACTGAATGGCTCAAGGATTGTCACTCACAGGTTTTACAGTCTGTAAGTCTCAATCTTAGTCGTGCTTATCAGAATTTTTTTGAGGGTAGAGCAAAATACCCTAGATTCAAATCTTATCGTCATCGCCAGTCAATCCAGTATCCGCAGAAGGTAAAACAAGTTGACAATTGTTTAAAATTCCCAGGGTTTGTTGGAATAGTGAAAGCTAAAATCCACCGACCCCTTGATGGAACTATCAAAACAGTCACGGTTAGCAAATGCCCATCGGGTAAATATTATGCCTCTGTGTTGATGGAATACGATGGGGATAATCCAACATCAAGTACAGATGGTAAGGTGATAGGAATTGATTTAGGAATTAAAGATTTTGCAATTACCTACGATGGTGATAAAACTTCTAAATACACCAATCCTAAACACCTCTACAAGTATCAAAAAAGATTAGCCGTAAAACAACGGATTGCAGCCCGTAAGCAAAAAGGCAGCAACCGAAAAAATAAAGCTAACAAGATTACAGCTAGGGTATACGAACGGGTAAGCAATGTCCGCCAAGACTACTTACACAAGCTATCTAGAAAGATAGTTGATAACAATCAAGTCGTGGTAGTTGAAAATCTAAATGTCAAGGGCATGGTTCGTAACCACATACTAGCAAAAGCAATATCTGATACCTCATGGGGAACCTTTGTAAATTTCCTCTCCTATAAATTAGAAAAAGAGGGAAAAGTACTCATAGAAATAGATAGATGGTTCCCTAGTTCCCAACTTTGCTCTAAGTGTCATTATCAAATAGAAGAATTACCGTTAGAGGTTAGAACTTGGACTTGCCCAAGTTGTGGAACCCACCATGATAGAGATGGGAACGCAGCACAGAATATAAGGGCTGAAGGTATTAGACTGCTCTCCTCCTCTGGGACGGGGGAGGCTAACGCCAGTGGAGAGGATGTAAGACCAACTCGCGGACGTAAATCCAAGATGCGGCAATCTTCTGTGAAACTGGAAGCCAACACTCACCCGTTAGGGGAGTGTGGGTAGTTCACTGCCAAATCCTGCGGAAACGATGCCAAATTGTTCTGAGTAACCAAAACATAGCTACAATTTGCTGTAGTTGTTTTATTTGTCTATCTAGTTGTTGATATTGTTGTCGTAGTTTATTTACCCTTTGCTGGCGATTTTGTAAAAATTCAGGTGTTTGGCTAAGTACATTATTGGTACAATGATTGATTAAGTTGAGAGTTTGTTCTACTTGTAGCAATATTTGTCTAAATCTAGATATTCTCCAAGCTAGGTAAAGGCAAAAAATCGATATAATTATATTTAGTTCAATTAATAACCACAACATTTATTTAATACCATCGAAAAATCTAGAGAATAACTATAACAAACAATCCAATTAGAATCATATTTCATTATCCTTTATCAATCACCTATTATTGATCCATCCTCATTTCTCAGATGAGGCAAAGCATGATTATAAAATCATAACTCTAAATTCTTGAATTTCACGTTGTTAATCGAACAAGTTGCTAGTGATGAGGCGATCGATAAAGCTTTTGATTGGCTCTGCCAAAAGCGCAAAGACTACCACTACAATAATGATGTCTGGCAGCTACGACGCTGGTGGCATGAGAAAAAGCCAAAGTTGATTGCCCAACTTTTGGCTGGTAACTTTCGCTTTGGCGAGCAGCGTCGGGTAATGTCCAGGGGTGAGGTGAAAGAAATATGGTCAGCCCAAGATGCTCTGGTTTTGAAGGCTTTGGCTATTGTCCTTCAGGAGGTTTTGCTGCCCCATTTGTCTCCCCGTTGCTTTCATCAGGCAGAAACTGGCGGACTTAAGGGGGCGGTGCGGGAAGTGGATGCCCATCTCCATGAGTTTGAGTTTGTGTTTCGGACTGATGTGAAGGGGTACTACGCCAGTATTGACCATGATATTCTGTTCTGTCAAGTTGCTGAATATGTGAGAGACCCTGTAGTGTTGGACTTGGTAGGGCAGTACCTCCGGCGGTTTGTTTCTGATGGGGGGATATATGTGGATATCCAACGGGGTATTTCTCTTGGTTGTCCTTTGTCGCCGTTGATGGGGGCTTTATATCTGAAGCCGTTGGACGATAGGATGGCGGCGATGGGCTGCTTTTATGTGCGGTATATGGATGATTGGGTGGTCTTGGCTCCGACGCGGTGGGCTTTGCGACGGGCGATCGAGGCGACTAATCAGGTGATGGCGGATTTGAAGGTGGAAAAGCACCCGGACAAGACTTTTATTGGTAGGGTGGGGCGGGGGTTCGTTTTTTTGGGGTATAGATTCGCCCCTGGGGGGTTGGCGGTGGCGCGGGTGACGGTGGAACGGTTTTTTGAGCGGGTTTCTCGGCTTTATGAGCAAAATGCGACGGCGAGTCGCATTGAGGAATACGCTCGCCGTTGGTTGATTTGGGTTAGGAGTGGGGTTCAGAGGGTTGAGTTGGAAGCAGTTGGGGTAGATTCTGTCCAAACTTCTATTACTCCTCACTCCGTTCTCTGATTATATCAATTTCTATTCTCGCCTTTTTCCTCAACTCAGTTGATTGAACTATATTGCTAGTTTTATTTATCGCAGGAATTTATACCGGCCTTCTGACACGAGAGCTGTGAACATGGACCCCGGTCTGTCAATTGAAAGGATCTTTGTTTCAGGGCCTGGTTGTTTGACACTCCACACTAAGACGTAATCATCTGTACTCCGCTCATATAGTCTTCCCTCATCCGTTCACAGAAAAATCTCCATTCGTTTCTGATAACCATCATCTCGAAATACATTTCCTTGAAAACAAACATACTGCTCTGCGTTTCGAATACAATATAACCTTCCCGAACCGGTCAGACAGAAATCATCTGCCTTGGCTTTGTCATCTACTCCCTCTATATTATAATCTCCGCGAAAATATAATTTGGATTTGACGTCATATATTTTACCGCAGCCTTGATACTCGACCTCGGTATGCCACTCGGCACAATCTTCTACCGACAGGCGATCGCTAAATTCTCGCTCATCTACCACAGTCTCTAACCAATCTTCCTCTTCGAAAAGATACGGTTCATTCTGATATACCCCTCTCGTAAAATATATACTTCCGCCTCTCTCTACAAAAGGTATGTTATTGATCCTGAGATGATCCTTAATTAGTTGATTCCCTTCCACTACCGTAACATATAATAAGACCGGTTGATATAGCCTTAGTTCAACCGGGCCAGTTACGGTCTCACTAAATGATTCCTCTTGTTCTACTTCCATCTCGGCCGTGAACGTAAAACTATGTGTGACTGTTCCACTCGCCTCAATCGCTTTGATATTAGCTCCTATCGTTGCCGATACTTCTAATGAATACTCCGCTCCCAGACGATATCCTTTCTTCTTTGTGAATGTACGCGATTGCTCAATTCCCTCGGGGATACTATAATTTTTTATATACTTTAAATACGCCCCTATTGGCTTTGTATGGGTTATATACACCAGCCCTTTCAAACTTAGTGGTTTCTGATCATACCACTTGTCATTGTCATTATTCTGTTTGATCAGGCAACAATTGGCCCCCCCCCCTTGCCTAAAATTTCATTAATATCGTGATTGTCTTTCGCTACTTCTAATTTTTCGGGTATCATCTGCTATGTCCTTTTCCTTTACACGTGAATTACACCTTCAAATATTAACATGTCATAATTTTATACACAGAACAACCTTCTTTTTTCGGTCAATAAAGACAAAAATGAAGGCAAAAAGTTAAGTATAATCTTCCAAAAGAAGGAAATAAAGATAGATATTACTAAGCTGACAATCACACAATAATGATCTTTTTATGCCAGGAGGCGGACTTGAACCGCCGACACGAGGATTTTCAGTCCTCTGCTCTACCAACTGAGCTATCCCGGCTTTTTTTTCTCACTTTTACTATAGTAGCAGAGTAAATATAATTTGACAACCCCTTGAGCAATTTTTTTTTATTATTCAGGTTAGGAGTCTGGAGTCTGGAGTCTGGAGTCTGGAGTCTGGAGAAAAATGCAAGTCAAAAGTAAGAGTATAAGTAATGAGATGACCGGAGGTACAGATAACATGATAATTGATAATACATTCTCTATCTGAATACGTATGTATTAACTAGAGCGCTTTATATTCGGTATGTTCGGTTGGTGGCGGTGGAAAGTTAAGATTTTGGTTCGTGACTCATAAGTATTGTCGCCTCACCCTCCCCTCCCTACTGGACCGACACAGCAAAAATGGTGCATTAGGGAGTAGGGTCAGAGCTAGGGACGTTGCATGCTTAGTCAGTACGGGAGAAAGATTGTTGTTGGGTTTCGGTTCCTCAACCCAACCTACATCTATTGCAGCATTTAAGATGAAACAGTCCACTACTAGACTGGATTTAATATTCCTTTTACAAAAGGTATCTAAACCTATAAAATCTTACTTTTGAATTTTGAATTTTGAATTCCGTGAAACTGCATGACTTTTATCTCCTTTAACTACGCTCTATTTCTATTAATAGTATTAGGAATCTACTGGTCAATGTCACGACAGTCTTGGCGAGTATTAATCCTTTTAGTTGCCAGTTTAATTTTCTACGCTACTATTCAACCCCAATATATTCCACTGCTATTAATAATTAGCCTATTTAATTTTTACCTTGCTCAAGCTATTGGGGAACCAAAGGACTGGCGTATTGCTAATAAACAATGGAACCGCCGTCGCTTGCTATTATTGTGGTTAGGTATAATCTCTAATATCTTACTTTTATTAAGTTTCAAATATATACCTTTTTTATTAAATAGTATTGGCATTCTCTACAATATACCTAATATTTTAGAAACTGCTAATTGGGTTGATAGTAATGTAATGGCACCATTAGGTTTAAGTTTTTTTTGCTTTGAATGTCTTGCTTATCTAATTGATGTTTATCGAGGCGCTCCTTCAGCTTCTTCTTTATTAGAATTTACATCTTATAAGTTATTTTTTCCGAAACTTATTTCTGGTCCGATAACTCGTTATCATTATCTGCAAAATCAGTTAGGAATGATTGGAAAAAAAAACACTCAAGCTTTAGTTAAAACACCAGCTATAAAATTCCCAACTTTAGAGCAAATAACTGAAGGAATTTGGTTAATTGCAACTGGAGCAGTAAAAAAAGCTTTAATAGCTGATAATTTAGGAATTTTTGTAGAGCTGAGTTTTAGTAATTTACAACGTGCTGGAAGTGGGGATCTCTGGTTAGCAACAGTTGCTTATGGATTACAACTTTATCTTGATTTTACTGCTTATGTTGATATTGCCCGTGGTAGTGCTTTTTTAATGGGTTTAAATTTGCCACAAAATTTTGATTTTCCTTATTTCAGTACAAGCATAGCGGCATTTTGGCGAAGGTGGCATACAACTTTGGGAGATTGGTTGAGAAACTATTTATATTTTCCTTTAGGAGGTTCAAGGGTAGGTTTATTTCGGACTTGTTTAAATTTGTTAATTGTGATGTTAATTGCTGGTATTTGGCATGGTGCTGCTTGGGGATTTATTGTTTGGGGAGTTTTGCATGGTTTGGCATTAGTAATTCATCGGTTAGTAGAGGCAATTTCTCAACAATTTAAAGTACAGAAAATCTGGGAAAGTTTGCCAGGAATTTTAATTAGTTGGTTGTTAACTCAGAGTATGGTTTTTGGTGCTTGGATATTTTTCCGACTGCCAAATTTGAGGGATTCTATTTGGGTGATTGATCATTGGTGGAGTTATGATGGTGATGTTCAATTTGTGGATAAAGTTTATCTGGAGGCGATGGGTTTAGAAAGGTTACAGTTGGTGTGGTTAATTTTTGGGGTTGTGGTGCTTATGGCGGTTAATTATTGGTTTCATCGAGGTTTAAAGTTACAGTTAAATTGGCAGTTAAAAGTTTTGTTAGTGCCTGTATTTTTCTTTGTTGTTTGGTTGTTGGCGCCGGAAGGTTTACCTTATATTTATTTTGATTTTTAACTGTCAGGAGTTAGGAGAAAATTATAGTGGTAATTTATTGAGTAAACAATTAAGTCAGTATTTATGCTTTAATATTTTCTTGAGAATTTGACTTATGAGAAAGGTCAATGAAGATGATTTATATAGTATAAATACTTGGCAACCTACGGATTTTAATACTACTTTATAATTTTCCAAATTGACGTGGGGAATATGGGTTTTAATTCTTCTTGGAGACTAATTCCTCTTTCCAAAATAATCAGTTAATAATATCCGCTTAATTAGTTATAAAAAACTTTTGCCTGCTCTTTTCCTTCCTGACTCCTAACTCCTGACTCCTACCCTAACAAAAAAATTTATTCAGCAAACCCTAATTATCAATTATCCATTATCCATTTAAAAGGAGAGGCTTTAAACCTTTGGAAATTAATTATCAATTATCCATTATTTTAATATCTGCTTCTAACCAAGCTTTTTCAAACTCTTGTTTAACTTCAGCAGCTTCTTTTTGTTTACCTTGTGCGGATAAACTTTCTGCTAATCCATATAAAGACCAACCATTATTTGGATGCTGTTGTAAATCTTGAAGATAAACTACTTCTGCTTCTTTTTCCCGATTTAATTTTAACAAAGCTGCACCTAAAGATTGACGTACAGGATAATACCAATAAGGAGGTTCCATATAGGGTAAATTATCCTGAAGTTTTAGGGCAGTTTGGTATTCAGAAATCATCTCCTCATTTTTATCTTTTAGGTCTGCTATTTTTGCCACTAATAAATGATTAGCAATTGAAATTAAATTTGTAACTGGAAAATTTGCAGTTTCCAAGCCACTAAATTGTGAATTTTGTAATAAGTCGTTGATTTTTTGATACTCAAATTGAGCATTTTCTAAATTTCCCTTACCAACCCATGCCATACCTCTTGCATAATGCCACATTGCCATTGTATAGGGTAACTTATTTGATGGTTGAGATTCGGTAAGAATTTCATCCCACTTACCAAATTGCACCAAAGAAAAATAGGGAGTGGGGAGAAACATTTCAGTCAAAGGAAACTGCTCAACTTCCTGAAGAGAAACTTTATCTACTAACTTTCTAGCAGCATTAATTGCATCTATGCTACGTCCTTCCATACTAGCTGCTGACCAGAAAAAATGAATATTGTGAGGATAATAAAGTGCTGAATATAATCCTTTTTGTTGAGAAGTTGCTAGAAATTTTTCATCTGCTTTAATCGCATTTTCGTTACTACTAGCTGCATCGTGATAACGACCAATTCGGAGATATAGATGAGACGGCATATGTACTAAATGACCAGAAGCAGGAATTAAATTACGGAGATTATCTGCTGCTTTTTCTGCTTTTTCTGGATATGAGGAAGCTTCGAGGGCATGAATATAATAATGTATTGCTCCTGGATGATTGGGATTTTTTTCTAAGACAAACTCTAATGTTTGAACAACTTCATTTGTTAAAAGTTGAGGTTCACCATTTTCTTTCCAGTAATTCCAAGGCATTAAATCCATTAAAGATTCAGCAAATAGGGTTGCTGCATCTAAATC
>JAAUYL010040473.1_pt1 | contig 13267 bp, 17 predicted proteins | sample 7278011 | NCBI WGS metagenome assembly JAAUYL01 (sample SAMN14350225, study PRJNA611818) | marine sediment metagenome | isolation source: surface marine sediment (1.8m) | place: French Polynesia: Moorea | collected 2018-08 | reverse complement strand
TCCCGGCAAAAACATTCCCAGGAAAAAACAATCCCAAGAAAAAACATTCCTGGTCAAAAACAATCCCAAGAGAAAAACAATCCCAAGTGAAAAATAATCCCAAGTGAAAAATAATCCCAAGTGAAAAGCATTCCCAAGAGAAAAATAATCCCAAAAAAACATTCCCAAGAGAAAAACATTCCCAAAGAAAAAAACATTCCCAACAAATCTCTACATGTATGGTAGTTTTTATTGCTAAAAGTGTGGATTAAATGGTCATTACTCTTTTGCAACTGAAGCACTTTGCTTGGGTCCTGTGTCATTGTTTACATTAGTTTTTTGAACAACCTAAGTTTATGCTATTGGTTACACTAATAAAAAGGGTACTTGGTAAAAAAGATTTGTAAGTCCAGCCCAGAATAATTAGTTCTTCAGAATTTTTGTGTTTTGAATGATTTTCTTCTCTGGAAGTGGTTTTTCTCCTGTAATTTGGATATTTCTTTTCCTCTTTGGAATTATTTTCTTGCAGGGAAGGTTTTTCTTTTGGAAATGTTTTTCTCCTTTGGTATTGTATTACATGAGAATGATTTTCCCTAGGAATGTTTTTTCTTGGGATTATTTTTCTCTTTTTCTCCTGGGATTATTTTTCTTTGGGAATGTTTTTCTCTTAGGATTATTTTTCACTTGGGATTGTTTTTTCCTTAGGAATGTTTTTTCCTTGGGAATGTTTTTCTCTTGGGATTATTTTTCACTTGGGATTGTTTTTACTCTGGGATTGTTTTTACTCTGGGATTATTTTTTCTGGGAATGTTTTTTCTTGGGATTGATTTTTCCCGGGAATGTTTTTACTCTGGGATTATTACTATTACTTAATTCCAAGCATGAGTTTTTTCTAGCATATTCAAACAAAGACAACACTGTCAGGATCACCTGTCCACTCCAAGCCAACTCAAACATCACAGGAAACGAGGTTTTCATGGTGACTGTCAGTAGCTGGGCTAACGAAAGTTTCATTGAGGTCTTCGAGTGGAATGATGTTGGTGATCTATGGAAATGTACTCACACGATGACATCATACAACAAGCTCCTCAAGGATGGGACAGGTGGTGTGTTGAGCAGTCAATCATTGGAAAATTTTACAATTGTCATTTGTGGTGGACAAACCCTGGATGACAGCAACAGTGATTTGGCAAGCAATAATGAAGGCTGCATCACTGTGAGTGAGCAGTATAGCAAGGCTTCAGGGTCTCTGTTCATTCCAAGAATCGATGCTGCATCATTGGTGATTGACAATGGAAATAGTTTGTGGGTGACTGGAGGCTACGACGGGGTCAGTTCTTTATCTGCCTCAGAGCTCATCCAGCCTCATGATGACCCTGATCCAACCTTGATCAGCTTCAGTGAAAAGCAACGTCTGCTATATTCCAGGCGAGGGCATTGCCTGGTAAAAATCGGTCCCAATGTAGCCATCCTGACTGGGGGAGTGAGCAATTATTTCAAGAGAGAAGACAAGACACTGACGGTCAACATAAGTACTATGGACTGGAAAGAAAAGGTTCCACTGAACATTGGAAGATCCAATCATGCATGTGGTGTGCTGATTGACTTGGAATCACAGATGAAAATTGCTGTCACTGCAGGTGGAACTGAAAATGGCATTATGACAAATTCTGTGGAAATTCTGAAGGCCGAAAGTGAGGAGCAGTTTCATAACTCTGTCAGGATGTGGGAGTTTGGACCGAATTTACCAGATGCAATGAGTGACGCCGCAAGCGCTTCAACTGCTGATCAAGGGACAATGTTTGTCATTGGTGGAACAACCTCCAACAATGATGATGGATCAACCTATGTCCACATGCTTCAGTGTGCGGACCTTCAATGCCAATGGACAAAGCTGGATCGTGAATTAATTGCGCCCAGCTCTCATGGTCTTGCATTTCTACTGCCATCCATCCCAATGGCTGACAGACGGCTAGTTGGACATCAATGTGGAGTTTTCAATGAGACAAGAGGCAAAGTTTAAAAAGATTGATATTTATTAGTAAGTAAAACTGAATGCAATGTGTACATTTTTCAGATGGTGACATCATCTATGTGTCTACTGGTTACGACGGTGACGAAGTTACAAGTCATTCAGAGGCGTTTACCACAATGCTTGATGAGGTCACAGGGTTCAAAGCTTGTCATGATCCAGGGATTGAGGACGCGCCATTCAGAACAAGGCATGCTTCTGGAGGGGTTCTGAACCTTTTAAGGCACGATGATTCAGCAGACCTGATGCCAACACCGGTTATTTGCGGCGGCATTGACCAACAGTTTCAGCAGAACAGAGAGTGCTACCGGTTACTGGACCAAGACAAGCAGCCTTTAGCCAGGATCACAAGTGCAAGATGTGGCTCTGCTAGCGTTTCTATTCGCAATGGCAGAGTGTTATGGGTAACAGGCGGATCTTCCTACGATAATGTAGACATGAAGGATTCAACAGAGTGGTTGGAAGTAGATGCCAACAAGTTAAACCTAACAGTCACTGAAGGTGTCAGACTGCCAGGGAAAATTATGTATCATTGCCTGGTAATGATAAGAGAAAGCTTGGCCTTCCTGTACGGTGGCTTAAATCATTTTGCCCTGCAAAGGCCGGAGAGTTGGATTATTGACCTTGGCACTGGCAGCAATCACTTAACAAGCTACAGCTGGAATGAAAAAGCATCAATGACAACTGCTAGAGCTGCCCACAGTTGTGGTTTTGTACGAGATGTTTCAAAAAATTCTCAAGGCACAATAGTGGCTGCAGGAGGAGAGCTCCAGGGTGAGGTCATAACCGATGACGTAGAACTCCTTCGCGTGTACAATGACGGTGACCTCAGTCAATGGGAACCAGGACCAAAGCTGCCCACAGCTTTGGGTCATGCTGCAAGCACCACAACATCGGATCAGACCATTCTCATCGTGTCTGGGGGGTGGACAGACAAGGATGTAATATCGGAGTCGATCTTTCTGTTCTATTGCGACGATGGCATCTGTGAGTGGAGGCGACAGTGCCTGGAGCTGAATGTTGGCAGATATTATGGAGTAGCTTTCGCAGTCCCTCCTATTGCTAACGTTCAGAGCAGAGCCCAAAGCATGGCGGCGATCTCTGGAGAGGAATGCCCAGCCTCAGTTGGAGTTGACTATCTGGACCTGATCTATGGCACTGACACGTGTGAATCTGCAATTGACGGCTTTTGCCAAGGCATAAACAACAACGCAGACTGCAACTTTGATGACGGTGATTGCTGCTTGGATCAAAGTCAGTGCAGACTTTGTGTTGGAGACGATTGCATCTGCCACAGCACTGGAAATTCTCACTGTAGAAAACTACAAATACTAAAGGAATCTGGAAAATTGATGGACTTTTTCTTTTTAAGGTGCATGCTCGGTAAATCTGCTAGGCGACGACATTTGTCACGGTGAGAACAATGTTGAAGAGTGCGCGTATGATGGAGGAGACTGCTGTTCTGGCAAGGATGAGAGCTGTTGGAACTGCTTGGAAACTGATTGCATCTGCCATGAAACTGCAACCGACTTCTGCACTGGTAAACAAATTATAGATCCAAAGAAGCAGCAGTAATCACATATTTTATTGAAAAACTTATGATGAAGGAACTTGTAAATTTGGAGGAGATGGCTGGTGTGATGGCATTAATAACATTGAGAGCTGTAACTATGACGATGGCGATTGTTGCTACGAATATACAAACTGCCATTTCTGTGATGGAACTGGATGTGTTTGCAATAGCACTGGCCAATCTCATTGTATGATTACTATTCTAGACTTTGAATTTTGAAGAAGCCTTCGTGATTTTTATCTTAACACAAGGTTTGGGGTTTGAATGCAATCCGGAAGAAATTGGAGATGACATTTGCCATGGGTCGTACAACAATCAAGAGTGCGCGTATGATGGTGGAGACTGTTGCTCTGGGACGGATGAAAAATGCGAGCATTGTGTTGACTACGCATGTATTTGTCATGAAACTGAAACAATACCCTGTAACAGTTACCGTAAGTATACAAATACAGGATATGCAATTCAGCTCTTTCCATTTTGTAAATGGAAATTTTGAAATAAGAATGTTTTCCACAATGGAGTGGAGATGGTGAGTGTGATGGGCAAAACAATGTGGCAGAGTGCGGCTATGATGGAGGGGATTGCTGCTCGGGACAAGATGAAGATTGCACTTATTGCTTGGAAAATTGTGTCTGCCATATAACAGGAAGTAGCCTCTGCAGAGGTAAGCATATATGTATGTCAATGTCATGGAACAAATAGAGTTAATTTCAATTATTAAATATCTAGGAGGAGCTTGTGCGTTCGGAGGAGATGGAAAATGTGATGGAACAGGAAATACAATGGCCTGTAATTACGATCAAGGAGATTGCTGTCTGGAAGAAACATATTGCAGGGATTGCGAGGGGGACGATTGTATCTGCCACACCACTGGAAATTCTCACTGTGCAAACAAAAAAGAGCTGATAGTTTGTGTAGAAATGAGGGAGACCTTTCTATTTCAGGCACATGTTCAACGGATCTTATGGGAAATGATGATTGCAACGGGGAGAACAATGTCGAAGAATGTGACTATGATGGAGGTGACTGCTGCTCGGGGTCGGATGAATTGTGTTGGGATTGTTCTTTTGGATCCAGTTGCATATGTCATGAGACTGGAGCCGAATTTTGTTCAGGTAAGTAAATATTGCAGCCATGGGACAAAAATACTACAACCTGCTAGGTCACAGGGACTTGTAAATTTGGAGGAGATGGGATTTGTGACGGTGACAAGAACCACTACGCCTGCAACTATGACGATGGCGATTGCTGCTTGACACTGGCAATCTGTAAGCCCTGTAATCCGGACGGAGAATGTTTTCCAACCTGTGAGGGAAACCAATGTCTTTGTGAGATGACTGGCCAGTCTCAATGTGAGAAGGACCTGCCCCTGTTGTCGTCTTTGATAAAATCACAATTTTTCTACTAGGTTCAGACACTAATGAATGTCTCTACGAGAGGATCGGAAATGGGGTTTGTGAAGGGTTCATTAACAATGAGGAGTGTAGATATGATGGAGGAGATTGCTGCCCAGAATGGAAAACAAAATGCGAGAATTGCGACGAGGACCAGTGTGTCTGTCACGAGACTGAATCCGACATGTGTACTGCGACTTTTGTTGTTGTTGTTTGTCATTGAAAAATTCTCATGTCTCACTTTTTCGTAGGTTTGGCAGATGAATGCTCACGTGACGATTTTGGTGACATGAACTGTGACGCAGAGAACAATGTGCCTGAGTGTGGCTACGATGGAGGTGATTGTTGCTCTGCACAATATGAGAATTGCTTGCATTGTGATGGTTTGTCTTGTCTGTGCCATGAGACTGGAACAAGCTTCTGCATAGGTAGACAATTGTTTACATTTCCTTCTATACATAATTTCTGTAGCTAGAGTTAGTCAGGTGTCAGCTAAATAATCTGTTGTGCACGGATTGACAATGTTTTATAATTTTTTTTTCAAAAAAGGAACATGTACTTACGGAAATGATAAAGAATGTGATGGTATCAATAACAACCTGGCCTGCAATTTTGATGATGGAGATTGTTGCCTCGAGAGAACTGTATGCAGAACCTGCGAAGGGGACGAGTGCATTTGCCACAGCAGTGGCCAGTCTCAATGTAAAAAAGACTAGCTTTTAAACCTTAGATACGTAAGTACTTATGTAGATATTGTATTCAATATATTTTTAAGGTGGATGCTTTGATAACTTAATTGGAGACGACATATGTGATGGTGAAAACAATTTTGAAGAATGCGAGTATGATGGAGGCGACTGCTGCTCTGGTTTGGACAAAGACTGTTATTATTGTTATGGAACAAATTGCGTATGCCATGAAACTGGGACCAATATCTGTCATGGTAAATATTTTTGACCGTTAAAAGTCTGGCCAAGGAGATATTGCATCTTTTCATCCTAATGCAAGGAACATGTCATTTTGGAGGAGATGGCATTTGTCATGGTGTGGCAAATTACGAGTATTGCAACTTCGACGATGGTGATTGCTGTTTGGAGCCTTCGAACTGCGAGAAATGCGTAGATAACTGTATTTGTGCAACTACTGGCTACCCACACTGTAAAATCAAAAACGTGCAAATTGTTGGTCTATGCGTTTTGTTTTTACAATAACTTGATTAAATTAGGCGCTGAGTGCAACCATGAAGGAATCGGCGACAATGTTTGTCATAGCATGAACAATAATGAGGATTGCTCTTTTGATGGTGGTGACTGTTGCACTGGAGTGGACACTCATTGTGAGGAGTGTCTTGGTGCCACCTGCATTTGTCATGAGACTGGAACAGACTCCTGTTCCAGTGAAGTAAAACTGGTACCAGGTAACATGTAAGCCTTTAGAACATGAAGTTACATGAAATGCACAGAAGTATGCTGTTAGATTGCCCAAATCCCCAATGGAGCGGAGACGCAATTTGCGATGGACAAAACAACGTGGCAGAGTGCGCGTATGATGGAGGCGATTGCTGCTTGGAGCCGACCAATTGCGAATACTGTCTTGGCAATGATTGTATCTGTGAGAGCACTGGGGAGTCTCATTGTGAGAAGTTTTGTTTCTTTTTTTTAATAGCTGTTTTAACACTTAAAACTCACCTTAGGTGAGATGATTATATCTGAATGCCATCCGCAATATAATGGAGATAATTCGTGCGACGGCCAAAACAACCACGCCGAGTGCGAATACGATGGAGGTGATTGTTGTTCGGGTTTGGATTTGATCTGTCAGTATTGTTTGCCGGGAGTGTCTTGCAACTGCCACGAAACCGGAACCGACTTCTGCGCGGGTAAATATTGCTCATGCAATCACTGAAAAAATATTAAAATGAATTTTGAAGGCACTTGCCCTTATGGCGGAGATGGCTGGTGTCACGGTCCTAATAACAATGAGGAATGCAATTATGACGATGGCGACTGCTGTCTGGAATCGGCAAACATGTGTGGCTATTGCGAAGACAATTATGATTGCCTATGCCATGAGACTGGTCTGTTGTATTGCAACAATTTAGGTAAAACAAAGTCTAGTAGTCGCGTCAGTCATGACATTTTTACCCGCGAGTACGTAGTGCGCGGGTCTAGATGTTACTTTGTTGTTGTTCTTGTTGTTCTCTTTGTTGTTGGGGAGTCTTAAGACAAACGGTATCTTACCGCTAGTAAAATAGCTTTCGAAGAATAATATTCCCATTTACCACAAGCAGGAAATAAAATTCCGTCGTTTGACCTTACCAGGAATATTATTCCTAGATTTCTATTGACAGGGGAATAATATTCCTCCTTTGATCGATAGAGAAAAAAAATCCTTCTTTTTCAATTTCCTTGCTAGAGTTAAACCGCAGGTCTTTCCTATGGCAACAATGCTCGCGGTTTAATGGTGGACATATTCCACCTTGTTTTTACCAAAAAGTTACAAGTGCTGGTAATTCGGGAATTACTTATATCCTTTCTTAAAATATTTAGTATCCTGTTCTGAGGTTAGTTGGGTCGCAGACGGTTTTTGCGATGATGTCACTAACATCGCTGATTGCGCGTATGATGGAGGGGACTGCTGCCAGCCAGATGCGATCACTGACTTTTGTCTTTTGTGCGAATGTGTGGAGACGAAATGATTGTGTTTTCAGTGTTGTGAAAAAATTATTAATATCTGCTCCTACGAATGAGCACTTGAGCAATCACGGCAAATACAGAACTAACTGAAAAGTGGGCATCTCGTCTGAATTTCAATGATTGTAGATTTTATTTCATTTTTTCTAATTTTGGTACTGAAGGAATATTTATATTGCAATTAGATTTTCGTTCTTACTACGAGTATTTTGCATAAACAATGTATTAGTGGTTTCTGACTTCAATATGATTACGTATTGAGATAGGAGATTAACAACAAGACATTGAGTCCAATTAAATTGACAGTTTTATCACAAATTCCCGTTCCGGAGGCCATCTGATGAGGTGTGGCCTCGACGAGGTCGGAATCGATTTCACGGTTTTTCTCGACCTCGATCCGGAACGATTTTTCGGCGAAGCCGTCGCGATTCAATGCGACAACAGTGATTTTCTCCGAGTTATTTTCCAACGTCGAGGCTCTGCCAATCAAACTAGCGAGACTGCATGTTGGTTTAGATGGCAAAGTTCTGTTTTTGGCCTCAAAAAGGCGATCACTTATTTGATTTTGTTGGCCTCCTTTTAACAGTTCGCCGGTCGGCAGCTCCCAGATGATTCGATTCGCGGGAGGATTGGCGCAAACTTCAACGTGCAACGTAAAGTTGTCAGCCTCTGCCTCGACCTCGATAACAGCCTCGGTGCCTTTGACAAGTCGAATTTTGGGTAGGCCGTAGCGTCCACTTCCATTGCCGGTTCGACTAGCTTCACTTCCGGTTAGCGGACAACATCCGGCGCACGTGTCTTTTTGAAACAGGACATTCCTCGCCATTTCAAACTGCTTCTTCTGACTTCTCGCCGTCAAATCTGAAAATAGGTTGACGTAAATATTCTTAGCAAAGTTTGTTTGCGAGGCCAAAAAAACTTTTCCTCCGTAAACGAAACTGGTTCATTAATAGGTTTCAGGAAAGCCAGTAGCAGTAGGCAGTCAGAACTTTGGCTCTACCTCCTGTGCTGAATAAGATAATTCAAGAGGCAAGTTTTGTTAGGGTTCCACGACCATGAACAAAAACAGTACCACAAAGTTGTTGGTGGTGGATTTAAAAAAGTTCTTGATGCGGGCCGAGAAAATATACAGAAGAGGAGAAGCTCGAGGTTTAACTAGCGAAACGGCCTCGAGCAGCAGCCTCTTTTTGGGGTCTCGAATTATTTCCCAGAGGGCAATTTTGACCTCGGAGTCTCGCACCCGCATATAAAATAAAGATTTTGGCGCAGTGTGGCATGACCGTTGCTTCTTTTTTTTCGTGAGAATATATGGCATATGATTTCATGGCAAGGACGACGACGCAATTTCACGAGTTTTTTTGTTCTCACCTTTGTCGGAGGAAGAGGAAATCGATGATGAATCTATTAAAGGTGGCTCGTCGGCCTCCGCGGCCTCGTCGAGGTTAGCTTTGGCAGTATCATGATGAACAGATGCCATCGCGGGGGCGACATTCAAGAAATAACCAATCGAAGAATAGGTTTCGTTCTTGTAGACGGTCGAGCACTGGTACCACCCGACATCGTCCATGCCGACGTTCGTGATCAGGAGGTAGTCCAGGTTGCCATTTTCGAGGACGGCCTCATTCTTGAGCCACTTCACTCGCTCGGTTGCCGGCCTCGAGTCGACCTCGCACTCCAACGTGACCGTCATCCCCTCGATCACCGGGATGCCGAATTGGGGGTCCCGCCGGATCGTAAACGACGGCGCGTAGTCCATCCCGAGCCGGATCACCATCGTGGAGGCGGCCAGGTTGAGGCCATGGAATCCGCTGTTGCAGGTCACGTTCGCCGCCGACCTCTCCAACTTCCACCTGATGTGCTTGTAGCTGACAATGACGCCGGACTCTGAGCTGATCAAATGTGACTTGACGACGTGACCTCGTGCTTCGTGGCCGTTGATTTTCATCACAGCCTCGCCTTCACGGACAACGCACAAGAAGTCGGCGGCCTCGTCGTCGCCGAGACTGATCAGGCTATTGTTGGCCTCCACGACCTCGAACCCAGTAAAAATCATCGACGGCCTCCGTGGCGGAATCACGTACAATTTGAAAAAATCCAGGATTTTATGGGTCGATTTGTCCGCGCAAAACCAGATTCCCGAATTGCCAAAATCGACCTTCGCCAACTCGGAGGATCCTGAAAAGAAATAGTCTCAATTTATTTTGGAAATCGAGTTTTTTTCCAGCCGCATACTCGATAGGTATAGATACAGATAGCAAATCAGGGGGGCCATTGTAAGAAATATGTGTTACGAATACTTTCCCAACTTTATTCGCTCGCCGCTGGAAAAGTATGTAGCAGCAAATCTTTTATAGCGCCATTTCCGAGATACCTTCAATATGATAAGAGTCGGATAGGGGAGAACAAATTCCTATAAAACAGTCCAGATCTTATTTCTCAGGTCAAATACCTTAAAATGAGCTTAACATTTTACTTTGTCAAAGTGTTATTGCATTATTTCCTGTTAAAAAAAAAGAAAGCTTGCCTGTGTTAAAAGGGGTTGAGACATCTTGGCGACCTCTTGAAATCGAGGCTGGTAACGTGACACCCCGGTGGAGGCCGCTCCCCCGCTGACGACGGTGATGCCAGCTCACTTCCGGTATCTTATTCAGCTGACCTACTTCCGGTTGGACTGGAAAGTCGCACCACAGTCGCACGGTGCTCCCCCTTTCCGCGATCAAAATCTGAAAGGAGGGTGTGAGGGGAGAGAATTTATAGTACTTTTGAGGATTGAATAGCGGTGCCATTTTTCAGTGTCGAACGCGATTGACGTTTCGTGCGGACTTTTTTCACGGAAAAAATAATGGAACATATGTACGTTTTCACGGAAAAACTATTTCTTTTTTCTTTTCACAAGTTTTTTTTCTCCATATCGCTAATTAGTGACACACGCCCCCACCCAAAATGTCATGATTTGTGAGTAGTTTTGCATGTTCATGTTCAAGATTTCCAGGATAAGAAATCATTTCAACTTTTAGTTTACCTTGTTGTCGCTCCGGGAAGCCTCGGCGACAAAGTTGTTTGTGGCCAGTAGAAGGCAGAGAGCTGTTGTTGTTATCATAGCCCTTAAAAGCAAGGTCTTCTCCATTTTCACGAGTTTTTTTTCACGAAAAACAAGACGACGAAGGTGGATCTGGTGCTCCTGTTTTTGTCAACGCCGTCATGACTTTTTGTCAGTCTTTGCCTCTTTGCTCAAGACATACCTGCAATGTCAAGTTGAAATCATCGATCAAGACTCTTTTTCTAATAGAGACAAAGTGGAAAAGTGAAGCCTTGTCAAAATGGCTTTGCCATGAAATATTTAATCAAAATCTATCTAGGGAGAGCTGCAAAATTACAAGGGACGACGAAACCAAAAATGTCCCCCTTGCTAGAAAAAAAGAGGGAAAAGGCTCAAGGTCCACTAATGGCTACGTTGTTGTTGTTGTCGAAAAACCACGTGAGTGGGTTAGGTCATGAAAAATATATGGCCTGGTCTGTATTTTCAGAGAATGTGTGTCCAGGGTTTTTGCTCGTGTTGTCGCTTTATATATAGCAAATGAAAGCCTGCAGCAAAAAAGGGGGTGCCACTGTCTGGATTAATTTTCTTCACTTTTTTACTCGTTAGTTTCACAGCAAGTAATTTTTATATGCGACATTATATACCACATATTTTATTTAGACGAAAACAAAATAAAATCCTGGATCAAAGGTGCTTAAGTGAAAAACTTTTTTGAAGAGATTTACCTATTCAGTTGTCAACGCTTTTCTTGGGTGTGCGACAAAGACATAAGACAGGAGGGGTGCATAAATAGAAGTACAAAGCATTTCCGTTCAGCCATTGCAAAACAGTTCCCTATTTAGTTCTCTCTCTCCCCCAATATATATGCATGTTGATTAGCTCAATGACTCAAGAAAAATCGGGAAAAATAGTCTCACATGCCAAGAAAACAGGGGGAGGAAGGGAGGGTGCGAACAAAGCAATACATTTTCACTGAAAAAAAATATATAGGAAATCTCATGATAAATGGTCACATGGCACAAAAAATGTGCTAGTCCTGCAAGGACATTTGGTAAGCCCTGAAAGCTGACGCAAATGAGCTACATCTTGTGAGTGCACACCTGACCTGAATATGGTCCTTGATGATCAAGGATGATAAAAGTAAGTGCCAATTGCTACCCCACCATGTAGTCCATTTTTTGAGCACATCTGCAACGACCAAAGCCCAAAAGTGCATGACGGCATGCAAGAGACCATGAAAAGAAAGAAAATGACCAGTTTTCTTGTAAACATGCAATGCTTTCGCCTATTCCCTACAGTATTTTGTGGCCTTTATGAGAACCAAAAAATGGAGGACGACGCTATGAGACAACCAAATTTCCGGACCCGCCGCTAGCTCCATGTCATTCTGCTCTGATGTATCCTACTATGTAATATTTGTTATTTGCCCAGGACATTCCCGAGCCTGGCTGTCATTTTTGTTTACGTTTATGCACATTATTCTTATCATAACCGCTTGTCCGTCCTTCACATGCTTTGCAATTATTTGCTTTCCCAATTATGCGACAACACAGCTACAGTTCGCAAGAACGTCATGCATTCGAAAAAGGCATTGCGGATAAAAAAGAGACAGCACAACAAAGTTTTGTAAAGAGAGTTACAGGAGGAGAACATTGTCATTGTCGAGAGAGATTAGGTAAAGGGGTCTCTACCTTGATGCTCGTCGTCCAGAATCTAATGTGGAAAAACCCCAAGAACATGAAAAAACCGCCACATGTATTACATGTATGTAGTAATTTGTGTCCCTGCCAGCATGGGAATTCTTATTTTGGTATTCTGAAACCAATCTAATGAACCGTTTGCATCCTACGCTAGGTGGTTATATACCACAAAATCGAGCTCGGGAGAGAGCTTTGAGGTCTTGGGATTGAATGACTAAAATCGAGGGAGAGTCTCGATAACCTAATTTTCGTGGCCCCCTTTGTTTGCTTGATTTGTGCCGGCCGTGGCATGGCCCGGTATCTAATTAAGCCGAGATGCTTTTACAGTATATTTAATCCTCATCCTCTCCCTATAACAATACCTCCAGTCTTATCTATCCTGTGCCAAATTTCCTTCTGGAAGAGCATTGATCCCCTGAAAAATCAGGGGCGGCCTCGCAGCCTCGAGGGGGTGAGGCTGTGACTACAAAATAGAGGCTGGTCCCAAGAGTACAGAGGACTTGTTTTGACTGCCTGAAAATATTATTATTCCACAGAGCAAATTCAAAATGACAGTCAACTCTCTTTGAGGCCTTTTAAAGTGTGCTCTGAAATGAAAGGAGGCAGTTCAGCCTCGAGCTAAAATCTGTGTTTGCAAAAATCCTTTGACAGGCAGGGATTTTCATATGTCAAGCCTTGTTTGCATAAGCTGGAAATAGAGTGAGGTAGATTTATCCCCAGCGGAGACACTGACGTTGAGCGAGCGAAGCGAGCGAAACGTCAGTGTCGGAGCAACAACTTTCGTCGCGTAACAGTTGGCGTACGTCCACGAACATCATGAGCATGTAGCCAAGGTCATGCCAAATCCAAAATGGCC
>JAAUYL010016046.1_pt1 | contig 13284 bp, 11 predicted proteins | sample 7278011 | NCBI WGS metagenome assembly JAAUYL01 (sample SAMN14350225, study PRJNA611818) | marine sediment metagenome | isolation source: surface marine sediment (1.8m) | place: French Polynesia: Moorea | collected 2018-08 | reverse complement strand
GGTGCGCGTCTAACACAGTTATGGGGCCGAGCCGAAGTGATATCTCTCCAACGGAAACCGGGACAGAGTTCATCAACACAACAGTATTAGGCGAAGAAGTCAAAATCGAGACCGAGGACTTTTCGCAACAGGGCTAAGAGCAAAGCTCGACACATCTACGAAACTAAAAGAGCTTCCAACAGTTATCCGTGATCGTCGAAAGCGGACATAGCAAGGTCTACTTGAAACTTGAGAGTGATCCGTTTAAACAGAACAACCAATCATCCACCATGACGTCTTTCTGGTCGAAGTATACGCGCCGGCAATGGATCACCATTTTCGTGTTTGCCGTTGCGGATTTTTGCTCGGCAATTTGCGTCTCCCTCCAGGCGCCGTTCTATCCTCAAGAAGCTGAGAAGAAAGGCGCCACAGCAACGGAGTACGGCCTAGTTTTCGGTGTCTTCGAGCTGACCGTGTTCATCGTGAGCCCCATACTGGGCAAGAACCTGAGTCGCTTCGGAGCCAAACGCGTCTTCAACATCGGCATCCTGACCACAGGCACTTGCTCGATCCTCTTCGGTCTTCTTGACCGCATTGAGAGTCGAGCCGGTTTCATCGGGACAAGTTTTGTAGTTCGCGCCATCGAGGCCGTTGGCAATTCCGGATTCTTGACCGCGAGCTTCAGCATTATCGCGAAAGAGTTTCCAGAGGTGCGTAGCAGCGTAATTATATTATAATTTACGAGCTTTCGAAATTGTCTCTGACGCACACAAATCTTTGTATTTCAGAGTGTTGCCACGATGTTTGCATCGCTCGAAACCTTCTTCGGTATTGGACTCATCGTTGGACCAAGTGTCGGTGGCGCACTCTATCAGGCGGGCGGATATACCCTACCCTTTGCAGCTTTGGGAGCTCTCTTGATTTGTGCGGCTGTTATGACCCATTTTGTCCTGCCCTCAAAGTACGATGAGAAGGTCAGCGACACTGAGGAAGGCCAGAGGAAAGGAATGCTGGACGCTCTCAAGATTCCAGCGATCGCCCTTGCTGCGTACAGCATTCTTTGCGCTTCCATAACGATTGGATTTATCCAAGCCACACTAGAGCCTCATTTGAGGCAATTTGGACTCTCTCCTGTTATGATGGGTAAGAACAGTCAAATGACTTGCTTGTGAGGGTATAAACTTTTATTTGTGTTAATTGCAGGTGTCATGTTCGTTGTCAATGGAGGAGTCTATGCGGTGTGCGCGCCGATTTGGGGCTACATGTGCGACAAGAAAGTCCCGCCAATTTTCATCACTGCCATTGGCTCCTTGTTCATCACAGTCTCCTTCATGTTCATTGGCCCGGCGCCGTTCATCCCGCTCCCCACGATCTACGAGGTGTGCGTCGCCATGCTCGTCGTCCATGGCATCGGTTTTGCTGCCGAGCTCGTCGCCGGATTCTCCTCTGCCCACAGGGAGGCCGTGCGCAATGGATTTCCGGACAACTTGGACACCTATGCCCTAATATCCGGCCTTTGGACAGCTACATTTGCTCTGGGAGCCTGCATCGGACCCACCGTCGCTGGCTTCTTGGTCGACTACTTCCACTTCAGGAACGCCACTCTCTTCGTGGTCGCGTCCCAAATCAGCGTTCTCCTTATCAGTGGCATGTTCATGTTCAAACAATACAAAGCAGCAAAGCTTCAAAGAGAATACGCGGAGTTGGGTAAGCAAGCAAACTTTTGCCTCCTGTTTCTTTTTCGTTGCAACCCTGAAATGACCTTCTTATCTCCAAATTCTAGATGGGGATGTTGTCGACGAAGCGACAACCCTTTTGGCAAGCCGGTCCCCTAGCCCGGATTATGACAGCTTTAGCAGCGAGTCGCCGATCGATGAGGGCGGCATCAGCATCAGTCCTGACAGCGGGAGCTACACGGACCACAGCGCGGTCGATATCGCGGCCAAGCTTCGCGCCGACCAGGATCGCTTCTGTCGTCGCGTTCAAGTTTCTTCACGGAGGCCGCCAACTCAGAGGGTCCCACGGCAACGGGCACGCGGGATCTCGTCCACTTCGTTCGACGGAGCTCGAGGACGGCGGCAGGTTGACCATCACATATTCAGTCCGCTATCCAGCCCTTATGAGCAGAGCGCCGTCAGCCTACTTGGCGGGATGATGGGAATCAGTGTTCCCACCAGGATGAACAACATCTTTGAGGAGCAAATCGACGCCGTCACTGACCACCATCAAATTCATCCGGCTCGGGGACAGGAGAGCAGGAGGCAGCGCAGTCTGACGTCGCCCGGACGACAGCACAACAAGCCGAGCGACACGACCACAGTCACGGCCATCGTAGAAGGGCATCAGCCTCAAATGAGGGATTCGGGAAACATTGCATGAGAAAGTTGATACCTTCTATTTGTCTATGCACGCCACAATGCACGATCACAAACTCATATCAAGCATCGAGAAAATACGGATATATTAGAAGCATATTGTCATAGGCCTCTACTACGCATTATCACAATTAGACATGAGGCAGGCTGGAATGTAAAAATGGACATGTCAAGTGTACATAAGTATACCTTGCAAGATATTTAGATAGATAGACCCATGCATTTCCTGAATGTATTTAATGACTGTGTGAATGAATTGACGTGATACGTAATTTTCATCAATGAAAGTACTGACTACAACGTTGTGCATCGATGTATCCTACCTACCTATTTTAGGGATTCGTGACAATAAACGACAAAATTGTTTTTTACATAGGCTCTTCTCCTAGGAAACACTTTCAATCAGGTTTGCTCTATATGCAGGCCAACGTTTTTGGGCTGTGTGGAACATACACACATGTATTCCATGTTGTTTTTGCTGACATTTAAGAGACTTTTCCTATCTAAGTACGTTGACTTCGAGAGTGGGAGCAGAGTTTGAAGACGTGAAAGTTTTAATGCAAAGGCGAAAAACGTACCTTTGCATTTTGGAGTGCTTTCTTCCCATCTCCCAACTTTCCACGGAAATCACGTTTGAGCCGAGCGTAACTCTCCGTAGAAACGCGCACATGCAAAGTCAATGTCTTCAGCGATTCTGAAGTGTGCCAAATCTCAAATGCCAAATGCCGAAATATCAAATGTTCATTTGCAACTCTGACATCAGACTCACACAGTCTTCGCTCATTTTTTATCTGCTTTAGAGTATTAGAAAATATTGTGGCGTGAGGCCTGACTTCTTCTTATTTTATTAATGAAAACATTCTTCAACAAGGCCAGAAAATTTTAAAGGTCAGAACATGCACTTCGTAGACAGGCCTGCCTCGTCAGAATCCTCTTCACCCGAGGAAAATTCAGCGGAAGAAAACGAGCTTGTAAATCCGCCGGAGGACATGACGAGCCTCGCCTCTTTTAAGGAGCCAAAAGCTGAGGCTTCAAAGGTCAAGAAAAACGAGGAAGACAACGGAGAAGCTCTGGACGACGACATTCAAATCACTGAGCTAGGACCGAATGACGAGACTCTGATCGACTCTCATCAGCTCAATGTTCCGGGCGAGGACTCTACCTTACGAAAGAAGCGCAAGTTTCTCACTGATCTTAGGACGATCAGGGAGTCGCCAGAAATCGTCTACACAGTGACTTTTGTGGATGCAATGGAGCGACACGAAGAGCTGCCCATACCCCAAGTGGCGCCAGCCGTTGAAAACGCGTCCAAAGTGGTCATTGAGGAGATCTTCATCGGAGCAGAGGACGACTCAAATCAGCCTGAAGACATGCAACAGAAAGATTGCCCACTGATCAAAGAGGAGGATCCGGCGGATGAATCGAGGGATGCAACGGTTCAGGAACCTGATCCCGGCACAGATATTATTGATCAGCCAGCACACCATCCGGACGCTTCTACAGACGACATCATTCCAGATACGGAGATGGACGAGGTGATGGAAAAAGGAGGTCAAGTTGGTGAAACTGAAAACGTCAACGATTTGAAGATCCTCAACGCACGGGCTGACAAGCTTTCCGAGGAGTTGAAGCTGCTTAACAAAGCAGCTGCAGCCGAAGAATCCACCAAGCCGGAGGATGAAGTCGAAGAGCAGGCTGCCGATTTCAAGGAAATCATGAGACAATACTCTGATTTCATCATAATTGTTCGGTCTGATGAAGCCGGAAATGAAGAGACCATTGACCACACTGACCTCGAAGCACTTGATGTACCCACTGACATTATCGTCACGCCTTCCGAGATTGTGGACGTGAAGGATAGTCCGGAGGCTCCGGAAGGCACAGATCCGGATATATCAAAAACTGACGAAGGTGTCACAAATGATGCATCTGAAAAGATAGACGACGGCGACGTCCCTTCTTCTGAATTTGCAAGTGCTTGTGTCCCCACAGTAGAAAATGAGTTAAATGAGTTAAGCAATGCAGAGGATGCTCCAAACAATGCCCCCGAACTAAAAGACCAATCACAAGATGTCGACGACAATGAAACAGTACTTGAGCCGGATCAAAGTGTGATTGAAAAAGAAGTTGTGGAAATTGAGAACGCTGACAGTGGTGCTTACACTTCTTCGAAAGATGCAGATAAATCAAATGCTGCTGGCGACGCTTCTGTGGAAGAAACCCATATCTCAAAGTCTGCCGAGGACAACTGTCAAACTATGGCACCATCTCAGATGCCTGCCGATAAGACTGTACCACCTTCCGATAAAGCAGAGCGGAAGCTAATGGAAAATACCATCACAACAATGGCATCCGATAACTCATCTGACGGCTCGATATTTGCTCGTTGCAAGCCCGAAAATACGTCACCGTCTGTTGTTCCTGCCCAAAAAAGTGATGGTAAAAAAGATGACTGTCTACCGCCAAAAGCAGAAACTCGAGCTGAGGATATCGCTATCGCAGAAGAGAGCGTCAATTTATCTACACCATCTTCGACGAAGGAAAATAAAATCACAAAGGAAGAACAGGACGCGCTGGATAACGAGATCAACGAGGCTCTTCAGGCCATTAAGAATTTCAAACCGAAAAGACCGCGAACAGACTCGGCTCAGTTTCCGGATCTGGAAGTGGCGGTTGAAAAATCCATAAGGTCGCGTAATTACGGAGCACTCAATTACTGGAGGATGCCCTTTCGCCATAATCTCTTTCAAGAGGAGATTTCTCAATGGTATGTACGAGTATCATATTTAGTAGGCATCAAACTATTGAACAACTATTTAATGTAATTTTTTAGCGACCCTCAAGTCATCTCATCATGGTACCTAGGGTCCGTTCGCAATGAGGACCCCTTTCGATTTGCACCATCCGCTGATATTTACAGCTACTTCCATCGTCGACCTCCATTGCCTGCACGATATGCGACACCTTTGCTTTATGAGGTCAAGAAGGTGATGGGTGGCCGCCACAATTCCTTACCGAGATCGTCGACCATAATGACAGAAGCAGAAATAAAACAAAAATGATTGGCCGCCACAAGTCCTTACCGAGGTCGCCGTTGATGACAAAAACATTAAAAAATAAGTTTTCATTCTTTGCGAAAAATATCATCAATTGTTGTAAATAACACTTACCATGTCTATGTAGATACCTTTCAAAAAAGGAGACCAAGCAAACCCTTGACGACATCAGTTTAGTGAGGCACAGAAATGACACATATTATCTACTTGAGGGCAGGATTCAGGAAAACATTATTATTATTTACCAACCTTTTCCAAGGTAGCATAAACAATTCGAAAACAATTGAAACGACAGAACAGAATCTTTAAATTGTCATCTGTACCATCGTAATTACTCCTTAGTTTTCCTTTATGCCAATAGCATAAATAACTATGTACTCTAGATACGTAGAGTTATCATCTGCTACGTGCGCTATGTCGTACGAGTGTCTAAAGTACTTAAAATACTTCGTCTAAGCATTATTTCTCACATAGATAAGTATATACATACATTGAAAAGAAAACAATATTCCAAATGGATTTCAAAAACTTTAGTCTGCAACTGCTATTGCATGTGCGTCTGGTAAGTATCTACAATAGTGCATGGAAGTGTACATTAATTTTCATATGGTCCTTCCTCACTAAAATATGAAAACGCCATGGTCATCTGGTGCGTACGTTATTGGTTTTGCAATTTGGTCAGTACTGTTTTCAATTATACAGACATGACTAACCAAAACAGGATTGACGACAGCAACTTGGAGGAAAATATGTCTTGTCCCTACTCGAGTGAGGAGCAGAGAGTGGCGATGAATGGCTCTCGGGTAGACGTGGGAACACAAATAATTTGTCTTGTCACACTTATGGACGCGGACGCTAAACAATGGTTTTTGTTTTTGCACAATGCCATAATTTTTGTGGTTATTAGCAATAGCCAATTTGTCGAGATTAAAATGTTCGAACAGGCGGGTTTATCATCGTACATTATATACGTAAGGAAACTGTTTTAAAATAGATTTGTAGATAAAATATGAAACAGCAAAACTTTCCTTGAAGAGGATATCATCAGTTTTCTCTGTTCCTATTGTTTTCTTTTCATAAAAGAGAAATGACATTATGAAAATATTGGTAAGTGCCGTGCTTAAAAATAAGTATCATAAAATGTTTTCATTTATTGTGCATTTTTATTTGGCATCATATAAGTGCTACAGGGATTAAATATGCGAGGCTGACGATTCGGGCGGGGCTATCCAGATGGCATCGACGTTATCCATGTTATCCATCATGTCTTCTTCATCGTCTGTTTCGATGGCCTCGGCCTCGGATTTACGCTGGAGGACCACTTGGTTTTTGTTGGGCGTGGTGGCGTAACGAGCTGACCTCGACTCGTTTTGGTGCGAGGTCGCGTATTGCCCTGCTAGATGACCTCCGCCTAAAACGAGGGAGGCCGAGGACCTCCAAACATGCGATGCATGGTTGCTCCTCGAGCCAATCCTTGTTGATTTTCCCTTTACAATCAAGAATTGATAATGTGACGTGCTCAGTAATGTAGTGTAGCTAATATCCGCTGCTGTCTAGTATCTATAACTGTACCTTAAGGCTACCAGACGAGAGCCTCTTCAAAGAGTTTTCCGAGATTTCCTTAATGTCCGCCATCTCAGCGCAGTCTCCACATTCGCGGCAAATGTCAAGATCGCATGTGAAGCAGTTAAACCGATTTGTGCCATTATTTCGGATGAGCGAGTCCCCAGCCGAACATTGCGTTTCTTTGCAGCGAAACCATTGTGGTCCCAAATTCATTGGCCAGATTCTCATCAACTCGCCGCATTGCTCGCACGGCAAGCTAGTCCTTGGAAGCTCGCTTAGGAGATCTGCAAGTAAAAGAATGGACACATAAAAATGTGGATCTAAATGAAGCATATACGAACCTCGGTGGGTCTTGCTTTTGACCGCGCAGTAGCTCCTATGACCAGATTCCTCTTTGTTATTCCACTCTTCGCGTGGAACTCTCTTATTGCACAAATAACAGAGGACGTTGCCGTCTGGGGCATCCTCGACGAGGTCGATGGAGGCGCTCGTAGTCAAGCCTCGACCGCGACCTCGCCATTTTGGAAAAATGGCATGGCAGGTGGGCTCGCAAGAGTCTTTGCACTTGCCATACAATTTGACGGCGATCCCGCACACCGCCAAAGCTAAGCATCCCAACTGTATCCATACCAGCCAACCGCGTTGCTCCTCAGAAATGTCAGCCGTGGCTTCGTCTGTATCCAAATCCATTGCTGTCGTAAAAATATTGTCAATACTTTTGTTAGCAGTAACCATAGAATATGACCCTCCAAACATAGGTACAATTTTTTGCAAGAAAACTGAAGGATGTTGGAACACCGTCTTTCTAACCAGGCCTACAAAATGAAACTGGTCGATTCTTCAGTTCCAAGTTTTAAATCTACAGGCCTATCTACTTACATTAAAGTTATAAAAGTTCCAAATGACAACACTCTTGTGGTATAAGGAAGGCAGATAGTAGAACTCGATAATAGCAGTCGCTAGAAAGAAAGTTAGACGAGTTCTTTTCCTTATTGACATTATGTTACATAATCTTGAATGTTAAAGTAAAAAAAATAGAAATAGATGAAATCCTCACACAAGTTTCATTTGACCATATTTTGCCCTAACATTTGAATGAAGGTCCCCTAAAGGGTTGCATTCCAAGTTTTGACTGACGCCACCATAGTTTCGGAGGCTGGCAAGTTTTATTTCGAAATTAACTAAAACATAAGCCAGATAGCCCTTTGGGAAGCAAAATTGCTAGAGGGAAGAAGACAAGCGAAAAGTTTTTCAACTATCTCGCTGCAGAAGCGGATTAAAATAGGACTTCTGCCATATTTCGCTAATGGACCCATGTAGTTTTTGCTGAAATTTAACCCAGAACAAATAAGGCTTTGTACAAACATTTAACAACGAAACTTTTTTATTGATAATGACTGCAGTCATTAAAAGACGAGAGGCTAGATAGGACAGTCGCTAAACAGGGCCATTTAAAGCGGACAACCCTGAGTACAAATACTTCAGGAAACGAAACAACATTGTAGGTGAAACAAGCTATGCCTCATGTCCCAAGAGTGTTAATGATTGCTCGACAGTTTGCCCACATTTTACAGTCGCTGCAGCTATCGGCTAAAAGTCATTTTAGATACAACATTAAATAGCCTGGGTATCTTTACAAAACACGACAACATGACTACATAATAGTAGTTCTAGTCCTCCTTAGTAAGCATCTTCCGAGAAAAAGCTGAATTTGAATAAACTGTTGGCTATCATGAAGCCCATGTATTTACACAGAAGCACATCGTTACGGTTGTCAAAAAGACAGCACTTGCATTGTGGACGAGGTTACGGCATCCAAGTAAGCAGTTACTGTCTACATGCGTGCATGAATCTCCTGCCGCCGTGACGATTTTTTGGCATCGAAGCATTTAACTTGGCGTCAGGCTTTGATAAAAATGACTCATCTAAGTATAGCATCCCATAAATTGACCGAAGAAAGTTTGCTCCCCTGAGCTAAACAGCTCAGTTAAAATACCCAATTCTCCTTCATGAAGGACGATACATTTTCTCTGAATAATAAGTGCTCGATCTATCAATTTGTGTGGACGAATCTGCAACTCTGATGACAACGCACTCGTGTGACAATTGTTGCGATTCATCTTCTGCAAAAGCCATCTAGATATTTTAGATGCTCAGTTAGTTTTATGCTTTGTTAGTTTTCAGGAGCAGCAGTATCCATTTTCTCTATTTTTTGGTTTTGATTATATAAGGTATACTACGCGTGTAAGTAAGTAAATTTCCTTCTCGCTTTCTTGGTTTTTTCGCAACGACGTCTTGTCAACGCGAACTGCATAATTCATCTCGCCAGCTTTTATTTGATATCTAGTAGAGCCACACACGGAAACTTGGGTCTATGAAGTACAGCAGAACGCAAGTACGCAAGAACGCCGAGGAGTATGTACTCGTAGGCATCGCTATTTCATTTACGAGTTGCGCTCTACTCTTTCCTCGTTTGTGTCGACGCAAGCATCGAAGCTACCGTATAGACACAATATAAGATTTCCAGAAAAATACGATTTTAGTCGATTTGAGGGTGTCACCACGCAGAGACGTCTTGTCTCTAACTTGGTAAAAACTAAAATCTCGTTAGTTTGTTAATAAGAAAAACCACAAGTTTCAACAAAAGACATGCAGTGTAGGGACGCATGTTTCACTGTGTGTATCGCGTAAAGTTCTGAGGGCTTTTAGAAAAAAGTCAACCGGAAGTAGAGGCTCTTGCCAGCAAAAAGGCAACTTGTGCGAAAGAATCGAGTCCGGCGGCAACATGGCCGGAACAAATGGGACGTACGAAATGTCCGTTCTGTTCGAGTTCGTCGTGCCTGGTGTCCTCCTCAACTGTGTCGGAATCCTTGGCCTCATTGGCAACACGCTTTCCATTATTGTCCTCAGCCGACCTCAGATGAAATCAAGCATCAACTGCATTTTAATTGGTAATTTAATAGATTTTCATAGATTCGACTCAAGTTTCTATGTTTTAATATGGAAACGTAGGTATTTCCGCCAAGATCCAAAACAAGCTTTCATAATTAAAACAGCTGAGGCGTGAAAAAAATGCAACAACAAAAATATTTCCAAGTTTAAATTAAAAACGGCAAGCTCTTTTCCTAAGTACCACTTTTCTTTTAATGGCATTCTTTCTTATATGACATTACGCAAGATAACCTATAAAAATTATCATGCTACTTTCCATTCGGTGTTTAATTTATTTCAATTAAAGCGATGACAGACGATATACAAATATTTATTTGCTGGCAAGGCAATAATAAGCTCACCATGTCATGATTTATGTGCCCGACAAGTGCTTGTAAATTCCTAATGGATTTCAGTACAGCCCATAGAAGAAAGTATCAAAAACATAGGATGCGGGAATCATCTTTTTGAATTCGCGCACAGCTGCAAATTCAATTTTTCTTTTTCACTTTGCTTCTTTTTTGCAAAAGCAACTTTCAAACATAACCTTCGCTAGACTTAAAAAAGTTTTCAAATCCAATTACCTTTAAATATTGTCAGTTTACTTACATCGTGACATCTTACACAAAGCTTTCAGATATTTTTGTAAAGTTTAGCCTCTTAATCCAATTTCTTACTTTCTCGTAGGTTTGGCCAGCTATGATACGATCCTGATCCTCACTAGCATTCTGATGTTCGGTCTACCAGCTGTGCATACATACACGCAGAATTTGTTCCGGTTCTACTTTTACGACATCTTTCCCTTCATCACTCCTGCCGTCTACCCCATAGGTACGAGTAATTTGATTTCAAAATCCATATGGCACAAACGATAGGCAAAGTTTTTACTTGTCCATTGAAACAGGGATGATTGCCCAGACGGGGAGCGTGTACCTGACAATGTGCGTGACGGTCGAGCGCTACGTGGCCGTCTGTCTCCCCTTGAAGGCGAGGTCCCTCTGCACATTTGGCCGGGCTCGTTATTATGTCCTCTGTATTGGGTTGTTTGCCCTCCTCTATAACATACCCCGCTTCTGGGAGGTCACGTGGCAAACGGTCTACTACCCCGAGCTGAAGGCCAACATCACGAACGTCGTGCCGACGAACATGCGCGACAATCCTACATACATCAACGTCTACATCACCTGGCTCTACCTGGTCGTCATGTACATCGTACCCTTTACCTGCTTGGCGGCCTTCAACGCCAGAATTTATTACCAGGTAGGTAGTGAAGCTTGGCAATCCATTTCTATTTCGTTTTATTTATTTACTCGTATGTCTCTAGGTCCGCCGAGCAAATAATGAGCGATCACGGCTGACGAGGTTACAACAGAAGGAAATTGGACTGGCGACCATGCTCATGGTCGTCGTGGTCGTGTTCTTTGTCTGCAACATCCTGGCCCTGGTGGTGAACATCCTCGAGGTTCTCTCGATCAACATCATCGCCTTGAACAACGTGTCCAACCTCCTGGTGACGTGCAACTCCAGCGTGAACATCATCATCTACTGCATCTTTGGCGAAAAGTTCCAGCGGATCTTTGTCAGCCTCTTCTGCCCAGCTTTCATAAAGGAGAGGTCGGACGCGATGTTTCTTCACCGATACCCCGATCATCAGGGTGACGGTGGTGGAGGCGGCCTCGGCCTCGGCGTCGGCGGTGGGGACTGCCACCACAGAAATACCTGGCACAATGTGCAGCATCAGCATCGGCTCACCCTTGGTCTGTATAACGATTTGACGGGCGTGTGTCGCGCAATTTCCGCCACGAGCTTATCTACGGGAATCGTCAACGCCAAAAGGACAGAAAACACAACAATCAACCCCTCGGCCTCGCTGTCGCTGCTCAACGTGAGCCAAGACCAAAGACATGGCTTGGTACCGGTAGCCCAGCTCGACGAAATAGCAATTGACCAGAGGACTTCCCCCAGCCAAAAGCTCGTCGGCTCTCCTTGGTCTGGACGGGAGGACGACACGGATGAGGACGAGGAAGATGAAGCCGCTGCCAAGAGGAGCAGGAGGCACTCGGCGACTGCAGCGGCTCTCGTGAAAGCCCCTTGCTTTCTTGGTAAGATTCCCATTTTGTTCGGGAACATTGGCGTCAATGGTAAGCCCGAAAGCAAAGCCAGCCCACCTAAGACTAACAAAAGTCGCGTCTCCAAGCCGCCGAAAAGTTCAAGAGACAGGGGGCTTGACGACGCCGATAGCATTTCCCGAGTGTTTGAACCCCACCTTATGCCTCGAGTCCCTTCAGAGACGGGGTCGAGAAGGTTCTTTAAAAGGAAACCCAAAGGTTCACTGAGGTGCAGTGAAGACCATTCTGCGACTGCTTGCTCACCATTGCAGGAGACGCACCACGTGCGATGGCCTGGATCCAAGCATGACATCACTATAACAGTGAGTGAATATCTAAATATTTGAGTAGATAGATCAAAACATACATACACCTTCTTTTACCTTGCTTATCTTGCGTATTTGTCATTTATCTATTTTTTTTCACAGGTGAACATCAACACGTGTACAGCTAGCAGCAACAACGGAAATGGTGGCGTTCCCAAGGGCAATTGTAGTAGTAGCAAAAATGTCAGCAAAGCTAACAACAACACCTCGTCGAAGACTGTTGCCTGTGCCCCTATTTCCAAGGACGAAAACAGTGGTGACAATGATAACAACTATCTTCTCCTATCGCCGAGATCTACGAGCTGCGTGATAAACAACAGGTCTCGAGGTCGAAATGCAATTGACACCGAGGCCACCACTTCTGATTCTGCTCTGACTGCCACAAGTTCTTCGCCTGAATGTAATTATCAACCGAGGAGGACCGGCGTTACAACAACTGCCGAGCAAGACGCGAGTGCAGGAGACGGGGTTTGCGATAAACTCAATTTCCAATCGAGAGATTCCTATCTTGAGCCTGATGGAGCCAGCTGTGAATCCCTCCCCTTCATAGACGGATGAATGTATCTAATATGTCTAATTATAAATCGTCGTTACGTGTCAGTAAACTCTCGTTGTATTTGTTTTGTATCGAAATATAGATTTCAGGAAAACATGCTATCCTTATTCCTTTGATTCATCGCATCGTCGTGCTTTTGAAGAAAAGCAGTCGCAGCCTCGGGCTCTCCAATGGCCTCCGCGTAGTCACCCTGAACCCTCCTGTTTTTGGGATCAAAAGGGGACTTCAGGTTCAAGTGTGCGGAGTAGACGTTCCCCATCGACTCGAGGCTGTAGCTTCCTTCCTTCAACCACTGATTTGTAACCTTGTCGCCATCGGGATGCCAGACATATCTAACAAAAAAGGTTTTTGGGAATCGAGTATTTACGAGTACGAGTTTACGAGTTT
>JAAUYL010105527.1_pt1 | contig 13285 bp, 11 predicted proteins | sample 7278011 | NCBI WGS metagenome assembly JAAUYL01 (sample SAMN14350225, study PRJNA611818) | marine sediment metagenome | isolation source: surface marine sediment (1.8m) | place: French Polynesia: Moorea | collected 2018-08 | reverse complement strand
CCCCACACTCCCCACACTTCCCACACTCCCTACACTCCCCACACTCCCCACACTCCCCACACTTCCCCACTCCCTACTCCCCCACTCCCTACTCCCTACTCCCTATCCTGAAATAGTAAACTTTCGTTACAATCCCAACCTGACTATTTCCACAAATGTCACGTCCTTGTAAACTAACAGGTTAGGACAATTAAACATTGACCTTAGAGATATAGCAAAAGGCAAAGGGTAAAAGGCAAAAGAAAAAAAGCCATCTTACTATAAATATTCGAGTTTGAGACTTTGATTATGTCCGACTCCCCTATGCTTTGCTTGCTATTTAGATAAAAAATTTGAGAAGTAGAAGGTAAAATAAAGATGGCCGAATCAAGCCAAATACCCTATTTATTACGAGCAACTCAGGGTGAGTTATTAGACCGTCCACCTGTATGGATGATGAGACAAGCGGGTCGCTACATGAAAGCTTATCGAGATTTACGAGATAAATACCCCTCATTTCGCGAGCGTTCTGAAAATGTAGATATTGCTGTGGAAATTTCTCTGCAACCTTTCCACGCTTTTAAACCTGATGGAGTAATTTTATTCTCAGATATCTTAACTCCACTTCCAGCAATAGGGATTGATTTTGATATAGTCGAAAGTAAAGGACCAATTATCGATCCGCCTATTCGTACTCAATCTCAAATTGACCAACTTCACCCCATCGAACCAGAAGAGTCTCTACCTTTTATTAGGGAAATTTTACAAGTTCTCAGAAGAGAAGTTAAGAATGAGGCAGCAGTTTTAGGTTTTGTTGGGGCACCTTGGACTTTAGCTGCTTATGCTATAGAAGGTAAGAGTTGTAAAGATTATACAAATATCAAAAAAATGGCTTTTTGCGAGCCAGAAATGTTGCATAAATTTCTAGGGAAGTTAGCAGAGGCGATCGCTGTTTATGCTCGTTATCAAATAAATAGTGGGGCACAAGTTATCCAAATGTTTGATTCTTGGGCAGGTCAACTTAGTCCTCAAGATTATGAAACTTTTGCTTTGCCTTATCAAAAATTGGTAGTGCAGCAGGTTAAGAAGACTCATCCTAATACACCTTTCATTCTATATATTAATGGCAGTGCTGGATTATTGGAGAGAATGCCCCAGACTGGTGTTGATATAGTAAGTGTAGACTGGACTGTAGATATTGGTGAAGCTAGACAACGCCTTGGTCAGAATATTGGCATACAGGGAAATATAGACCCCGGCGTACTTTTTGGCTCTAAAGAGTTTATCAAATCTCGCATTTTGGAAACTATTCGCAAAGCTGGCAACCGAGGTCATATATTAAATTTAGGACATGGTGTTTTGCAAAAGACTCCTGAAGAAAATGTAGAGTATTTCTTTAAAACTGCCAAAGAGGTAAGTAATTTACTAGCAGTAACTGCTTAAGTTAAATTAAAGCATATTTGAGATTTGGATTAATTTTTTTAGGAGTGGGTTTGTGACATACTCCCACGCCAACCTTAAGGTATGGCGTGGGCTTCTCGCTTCACAGTCCCGCCATTGCGTCGGACTCCACGAACTTTAAGGACGGAATGCCCTACCGCCCTGTTTTTTATATTGATTGCAGCGTTGAGATCGCGGTCTATTACTATACCGCAGTGAGGACAAGAATGAATTCTTTGGGATAATTCTTTAGGGACTTTTTCACCACAATTTGAGCAATTTTGGCTGGTATTTCTGGGGTTTACCCCTATTGTTTTCTGTCCAGCATTCTCAGCTTTGACAGTTAAAATAGTTAAGAATTGTCCCCATCCCGCATCATTAATTGATTTACTCAATTGAGTTTTAGTTAACCCTTTAATATTTAAGTTTTCATGGGCAATAATATCAGCCTTTAATAACAATTCATTAGCTGTTTTAAAATGAAAATCTTTTCGCTTATCGGCTACCTTTTTATGTTGTTTACCCACAGCCTTGACGGCTTTTAACCATCTTTTACTACCTTTTTTCTTGCGGGATAAACGTTTTTGTAGCGTCTTTAATCGCTGCTGAGATTTCCGATAATATTGAGGAATTGGGACCGATTCTCCTTCACTTGTTACCAAAAAATATTTTAACCCCAAGTCAATTCCTAGAGTATTTTCTGATGTAGGTTTAACTTGGGAATTTAATGAGGGAACTGATTTATCTTCCAAAGATAAAGTTACATAATAACCATCCGCTTTACGGCTGATTGTGACAGTTTTAATTTGAAAACCATCGGGTAATGGCCGATGTTGAATCAACTTTACATTACCAATTTTGGGCAGATTAATTCTTTGATTGAAAATGCAGTCCTGTTTGATTTGAGGATAAGTAAAACTGTGATAGCGCCCTTTTCCTTTAAACCTGGGTTTGCCTAATTTTTTCCCGTTTTTATCTGCTTTGAACCACCTATCAAAAGCTAGTTTTACCCGTTTAATGCCATCTTGCAATACTTGAGAATGAATTAACTTATATTCAGGAAATTTATCTTTGGTATTGACCAAATCCTTTTTCTGATAATAATAGTCTGGATTATCTCTTAGTTGAGGAATTGGCATTATTAACGGGCAAGCATTAACCGGACAGCGATTTTCTGACCACCATGAAAAACGCTCACCCAACCTATAGTTGTACTGCCGACGCAACAATTCTAACCACAACTCCATCGTCGCAATTTGGTCTTTATTGGGTCTAAGTTTGTATTGATAGGCAGTCCGCATGATGGAAAATTTTTGAGGCTATATAATAATATATAACACAAATTTTTTCCAGGCGAAAACTTTTGAATAATATTTGTAAAAGGTTTAACCATTTTTTCTAATGCACCATTTAAGGTGTGTTAGTCCACTACAAATTTTGCTAATAACTAATAACTAATACCAATAACTGATTTCTATGAATCATAAACGGATTTTTATCACAGGTGGTAGTGGATGTATTGGTCACTATATTGTCGAATCCCTAATTCAAAATACCCACCACGAACTTTACCTATTAGTTAGGAACCCAGATAAATTAAAAGTTGACTATAAAGCTCGTCCTGGTGTTAATCTTTTAAACGCAAACTTGAGAGAAATTGAGCAGTTTTCCTCCTTACTCCAAGAAATTAATATAGCAATTTTAGCTGCTACTGCTTGGGGAAATTTGCAGGAAGTATTTGATATTAATGTGATTAAAACTATGAAATTAATCGCATTACTAAATCCAGAAGTATGTGAAAATATCATCTATTTTTCTACTGCCAGTATTCTTGACCAAAATAACAAATTACTCAAAAAAGCTGGAGAGATTGGTACTGACTATATTCGTTCTAAATATGACTGTATGTATCAGTTATCTCGACTCAAAAATATACCTCCTCTGACTTGTCTTTTTCCTACCTTGGTTTTAGGAGGAGATCAAGAAAAACCATATTCTCATCTCTCTGCTGGTTTGCCAGAAATAATTAAACATATTGGTTTAATTCGATGGTTAAAGACTGATGGTAGTTTCCATTTTATTCATGCTGCTGATATTTCTCAAGTAGTTAGTTATTTGGTCGAAAACCCACCCCAGTCAAAAGAATTACAAAAATTAATTTTAGGGAATCCAAAAGTTACAGTAAATCAGGCTGTTGAAGAAATTTGTGCATATCTGAAGAAGCGAATATTTTTTCGTTTTAATTTGGCTCCTTGGTTGATAGAGGTAATAATTTCAGTATTCCAAATTAAGGTTGCAGCTTGGGATAGATTCTGTTTAGAATATCGCCATTTTACATATCAAAATCCTATTAATCCAGCAACTTTTGAACTGCCGATTTATTGCCCTACTGTTCCTGATATTTTGAGAACTAGAAATATATTGAAGTAGGGGAAAAAATTCTCAAGTGCTGAGAATCATCTGCTTTTCATTGTGTGAAGCTCCAGAAAAATTCCAGGAAAACTAAACTGACAATCAACAAAAATTGTGATACAATTTATTTATAAGGTTAAACTCGCCCCTACACATGACTATTTATTCAACCAAAAAACCAGAATCCTACAGCACAATCAAATAATCAAATAATCAATTGCTGAAAATATCAGAACCATAAATATATTGAAGTAGAGAAAAAATTCTCAAGTATTCACAGTCATCTGATTTTCATTTTATGAAGCTCCAAAAAAATTCAGAGAAATAACTCAGGCAATTAACAAAAAATTGTGATATAATTTATTTATAGGGGTAAGCTCGCCCATAAGCATGACTATTTATTCAACTAAAAATCCAGAATCCTACAGCAAAATTAAATTATCAATCAATTTATCCTGCTAAAAAAGAGGCTGAATATCAATTCGATCGCCAACCCTTAAACCCAACTCCATAGCTCTACCCCCCCTCAACTCAATCACCCCATCAACAGGAGTACCAGGTCCGTAAGTAGGGCAAGGTTCAGTTTCGCAAGGAGGTAAATTAGAAAAAATTGCCTGTACTTCCCCATTCCTCAAAAACACCATATCCAAATTAATAAACACATTTCTCATCCAAAAATTCACAGTGCGAGGAGGGTCAATAGAAAATAACATTCCCTGATTATCCGGCAACTCGGTCCGAAACATCAAACCTACTGCTTGCTCAAATGGAGTTCGCGCTACCTCCAAATTAACAACTTGACCAGAAAAATTTGCCTGTGCTGAAATAGGTAACATTTGACCTAACTCCACCCCACCCAACAAAGAACTAAAATTCGACTCCTCAAGACTTGTCACTCCTGACAAAACTGCCAAATATTCTCCGGTTACTCTATCTTGAATAATAGTATTACCTTCAGAAGGCAAAATATTTAACTCACTAAATTGTAACCCTCCAGTGAGGATTAGGCGATCGCCACCATTCCCAAAATCAGTAATCACATCTGCATCTGCCAAATTTACTCCACCAGTAGAAGATAAACCTCCATGTCTACCAATAACAAATATATCTTCTCCCTCACCCCCAGTCATTGTATCGCTACCCAGGTCGCCAATTAACCAGTCTGCTCCAAAATCTCCAGAAATGAAGTCATTTCCTTGCCCGCCAAAAATTGTATCGGCATCTTGTCCGCCATAAATAATGTCATCCCCTTGATTACCCTGGAGGACATCGGTTCCCTGATTGCCGAAAATTTGGTCGTTCCCCCCGAAACCTTGGGCAATATCTTTACTTTCTAAAGCAGGCATAATGTCATTATCGGGAGTGCCACTGAGAAAGTCAATACCTACCGTACCTTGAATATTAGTCATTTTAGTTATCAGTTATTAGTCTCTACGTTGACATCCTCCCGACGCTGCTCTGCGAGACAGCGCGGGATTCCCATCCATTAATCAAACAGACTAAGCTGCTTGAAAAACTCAGGGCGGGTTGACACATCATTGCCATCAACTACCTTTTTACGGGTAGAATTACGTCGGCTCCATGTCCGATAAATAATCGACCGTTGACCCTCGGCGACTTCTGCCTCCTGCGGAGGAGCTGCCTCTTGCAGAGGAGCTTCGCTAACGCTAACAAAAAGTGATAGTTGAATCGGATTTTCTGCTACTGTTTCTTTAACTGCTTTAACCTTGGTTTTCGGTTGAACAACTTCTAAAATATTGACAGCAGCATTTATATCGCGGTCATGGTGTGCCCCACAACTCAAACAAGTCCATTCCCTAACATTCAGTTCTTTTTTACCTCCTTTGAATCCACAACAACTGCATTTTTGAGAAGTGGGTTCCCATCTATCAATGACTCTAAATTCTTTACCATATTTCTCGCACTTAGCCTCAGTTAAAATCCTAAATTTTCTCCACCCTAAATCACTAATTGTTTTAGATAATTTACGGTTTTTAACCATACCGGAAACATTTAAGTCTTCTAATACGATAGTGTCGTATTTTTTGACTAAATCAGTTGATAGTTTGTGTAGAAAATCTGTACGAATGTCTTTGACTTTAGCATGAAGTTTAGCTACTCTTAATCTACGTCTTTCGTATAGGTTTACTGCCTTTTTCAGTACGAACCAGCTTACGTTGAAATTTAGCTAATTTCTTAAGGTTTTGTTTGAGTGGTTTGGGACCTTCAATTTTGTCTCCATTACTCAATGTAGCAAATGTACTAATACCTAAATCAATACCAATCGAATTTTCAGTTTTAGGTAATGGTTCTGGTAAAGTTTCTACTACAAAGCTAGCAAAATATCTATTATCTGAATCTTTGATGATAGTTACAGAAGTAGGCTGACTAGCTAATAGCCTCGACCAAACTATTTTAATCTTGCCTACTTTGGGAAGATATAGTTGATCTTGACCAACCTTGTAATTAGCTCCTACAAATCTAGCAGTCTGTCTAGACTTTCTGCTTTTGAACTTAGGATGTTTAACTTTAATAGCCTTGGGTTTTCCAGAACAACTATTAAAAAAGTTTTTGTAAGCTTGGTCTAAGTCTTTTAAACATTGTTGTAATGGAGTAGAAGCTACTTCTTTTAGCCAAACTAATTCTTTCTTAGCTTGTGTTATGAATTGCTTAGTTAAATCAGTATATGAAGGCTTCTTTTGTCCTGAAACATACAATTGATTACAATATGCTAAACTTTGATTCCAAACATATCGACAGCATCCAAATAGTTGATTAATGCGCGTTATTTGGATATGATTAGGATATATGCGATATCGATATCTAGCTTTCAATGTTTTCGACCTATTACTAACACGTTCGTAGTATTATCATAGCATGGGTTGGCATTCCCATACGACGCTCCCCTACGGGAGAGCGCGGGTCTTCTGCCAAAACTTTGATAAATATCTTTTAGTTGAATAAAAAGTCATGTATATAGGCGAATTAATCCTTAGAGTTATTACTATATCAAAATTATTTAGAAAGTGCAAGCCGATTTCAGTCACGGATTTTTTGGAGCTTCACAAAATGAATATAGCTACCAAATTATTGTCATATCTAATATAAATCCAGGCAAAACATCCTTATCAGATAATGTCTCAGGGGAGTCTAATATTTCCACTTCTTTACCAGCACGATAAATTTCTACTTTCTGAGTTTCGCGATTAATGAACCAACCTAAGCGCATCCCATTTTCCAGATATTCTTTCATTTTTTCTCTAGTGTCGGATAACCTATCGGAAGGTGACATTAATTCGATTAAAAAATCTGGGCAAAAAGGCAAAAACTTTTCTCTTTGTTCGGGAGTTAAATTCTTCCATTTTTCTATGGGTATCCAGGAACAACTGGGGGAACGGGTAGCACCATTGGGAAGTTGACAACCTAGGGAAGAATTGAAACAGACTCCTAATTTTTTTTGGTCTATTCCACATTCCTAAATTGCCACAAATTTCAGCATTAATCATTCCAGTTTTTCCTCCCATTAAGGGCATAATAATTAAATCTCCTTTGGCATTTCTTTATAAGGAAAAGATGATTTAGGTTTACCTACCTTCATTAAACCAGGATGTTCAGGGTCAGAAATAGTATCGTGCGATGTTATAAACAGAACAAAGCGACACACTTTTTGAACATTATTGTATCTTAAATAATTTATAGCTTTATTTATCCATTTTTATTTTGTACCTATTTATTGAGTTTCAAGAGCATTTTTGAAATGACGTTTTAAATTTTCTATTGTCATTTCAGAATTACCTTTTTTCCACGACATTTTTTCTTGAAGCAACTTTTTATAGACATTATCTAATCCTGTAGTTGGTAATGCAGAACGCCACAAAGTAAAAAATGCTGCTACGATTTTGCATGAAATAGCTAAATTTTCTTGAGGTTGTATTTGATTTTATTCTTCTAAATATTCAGAATTATTTTGAGTAAAAATAATCAAGGAATAGAAACGACTTAAAATTGTATTTGCCATTTTATGATTAGCATCTTTCAGATAAAGTAAGCAGAAAGATGCAAGTTTTCTCTTAGATTCATCCAATAAATTTAATTTAGGTAAAGAGTTTTTCAGATTCTCCTGAGAATATAAAATTTGTTGGCAATATTCAGCTATATTACCCATTTGCTCAATAAACTTTTCTTTATCTTTTAGTAGAGATTGTTCACCTTGATTTGAAGAACAATCTTTGTCAAATTTTTCAATCAGCCAATTTCTTTGAGTGCTAAACTGCTTCAATAAACTTTTTCCTTCATAAGTGAAAGAAAATAAAGTTAGATATTCATTAGTCCTTTTATTTTTACTAGAAGCACTCCGTAGTCTTTCCATTAAATTTTCTATTTTTGTAAAATTTTTATCGAAGTTGGAATTTTTAAAACCTTGAGTTTTAGAGTCAGCTACATTAACAACTAGAGGCTTAAATGTTTCAATAGCTGTTAGAGGAGTCCCTGTTGCATTTAAAGATTGGAACATATCAAATGCTCGGAGTTGTGATACAGGTTTAATCACAGTTAAACAGCATCGTTTAAGCAAATAACTAGAAAATGTAAAAAGTTGTACTAAAGAAGAAATATTTTTTTTGATTTCGATCTAAATTTGAAGGTTGAATATTTTTATATTGTTTTACTGTTTCAAATAACTGAGAATATTCATAATTCCATAATTATGACAATAACGATGTATTTAGTTTTTCAAAAATTTCCCAAGCAGAAGGATAATTTATATCATTCCCTTCAAAAGAACTTTTTACCAAAAAATGAGGTTCAAAGCCTCCCCTTGGATAGGGGATGAAAAAATATTTCACTCAGTATTTCAAGCCTCCGAGTTTAGTCGGAGGTTCACTCTCTACTGATAACTAATAGCCGATAATTAATAGCTGATAACTAATAACTGATAACTAATAACTGATAACTGAAATGACTTGCTCTAAGTACAGTTGAATAGACTTAATATTCTTCTCAATCAAAGAATTTTTTACAGGAAGGGGAAATTTTATATCTTTATCCTGAGAATCAGAAATTTCATCAATTGTTTTAATAAAATAAGCTAAATAAGATGAAATATCAGATTTATAATGTTCAGCTACTTCCCCTTGTATAGAGGATGAAAAAATAGGCGTTGCTGAATTAAGGTATGATTGAGGCTGACACGGGGACGCGGGGACACGGGGACACGGGGATTATGCTCAAGCCTTGCGAGACAAAATCATCTCAGAATTAGGCGTTGCATAGAGTCCGGGATATTTATAGTTTGGCACAAAAGAGAGACTAAAAGATAGGATTTACCTTTTTCTAAAAGATTCATCCCCTGATTCAGCAACGCCAAAAAATATTTCACTCAGTATTTCAAGCCTCCGAGTTTAGTAGGAGGTTCACTCTCTACTGATAATTAATAGCTGATAACTAATAACTAATAACTAATAACTAATAGCTGATAACTAACAACTAATAACTAACAACTAATAACTGATAGCTGATAACTAATAACTGATGACTAATAGCTGATAACTGATAACTGATAACTAATAACTAATAACTAATAACTAATAACTAATAACTAATAACTGATAACTGATAACTGATAACTAATAGCTGATAACTAATAACTGATAACTAATAACTGATAACTAATAACTAATAACTAATAACTAATAACTAATAACTGATAACTGATAACTGATAACTGATTTATAATGTTCAGCTACTTCCCCTTGTATAGTCCAACCATCTAGTGAACCTCTAATGATAATTAGTTTATAGTTTGGTTTACCCTTCTTCATATCAAACCAAAAAAGTTCTAAGAGATTCCCTAAAAAATCATCAGCAGCTTCTTCTATTTCTTTAAATAAATCTTCTGAATCAGAATCTTCATTTAGTTCATTTTTAATTGTGTAAATGTTTTGGTATAAGCAACAAGCTAGTAAAGCAATAGTTGAAATTCGTTGTTGCCCATCAATAATATTATCTATACGAGTAGGAAGTGCGCGAGGTTCTTGTGGCTTAATATTATTAATTTTATCATGTTCTTCCACCAGAATCATTGTTCCCATAAAATGTATAGACTTATCATCTTCAAATAAGTCAGACACTCCAGAACAAATATCATCCATCAATTGTTCAATATTTTCAGTATCCCAACTATATTTTCGCTGATATAAGGGAATATAGTATCCCAGCCCTTGTTGATTAAAAATATATAAAACTGGTTCACTGGATGTAGAAAAAAATTTATCAATATCCATATTTTTTTTCCATAGATTGTTGAATTCTTCATAATTATTGTTTTTATTAAAAATAATTGCTGTCCAAATTCTTAAAAATTTAACTATTACTTAAGATTTAGGTATCCTCAAAAAAGATAATAATGTCAAAATATATTATATTCAAAAGGTAAATCTTAACTGTTTAGATTTAATGACCAAGACGAAATAATTACTTTTTTATTTGTTGGTTAAAAGGAACTAATTACGTTAAGCTTAACCCATCAAAAAAAACAGACTTGACCTTAATTTGAGGAACCAATATTTAATGCGAGTTTTATTAATTTATCCCTTATTTCCCCAATCTTTCTGGTCTTTTGAAAAAATCCTGGAACTGGTAAATCGCAAAGTAATGCTACCTCCTTTAGGGTTAGTAACAGTAGCAGCTATCTTACCCCAGGAATGGGAATATAAATTAGTCGATAGAAACATCAGGGCAGTTACAGAAGCAGAATGGGAATGGGCAGATTTAGTCATACTCTCGGCGATGATTGTCCAAAAAGAAGACTTACATGACCAAATCCGGGAAGCAAAACGACGCAATAAATTAGTGGCCTGTGGTGGTCCATATCCGACTGCGTTACCTCAAGAACAATTGGACAGTGGTGTAGATTTTCTAATTCTGGATGAAGGGGAAATTACTTTACCGATGTTTATTGATGCTGTCAAATGTGGGGAAACTCACGGTATTTTCCGTGCAGATGGAAATAAACCTGATGTGACAACAACTCCTATTCCCAGATTCGATTTATTGGAAATGCAATATTATGAATCCATGTCGGTGCAATTTTCCCGTGGTTGTCCGTTCCAATGTGAATTTTGCGATATTATTGTTCTGTATGGTCGTAAACCTCGTACTAAAACGCCCGCACAATTATTAGCAGAGTTAGATTGCTTATACGACTTAGGATGGCGTGGTTCTCTATTTATGGTCGATGACAACTTTATTGGCAATAAGCGTAATGTTAAGTTGTTGCTCAAAGAATTAAAAGTTTGGCAAGCAGAACATCAATATCCATTTAAACTGACCACAGAAGCTTCCGTTAACTTAGCAGAAGACCCAGAATTAATGCAATTAATGGTAGATTGCAATCTTAGAGCAGTATTTTTGGGAATAGAAACTCCTGATGAGGATAGTTTAGAGTTAACCCATAAATATCAAAATAATCGTAACCCTCTCAATGAAGCGGTAGAGAAAATTATTAAGTCTGGTATAAGAGTAATGGCAGGGTTTATTATCGGTTTTGATGGAGAAAAAACAGGAGCAGGCGATCGCATCGTTAAATTTGTGGAAGAGACGACTATTCCGACTGCCATGTTTAGTATGTTGCAAGTCTTACCAAATACTGCACTTTGGCACCGTCTGAAAAAGGAAGGTCGCCTTTTAGATAAAGGTGCTAATATCAATCAAGTAACGTTGACAAATTTTATTCCCACCAGACCAATAGAAGATATTGCCAGGGAATATGTAGAAGCATTCTGGCAGTTGTATGACCGTGAAAAATTTTTAGATCGAACTTATCGACATTTTCTAATGATGGGTGCTCCTACTGCTAAAGGTGTTGCTAAAATGCCAACTTGGATGGAGTTACGAGCATTGTTGATTATTTTTTGGCGACAGGGAATAAAGCGAAAAACTCGTTGGAAGTTTTGGCATCATTTGTTTAGCATCAGAAAAAATAATCCTAGTGCTTTGATAGGTTATATTAATAACTGCGCTCATATCGAACATTTTTATGAGTATCGCCATATTGTCAAAGAAAAAATTGAAGCGCAGTTAGCTGAATATTTAGCTGAGAATAAAAAGTTAAGTGTGATTAAAGAAGAAGTCAGCAGTCAGAAGGAAGAGATAAAAGAAGAAGTAGCTTAATAATTAAGAGAGAATTTGTAGGGAGATTCTATAAAATTCCCTACAAATCATGCTATGTTTATATAAGCTGAAAAATACTGTAATACTTTGTTTCTCAATTAACTAATATAATACTCAATATTATTATTTTTCTCGTCTGCTTTCATTGTGATTATCTAAATTATTTAGTGTATAAATATTCTAACATCAAAGTGTAAATGTAGTAAATCTAGGTTGAGTATAACGATAGTGTTTTTGCTAGCGCATAACTCCCTTAACGGCTAAGAGCCGACATTAAACGCTGTGCGACATCAAAAGCGCAGCTTATCCGTAGGATAAACCCAACATCCAAGTCTATTAAATTGCATAAAATAATCGTAAAACCAAATAGATAACTATTTTTGTTGGTTTTCCTCCGTCAACCCAACCTACTAATCTTATTCTTACTTTTGACTTTTGAATTTTGACTTTTGAATTTATTTCCACTCTCCCTGCACAACAAATGGTGCCCAATAATAAGGTGCTTTCCGCTCTTCTGAACTTAACATTTCTAACTGAGATTCTCTCATTGACTCTACAGGATTTTTCCCTTTTTCTAACATCTTTTGATAATAATTTTGCATTAATTCAGATGTCGAATTATCCTCAACACTCCATAAACTTACTACTACTCGTTTGGCTCCTGCATACATAAATCCTCTGGTTAAACTTACTAATCCTTCTCCTCGAATTTCTTCTCCTATTCCTGTTTCACAGGCACTTAATACTACTAATTATGCTGGCATTTCTAAGTTAAATATATCGTTTAATTGTAAAAATCCTGGTGTTTCTTTTCCAGCTTCATCATACAAAGAAAGAACTAATCCTGATAATTCTGGTTGAGTTTCATTTAATAGTCCGTGAGTGGCTAAATGTACTATTTGATATTGGGATAAATCGGGATTTATTGCTGTTTTTCGATTGGCATCGAAGTCTAATGATAGTTGTTCTAAATTGTCAGGAACTAATGCTAATATTGCTTCAGCTTCTTGACGAGTTCCTTCTAGACGATTGAATGATGAACCGAGAAAATCTTCTAGAGAACGAGTTAATGCCATTGCGATTAAATTGTTAGTTTCTGTTTCTTTTTTTGGTTGAGAAGCTATTTGAAATCTGGGGTCGTTATCTGCAAATACTGGGTCGGCAATAACAGCTACTTTTTTCGGAGCAGGGGTTCTACCTTTGACTTGTTCTCTGAGAATAGAAATACTTGAAGCTGAGGGTAAAGTAACTATTTCATGGTTCACAATTAGGGGTTGATAATTAT
>JAAUYL010011964.1_pt1 | contig 13285 bp, 7 predicted proteins | sample 7278011 | NCBI WGS metagenome assembly JAAUYL01 (sample SAMN14350225, study PRJNA611818) | marine sediment metagenome | isolation source: surface marine sediment (1.8m) | place: French Polynesia: Moorea | collected 2018-08 | reverse complement strand
GCCGAGCTAGAGGGCGAACTAAATGAGTTCGAAGTGGTTAGCAGCAAAGATGGCAGAGAAGATAGTCCTGAATGGGAAAACCAGATCCAGCAAATGCTGGACGCCGAAGAAGGATCCGATCAGTAATGTCAATGTCTTGGACTTCAAAACTTTGCTAACATTCATATTAAGAAAATCTTATAAATGTGATACCCCATGTTTTACATACTACGATCAAGTAAGTGTCCATTAATATATCTATGCAGTTAAGTAATTCAATTTAGGTTTGTTTTCGTCTGAAATAAATATCCAACCCTTGATAATTTGTTTACCACTATGGTTCTGCCGCGCCGGTTTCTAATTTATTCACCACTCATCGCAATCAAATCAAGTACAAGTGACGTAAAATGTGACTCGGTTGGTTCCAGAGTTCAGGCGATGGAATATGTAGGATCCAGAGCAGGGTGCGCCATTGTCCAAGCCTGCCACAACTTCCACATCCTCCTCTTCACATGCTGGAGACTTGTCAAAAGTGGCGACGCCATTGGTGTCAGTCGTCACCGTTTTGAATCGGGCCGTGCCAACCTTTCTTGCCTTGATCTGGATCCCATCCTTGGTCTCTCCAGTCTTGTCATCTCTCACTACAACCTCTAATTCTGGAAACAACAATCATGGACTCAAAGCAAATCATGTCAGTGTCAGGATTTTTGCTCCATACTGGCCTCCCTCTTGAGCTCAAGATTGATCGTGACCCTTGGAGACTGGTTCAGAAAGATGTTGGACTTGAAGGTACAAAATCCGTCGTTTTTCACATTGAATTCGCCATAGAACCCATAACAGCTCCGGAAAAGTGCGACCCCATTCACGTTGGTATTTTTGCCAGTCACGGAAGCTTTGGGAACATTCAGCTTGGCCTGCCGAATTGGAACCTTCTTGACGTCAGTGACAATTATTTTGCCGGCTAGCAAACGGGTGCAATACAATAGTTTGAGTTCAATGAAATAATCCCGGCTTACTGATCAGGGGGTACATGGGGACTATGGCCAGCTCATCTTTGCCCTTGACATTCACTGGCAAGGAGTTGTCACAATACTTGTTCTGGGTCAGCCTGAACTCGTCATTGAAGCCTTGGCAGCTTTCGCAGATGACGTTGCCATTGACATTGGTTTCCTTGTCGGGGGACTTGTCAGACTTGAGAGCGGCCTTGTTGACTGGCAAGCTTGTCAGGGCATCGACAACAGAAAAGACCAGCTCTGTAACCATATGGACTGAAATCTCAATCCCAAGCATTTTGCCAATACTTACTTGTTGATCTCAAGACTTGAACCTCCACGGTTTTCATACCCTCTTCAGTCGTGATTTTGGTGGCCTTGCAAAAGCCATCAACGATGAAAGACTTTTTCTTCCCAGCACATCCAGTAATTACAATTTGTCCCTAAAGCATTTGGATGTAGATAAATCTAGTTAAACCAATACAACGGTTTGTATTTACCTGCTCATTGGTGAAGACTGTCTGAGCAACATTGTCATCACTTTTGTAAGTAACCTGGATGCCAACCAGCAGACTCATGTCTACCTTGTCCTTGAAAACCACTGTCATTTCTGCGGAGAAAGCTCGTGAAATCAAGCTTTGATCATTGATGAAAACTGGCACGATCACTCACTTGAATCTTTGCAACAACAATTCTCTTCAGTCCGATACCCAGCATTGCAAACACATTGACCATTGGTGCAGACTCCGTTGCCACAGCAGTTTGGTTCCGGAGAGCAAGGTGTGACTAAAGCAAAATAAATGTTTCACAAGATATCTACTTGTCAGATGTAAATGCTAACCCTCAATTTTGGGAGCTACGCATAGAGGTTGAAAATTGACATTTCTCAAAATGGAGAGTCCAAAATTGATAGGAAACAGGCGAGTGGGAGCTTGAGCTACCCAGACCAGGGTATTTCCGGCCCCACCAGAAGTTGTTGGAAATCCTGGAAAATCTGTAAAATTCGCTTGCTCCAAACTGGCTGGACCTGCAATCTGCTTCCAGACTCCATCCCTGGCTGCAATAAAAAGGGAATGGTAATTTAAAAAACCATGTTTTTGGGCATATTTGGATTTACCATCTTTGATTGCGTTGACATGGTAGATATTCAGCTGAGTAGTGTTTAGTTTTCCAGCATCCAATTTCTTGATCTCGTCAACAGTAACCATTCTAGCAGAAATGTTTGCCTGAAAACACTCCCTGAAAGCCTGGGCAAACGTCGAAGCTGATGCAAGGGTCCTGGAAAAAACCAGTCGAACGCTTTCAGCGATCCTTTGTCGGGTAACCGGGTTACCTGGCGCAAAACAGTGGGTCTGTCGTGGTATCATCCGAGAAGCCCTCAGGGCAAAAGTGCGTCGACATTACCCTCGCAAACGTAGCCAAAAACGTCACCCAAAAAATTGCCGCCATTTTGGAATTTTGAGACCCCCTTGAGCAAATTCACAGGACAGACGGCGACAAGCAAAAGGCTTCATTAAATTCGAATACGGGGGAAAATAATTTTTCACGAATTTATGAAAGGCAATTTTCTGCAATTTAGTACTCTCATTTTGGTGGACCTGATGTGATAATTTTTATGGAGAATTTATTTAATGTTTATTTAGTTGGTCCTTGGTGACTTTTCTAAGGAATAAAATGATGCACTTCTATTCACAAAAATAGCGTACATTAGTAAATCACGAAGTCAGGTCAAGGAGTCAATATAATAACCGATGATATCGAGTTCAGAATTTGCTCAAAATAAATGCATCCTCTTATTTACTTAGATACTTTTGGCAAATTAACGGGGGCAACGCCATCTGATGGCCTACATTTAAAAATGATCTAATCTAACCTATGAACTGTTGGTTAGGTTTTGATAAAATGACCCGAGTCTTGCAAAATCACTGCGTTACAGTTACAATGAATGTTGCTTGCTTGAAATATTTATTTAGTAAATTAGTAGAAGTCAGCTGATTATCATATTTGTAAACAATGAGAAGAAGTGCGAGTCACGACCACTGTTGCCTCTGCTCAGTGCATTTTTAACTTTGTCGAAAAGGTCAAGAATCAAGGAAACCCGTGTCAGCTATAAAATAATTGTATAATTAAGAATTTATTTTAACTTAACTAAATAAATTATTATATTACAGTCCCTCTAACGACTGTGCTGAAGCGATTCAAACTCGAGAACTCTGAGCAAGGGGCTCATAAAGTTTGAAATAAGTGTTTCTCCAAATCTTTGCAGTATTTAAAAAAAACAATGTTAAAAGGCGTTTTTTAACGACAAATGCAAGAAGAAGAGTATCAGGTGTATTAAGAAATGGTTTCAACCTTTTAACTCGAAAAACGGTCTTATCTGCAAGTGCTTGTAACATTTTACATTTCGTCCAGGGCACTTAATTTATTGTCCTCTTCCTTATTATCGTAAGTCAGGGCAGAAGATTTTAGGAAAAACGTTGTTGTTTTAAAATATTTTTGTCGATCCAAGAAAAGTACAGTTTTCTGAGATAAAACCCAGATTATGAATTTTGGGTGTACTAAAACAACCGAATTTCAATTTTTCTCAGGGATGTGAAATATGAATAAAATAAATACGAAACTCTTGCATTTCCTGTTCATTGTGAATTTTTGCGTAATTTTTTTGCGACCTGTTTTATGTTTTTGTCATCATGTTCTCTTTTTGGAATTGAAAAATACAATTTGTCACGATGTTGGCGCAAAATTTGAATCCCCCAAATCAAGATTTCAATTTTCAATTTGGTGTGGCAGCTTCATGAGAAGAGTTGTCCCTGAAATTTCCTAAATTCAAAATGGAAATCAGAAAATGGAAAATGGTATTGCACAGAGCGATCGGCATGAGTTGACAACACCTCTTTTAAAAGAAGTTGCAATTTAAAAAATATTTATGATTCAAGAAAAGATGAGAAACTTTTACAGGAAAATGCCTACGGGCAATTTTTCAGGTTCAAGTGCATTGGTTACGTAATTTGTCCTACAATATAGAACTACTTACTCTATTTTTACTTCATTTTTGAATCGATTCTGGGTCCTGAAATAGGGTGGCAACTGTTACCACTGACAAGTCCTTGTGGTGCAGGGTAGGGGGTATATATATAATTCTTTGGAGTCGCAGGTTGACATTTTGAGTTTGAGAGAATTTTTCCCACCGTTAGATTGTATGAGCCGCACATTATTTTGGTGGCGCTACTGTCTGGTAAAATATATCGGGAAAAGAGACAGGAACACCTTAGAGCGGGAAGTCGTCGTACTGTACATCTTAGCCCAAATCTTGAACTGTTTGATGAACTTTGAATTTCTCGCGAAGAAAACAAAAAAAAATATAACTGGATTCATTTTTAAGGAAAATTTCTAAGCACAAGATGGTTTTGTCATATTGCAGTAAAAATTTTCAAGATCTAAGGACACGTAGGAAGGGTAAGACAAATTCACGTCTGAAATGTGCTAGCCGGGCTCACGTTCTTTTTGTGAGTACAAGATATGTAGATAAAATATACAAAAAAATCCCCCGACAAAGCAGGATGTTTTATGACAAAACGCAGCCATTATTTGGTTATTCGCTGTCTTTAGTTATAGCAATGTTTTTCGGTAGGATTATTTTGTCGTGAAACCTCCCATTTACCCATAGTAAAAGTTGAGCAATTGGCTGGATTCGTTTCCTTCCGTCAATTTAGAGCTTCTTCTTTTTTTCTTGAGAAACACCGGATCATTTATTCAGCAGTAAGTACTAAGTAGATTCGCTATATTTACAGGGTGCTACAAAAAATATGCACGCTTCACTTCTGAGGAAAAGTCTATGTTTTCTGATTTGCTTATCAGAAGGTTTCCGCACACTAAGCATTTTCTCCTTTTCCTCTCGAGCCCTAATGGTAATGGCACTTGAATGACTGATCAAAAATCAAAATCCTGCATTGCCAATTTTAGGCATGGGATTTCGAAACATATGCAAATTCATTCCTCACGTTGGAATTTTGCGATTTTCGTTTACTTAATTCCCACATATAAACACTTCATTGATACACAAGGGAAACCGTTGGCTTGGCGTGTCCTGCTGAATCACCAAGAAGTTTCCGGTCAAGGGTTCAACACATTTAAGAATGACATTGGCCGCCATCAAGGATGGACCTTCATAACTGGCACAAAATGGATTTTCGGACATCTTATTCTTCTTGACAGCAATCGATCCCACGCTTACTGTGAGATTCCTAAACAAGTGCCCTCTGTAGTCAAAACGATTTGTAATAGCCACACGATGGATTGTGACATTGGTATCAAAGTGCAATTGCAACCATGGACTATACTCATTATTTGAGAGTAAAAATTTTGGGTACTCCAACGTCAGATCATTGTCAATGGCATTCAAAGGACTATATTCATCTGTTATGCCATTTTCAAAGAACTGGTGTGACGATGACGTGGCAGTATCTGGCAAAAGTGTATGGTTGCAGACCCAATCTGAAATCAAGCTAGCGGCTTTCGCTGAATTGACAGATCAACCTAGAAATATACCATTGTTGGGAGACTCGTAACAGGATGGGTGAAGCTGATGCTCTTCAACTGGGCATGGCCACAAGTACGGAATGCCAAAAGGCTCGAGAGTTTCGCTATCAACAGCCGTTGGACAGTAGTAAAAATGGTCGAAATTTGGTATAAATACACAATCGTAGCTTCTTTGGTACTTTTCTCCCTCCGGAGCGTGAGAGTTGTGGTGATTAAATGGAAACACACAGGACTCGCAAAGGCCTATCAAAAGAAAAAAAGTATTCAATTTCTTAAGTGACATCCATAGAAAAGACTTTCGAATGAAGTCCGTACCAGGCTTCAGCAACATATTTGGATCATCTCCTGAGTGACATTTGCAATCGGTACAAAACCAATGTCCGTTCGGTTTTCGGTCAGCTCCAGGCCGACAGCAGTCTCCTCCATCAAACCGGCAGCCATTGTTGTTTGCCTTGTCATCACAGAAACCATCACCAATCTCAGACTCATATGGACATGATCCATTTACGTTAAGATCAGAGGAAAATCCCCATTTCAGATTGCTTGAGTGTTTGTCCGAGCTGAAAAACATGGCCGCGCTAGATTCTGATTTTGCTTCAGAGTCTGAGAAGGATGTCAGTTGGAACGGCATCAGATCAGAAAAGTCCCGGACAAGGCTGCCAATTGTTACATAGGTTAAGAAACAAGCCACAACTGTCCACTTGAATGTCATAATTGTTGGGCGGATCCATTGCAATTGCGATTGTCTTTTCGGCATAGTCGAAATCATCTGGCCAAATGACATCAAAGATCCTAGAAAGATCTTGATCACGCTGACCAACGACAGCCCAAGAAGGAATCCGAATCCGTTGCCCACATCAGATATAAACATGTCCAGGGAGTAGTCAAGGTCTTTTTCTAGGTTCCCCACTGAATTGGAGTCATCTCCCATTTCAAATGTTAATCGTAAGTGATTCAATGGCATAGAATAACTTTGTTTTGCCAGAGCAAGCTCAGAGCTGAAGTCCCTGTACCGACATGAGTAAGGGCAATTCTTCTCAAACAGTTCCTTGGCAATGAGTTTTGGGCTGGTTATGGACAAGTCCAAAAACTCCTTAACAAGTAGCTCCAGGGTCTCTTTTGACTTGCATGAAGCTTGACATGGTTCCTGAGCATCTTTGCAGAATTGCCAGGATTTGTCAATGACAGTCCGGTTTCTCGTCACTGCTGTTGGACACCACAAGTCTGAGGCATCCGCATCAATGCAATCTAAATAAGTCTTGCCATTATAAACAAAAGGAAACTGGCAACTGTGGCATGCTGAATTGCAAGGAAATGGATTGGTTAAAGAGACAAGCAAATGTCATTTGGCTTTTAAAATTACACTGATTGGTTGATCCATCCCACGGCAATACACACCCCAAGACTTTCTCCAGTTGTTCCACATAACAGTCTCTACCATCAAAGGAGGCTCCATCTGTATCCAACAGACAATAGGTGTCTTTGAATTCAGCCACAGCTGTTGAAGTCAACCGAAAGTGATACTGGTTTGGCATCCCTCCATACAGCGGATTGTCATACGGGATGGAGAATTTGGGCTCACTGCTCTTGTGCATGAATGCATGCTGAAAGCTGTCATGTTCGTGAATGTAGCCTTTCAACTCTTCTACATCTTGCCTGTTTACTTCAAAAACAATCTATGCAATAGAAGTAGGAGAAAGAGTGGAGGTGGTTTAATCTGGTTTCTTGCAAACACACTTACCTCATTGATTTCCTCTTCTCCTGGGGTATAAGTATAACATTGCTGTCCAAAAACTTGAGTCTGGAACATATTGTGTCTGTAGAATTTCCATTTTGTTCCCCATGTTCTAAAAAGGACATTTTGTTAGATTACATATTTTTCCCTTGAGCTGCTTTCAGTTAAATATGTCCATACCCTTTGTAGGAGTAATTTTTCAACAAAAAGTTTCTCTGTTGCATGAGTGTGTACTTTTCAAAAGTCAGTTCTTTGTTGTCGAATCCAGTAATTGGCAATTGGATTCTGTCGGTATACACTGGACACAGTGTGATATAGGGTGGAGGAATTGTTGAGTCTTGTTCTTGGTACAAAACTTCTTGTCTAAAGTGAAAAGATGCTGACCAACCTTAAGTACGAGTACAAACGAGTTTTTACTAACCTTAACCTATTTTGATTGAACTTTTGATAGTTGGACAGCGTCCATGTGAAAGCTGCTGTAAACAGGACCAATTGTGACAGTTCCTTTTTCACATTCATATCTCCGTATGCAAAGCTTAAATGAAATGTTCTCTTGTTAATACATTTGTTTAAAAGCACTGATAAATATTTACAAATCGTACCTGCTAAGGCTGTTTATGTTTGTGAAAAAGACACCGTATAAGGAAGTACCAAAGAGCATGCCCAGATTGCCAGCAACATTTCCTAAGAAACTCCATATTGAATCTGCTGGAATCTCAATGACAGTCTCCACATCTGCAGTGGAAAGCTCGAATGTTGCGACGCATGCTCGTTGCATATGAGGGACAATTTCAAATGCCATTGATGTAGCTTCCGTCACTCTGGTAAAATGTAAAATACTCAACAAAAATTAAAACATTTGAAGAAACAAAGGCATACACTGTCTCATATTCGAAATTAGTGCAGGGAAGTCTGCATCCATGGGCGGATTGGTGTAGCAAATGTCTCTCAGTTGGAAGTGGCATCAAATTAAGAATTGTCTGAAGAGAAGCCCTGTCCGAGCAAAATTGGTCTGAAAAGCCATGTGTCTAATAAAACTAATTTAATCTGTATCCATGTCAGTGATGACCTTGAGGGAGTGGTGTGCAATTGTCATCACAAATGAGACAGGATGATCTATCCCGACAAAAGCCAACTTCTATAAAGTCCAGAACTCCCATCAATTTGATACTGCATTGTTTTGGTATGCTGCATTAAAATGAGCTTGCTATAGTGTCTGTGACTGTGCAAAGGTATATTTTGGAAATACTAAGTATCTACTATACCTTGTCTCTATTTCACTTGCCAGACCAATACCCAGTTCCAAACACCCATCACTGTCACTTTGATTGCCCCATATGCAAGGTGGACAAGCTGTCAAGTTAAGGAGTTAAAAGCTCAATAATTTCTGTAAGTTGAAAGTTATTGTGGACTAACGGGGACTTTGTTCCTGAGGTAACTTCCAAGGAATCCTGCAAGAGCCAAGCTGAGATTGGATGTATTGATCAAGGCAGTCCTCAACAGGCCAAGGATCACAAGTGGTGTCAACCTGGTAGTTCTCTCGTTTTCGCTTTCTAATCCGAGTTCGTAATGTTGACAGGAACACAAACAAAAAAATAATTGAGATTACTTAATATTAACAACTAGCAGCTGTGGCCTGACAACTTCCAGCTTTTTGTCATAACCAGGAACAATAAGATGGGGTTCACCGCCATTTAGCAGGAATGTGTTGATATAGCCAAGTGACTCATGGATGTAAATTCTGAATTCTTCAACAACTGGCTCCGTATCTTGTACATAGGTGGGCTCTTTTCCAAACAGAATAAAATTGATCTGACACACAAAATAAATAGATAAACCTAATCGTGATTGAAAAAGATGCAAAGTTAGATTAGATTTGTCTACCCGAGCTTCATTTTGACCAAGTGTAACATTGTTTGGAATGTTGAAAGTGGTGCAAGGCACCAAGATCTCACGATGCTTCTTGCTTGTCTTCATCTTAGCCCAGGTTGTGGATTGCACAGCAGTCAAGGATTGACTGTTGATCAGTGAAAAGAACAGGGACACTGGAAAGTACTTGGCATTCTGCGTCATGGCTGAAAACAGGTCCATGTCTGGATCTGATAAATTTGCAGAGGTTTCAAATATGGGACAGATTGTGTAATAGGGATGTTGTTGGACTTCGAGGTTGTTTCCTGGCTCGACAAAGGTCAACTGGATTAGATTGGACCGGGCCTGAAGAAGGTCCAGGAAGGATAGAAGGATCTGTGATGCTAGGAAAATGGCCAAGGCAAGGGCCACAAGCTGAATCAGTAGTTTTAGGCTGCTGCGCTTCATTTTGAAAGCTAAACTAAATAAAAGTATTTTGTACAAATGAATAGACAATCATTAAGCATTCAACCGCAAAGTCCTATAAAGTCAATGTCAGATCTAAAAGCTAGAGCAGGAGGAGAAAGGAAAATGAACAGACATTTAACGTTGTCTGAAATCAATTTACAGCACTACTAAAAGTACAACATGATAGTCAATTCTTTCCTAAATGAATGAGGTAAAAGTCTAAGCGTTTTGCTGCTTCACACGATGTTTATTCCAATTTTCAAATAAAATAGCACACTGTCGACTTGTTTTTAGCAATAACAAAATCCAAACAGGAAAACTAAAAAAGCTCTTAGGATCCAACTTTTGAGGTTTTCATGATTGAATTAAAGGTATTGCAGGAAATATTAAAAAAGCACACGCACCACTTTCTTAGCTTATCATTAGTTTCATTTGGATTCCTTCTCCAATAGTTTAAATGAAGTTGAAAGCCAAAGAAAGTAATATAACCTACGAAAAAGTGCTTTTCTTACTTATCTATCTACTTATCCAGTGTTTTAAGCCGTATAAAAAGATAGAGGATTTTGGAATAAACTTTTTTCACGATAAATAGTTTGGGTTGCCAATGGTCGAATGTCTGGGGGTAGGGGTTAGTAGATTGTCGTCTGTATTTTTCTTGATCTTATGGAGATGATGGAGCATTGCCACACCAACTGCAAGTCAGAGCGCAATACCGTCCCATCCACGACACATACCTTGGGACAAAGCAGTACCCTTCATCACCCCATCTTGGGCAGCGATCGGGATATTCGTCCACTTGGTTACAATCTGATTTGAATTACACAAACATTGATGAGCATTTGTCATTTGTCAAGGGACTGATAAGCGTTGTGCTAACCTGCTCGTGGGCAAATCCTGCAAGTGTAGGGACAAGTTTCTTGCATTCGGGGTCCGCTCGGATCGAGGTTGCAAACTTTTCCCCTGGGCTCCAAAAATCCCAGAGTGGTACAATTGTTGGGCTGGGCATCCTCGCAAGCTAACGATTTACATTATCAGTGCAATTCAATACTTTCAAAATGCTTAAGTATATATCTACAAAGTAGTTAATTAATTACCACCACATTGTCCGCAAGTGGCTCTGCAGTTTTCAGACATGTAGGTCGCCCAGGAGGGATTATACTGGCACAAAAACCTCCTCGCCATACAGAAACTCTCAGGTGCGACATCTGCACAGGTGTCTGGAGAGCAAATAATTGTAGTCATGTCTTGAACTGGTCGTTGATAAACTTTGCTTACCTTGCCTGACAAGAAGATTCCTTCTTTCAGGATCGGAAGGGGGATCTGGAAAGGGAGTTGGAGCTTCGGGTGGAGCTTCAGTACTAGGCGGGGGAGCCTCCGTTGCTACGGGAAGCAAGAAAATAAATGAAATTCAAATCGGAAGATTGTTCACCTTACCCCAAGCAGCAACCAGGATTGCAGCACCCAAGAAAAGGACCAACTTGTTCATGATGGAATTGGGGTGTCAGTTGAGAACTGATGAAAATCCAAGTCAAACAATGCCATTTTATACATTTTTACCCTCGGCCTCCTGGGCCAAGGATTTGAAGTTTCACATTTCCGCTTATAGTGCGCAACTTTTGACTTGACTGTAGATTGAGATTGTTCAGTCTTGGTTGACAATCATAAAATAAATCACTTTTTGGAGAAACAGAGACACTGGTAATGGTATACAATTTCGCTCACCTTGAGCTTACTCTAAAGTGTTTAGCGGCTCTTTAACAGAAAGGATAATTTAAAACGCGAACGTAAAAATGGTCTGCAACCGTTTTATTAGAAAGCAGAAACCCTGCAAACTTCATAAGTTATTATTATAGCTGTTATCCATAAGTTTTGCTTTATCAGGCTATAAAATGGAGACACTTTACGTGTCAGTTACGTTGACACTGAAACGTGTCTGATTGTTTTACTTTAAATGTCTAAAAGAAGTGTTATTTTTTTTGAAAAGTCACTTTATTCGAACAATTGCCTCTATGATTTAATGTGTAAATTAATTTGACATAATTAACTAATTCCTACAGAAAATATATATTTGGTTTCTAACTAGTGTATTTACAGTCTTGTAATTGCAGTAATTGATCTCCTAGAATTATTTAGTTAGCTCTCGATCCAGTGCAAGGCTCCAGGACATAGTCCAAGCAGAGACCTGAAAGTAGACAGAAAATCATTCAAATTAGTCAAACATGCTTATATAATAATTGCTTTTAAATTACCCTTGCTAAGTCCATCAGCATCGGCCTGATCAGCAGCAGCATCCGTTCGGATACCAACGTAAAGGGGTGGCGTGCAATCTACAAAAAAATAAATGGATCACGTGATAGTGTTTCTGATTCACTTCCGGTTGATCAGAGCTAACCGGAAATTGAAACTGTCAACTTACCGCAGATCTGTACGTTAGCTTTGCTCAACTTGGTGTCACTCAGCTTGAATCCACAGTACCTGTTGGTGACCTGGTTCAGGTTACAAGAGGAGCTAGAGCCTGGAATGTTATCAATCATCAGAGTCAAGGACAGGTCATTAAGTCATTAAGCGTGTGTTAATTACCCTCGATGGTCAGGTAATCAGCAGTGCAAAGACCGTCTTGCATGGCAGCTGCGTCAGCATCTTTGTTGTCCAAGTACAAAGACATGGATCTAGTGTCATCCTCACAAGGGAAGTAGCGGGCACAGCAGAATCCTGAAGAGGGAATGAATGACATTCTCTTGGATCAGGACATTGATGACATAATGATTGCAATATCTTACCCTCCTCTTGCCTCAGGCAAATGGAGTAGAACTGATTCTGAAGATGGCCGTCACCGCCAGCCCAATTGAAAGTGGTCAATCGGCCTTCAGTTCCAACGTGGTATTGGAGACATCCCTCAGGAGGCCTAGTAATTAAGTTCGTAATTACCTAGTAATTAATGATAATTTCATGCCTATTTTACCTCTGGGCAGAGTCGCACAAGTACTGTGTGACTTTGATTTCATAGCTCCTGCTTCCGGTTCCGGTGAAGGTGAACTCCATGGTGGCAGTGTCAGAGGAGCCAGTTCCAAGCTCAAGATACACTGTAGTTAACAAATTGATCAAATGTTAGGGATTTCAAGCCTGTCATCAAGTAAAAACATTTTTGCTTACTGTGTTGCCCTGCATTCTTTCCACAAATGGTTGGAATAGTTTGTCCGGAAGAGAGCTGAAAAGTATAAATGTATTATTTAGATCAGTGATCAATGACTGTAATTGTACTTAATTACATACCCCAGAAACGACAAACTTGTCAATGTCGCAAGTGAATCCTACGTCCAAAGTGCTCGTTGTGGCCCAAGTTCCAATGGTGAAGGTTTCAAAGTCCAACCTCACAGTGCAGACCTCTGTAAACAATTTAATTACACATTGTGATTACAAATTACTCAAATATTATCTCACTTACTGGGGTCACACTTTTTGACGGTGTATTTGCAGGTGCCAGCGGCCGTGACAGCAGTGGGATAGTTCTCATTCCTGAAATGAAAGAACAACGTAATTTGAAAAAATGTAATCAATGATTACAAATTGTAATTTTTGTAATTACCTGATGTACGTGCAGTTTTGCTCAACGTCACTGCTGCAAGTTTCAGTTATGAAAACGCAGCATGTTCCGAAACCCATAGCACAGTTGCCCTCGGCTTTTCCACCCTTATCCTCACATTCTGTAATATAAAATGTATTC
>JAAUYL010012036.1_pt1 | contig 13287 bp, 20 predicted proteins | sample 7278011 | NCBI WGS metagenome assembly JAAUYL01 (sample SAMN14350225, study PRJNA611818) | marine sediment metagenome | isolation source: surface marine sediment (1.8m) | place: French Polynesia: Moorea | collected 2018-08 | reverse complement strand
GGTTTAACAACAGCGGTTTTGATGATAGAGTTGGACCGGTTTTTGGCTATAAGATATCCGTTGACATATACCGTCAATGTTACCGACGAGCGTTCATTAGGTAATTAAGTATTAAGTACCCCATCAATCGACTTAATTCAGGATTAGGGACTGTTAAAGGAAAATTAAGAGAAAAAGACTCTACTTAATTCTTAATTAAGTATTAAGACCTACTTAATTCCCAATTAGGTGCATGTGCTGTGACCCAAATTGGAGGCTTGGCAGTGATTTTGGCCGTTCGAATCCTGAGTCCGGAATCTTTTGCTTGCGCTCCGCTAAATAGCGGACATCAGTTGGTTCAGGTATTATTACTTAATTAAGGCTTAAAAAAGTACCTAATTTTACCATTAAGTATGCTTAATTTTCAGCGAGCACTTTTCCTATTCATCGTGGTCATACCTTACTTCATTTGCTTCATACTGAGTTTTGTCTGCGCTCTCTATGTCGTCCGAGTTCTATTAAATCAAATGAGGAAAGACAAGAGGGTAAAAAATTCCATGAAATTACGGATTTGATAATTAATTTTGAGCCTTTATTTTCAGATTTATCCCCAAATTCTGGCTCGGGATGCCTCTCAGCAAACTTTGAATTTTGATATGAGCAAGGATGAGAATTCGAAAGGAAAGATTTATACCATTGAAAACTCGGACCGAAGAAATACACAAACTTACAGCGATCACGGAATCAGCGCCCTCATTGCACCTCAGGTCTAATGGCTGCTTTTTGACCACGTGATTGTTGTTGTTGTCATTTCTTGTTTTACAGGCTACAATTATGGCAGCCACGTTGGCTGCCAAAAGAGAAGAAGACATTAATTCACCGAGACCCCATACTTCAAAAAGTCGCACATCGGAACATTCACAGGTATCCACAATCGCACCACTTCCGGTTGGAGGAGGAGGTGGATACGTTCTGCAAGTACCAGGCCGCGTTGACCGACGTGAGCCTGAACACCACAACAGGGTTGAGAGGACAATGTCTTGTCCAGCAAGACTGAAAATTACTGATGAAATGGTTCGCGATCATCCAAACTTGCTGAATCCGGAACGAGTTTTCAGGTAAGATCTGATTCTGTACAGTCGAAGGATTTGATGGGAGAACAGTCTTGCATTTTTTCAGGCAAACTTCAAGCTTTGCTTTGAACATTCAGGCGACCTCGACCAGATTGAGTTTGGAAGAGCTCAAAAGGGACTTGAAGTCCAGTCTGAAGACATTGTCAATGCTTTTTATTTACCTACTGATGTCCTGTCCACTTTATATCAGTGCTGCCATCTACAACAATTGCATGGCCGACGAGAATTGCAAAGAGTTTGGAGTCTATGTGATTTTGTTTTACAATGTCAGTGTTTTTGGACTGATCATCTACCCGTTTGTCTGGCTGGCTTTGGACAAACAGTTTGCCAATTGCATAAAGGGACAATTGAAGAAAATCAAAGCTTTGTTCATGATGTGGTAAAATGTATATTTTATCTTTAATAAAAAAGGCATGCATTATTTTACAAATCATCTCTGTTCACATCTCTGAACGCAATGTTGCTAAAGTAGGTCATGTCAACGTTGTCCATGTTGTAGCGAATTCCTTCCTGCAACTTGGCAAATGTTTCGCCAACGTGCTTTAAATCTTTGAGCCCGTTGATCTGCTTCCAGTCGATTTGACTCGGTTTCCCCTCGGATTTCATTGCCTCAAAAATCACCATGTAGTTTTCAAGGGTCTGAAAACGAAAACGGAAGCAGAATATTTTTCACTTTTTTTTAAGTTTAGACAGCATCAACCACCCTACATCATTGACGAGCTTTGAAAGCTCAGAGTCCAGAGTTTCAGCTCCTGCAACGAAATTGGTAAACCTTTGCCAGCGGTTGCTTCGGTTTCCGGACTGGGATTCTGCATCTCTGATCATTTTTTGAAGAATGTCTTTGAATGTCTCCTCTCTCCGCTTGTTCAAGCTGTTGTCAAGTACGTAGAAACTACTCATTGCCGCCACATTTAGGATCTTCCACAAGTCACTCTTCATCTCTTTGATCAATGTTTCCTGAGCCTGCAGTCACATGTGTTTATGTATATCAATCAAATCACGAATGGTATTGACAGTGAGAAAAACATTTGTAAATACCTGGACCATGCCCTCTTTGACCTTCGTGTGGCTGACAGTCTTGTTTTCCAGTTCTTCCAGAGCTTCTGTGTTTTTCTTGGTGACCATCTTAGTTGTGTAGTAGGATGTGTCCCAGTAATGGGCGGTGGTGTTGTTGTGCCCGCAAATTTTGTTGCTCTCGTCGCAAGCTTTGCAATTGACAGTTTCTATTAAAGTATGGCCTAGAAATGTCAGCAAGCCAATGGGGATTGGTTTTGTCATGCTTACCTGACATCCATCTAAAAATCCCGCCTCCAAAGGGGTAATTCATGTATCTCCAAAAGTTGCCCCAGCCTTTGCTCTTGTACTCGACCCAGGAAGAACCTGAATTCTTGCACAGCCTGTCCCTCATGTTGCCTCCCAGGTCCTGAGAAAGTGCATCACTTTTTTAATGACATCATTGTCAATGGCATTGAGATTCACTTTTACCTTGGATCTGCAATCATCATGCCAGCAAAAGCTCTCTGGTTTGTCAAGTTGAACAAGGTCTGGCTCATGGGCAATGTAAGTGCACTTCTCCTTCAAGCCCTTGATATCCTCCTCAGAAGTAGCTTCAATCTCTGCCAACCTGGTTTTGTGGTCAATCACGGAGAAGCAGATGTTCCTTACCAACTCTGCAAACGCCGGAATCATCTTCCTGATCAAGCTTTTGGCCCTATTAATCTCCACGGTCTCGTCAGCTTTGTGAGCTTGCAAACCCTTGATGTATTGAAACATGTTGCCAATCTCCTCGCTGGCCAGTGCCCATCGTTCAGCAGCATTTTGTTCATGTCTGGCTTCCAGGGGGAAGCTGGAATGTTTCTTGAACGCAAGATGTCGGAAAGGGATGTTGTCAAACTTGAAGCAGCGCTCAGCATCCTGACTGGGAGCTCTTTCATTCGGCCATTCCTTAGTAAAGAACTCATTCAGCCTCTGGATGGTTGAGCTGGCGCACTCGTGAGCCAGCGAGGCATTAGTAAAGACAAAGACCAGATTTTGCTTGGCAGACTTGTGCAGGTGGGTGAGTATGGTTCTCACGCAATAAATAAATGGATCCGTCAATCTTGGAGTGTCAGCCTTGAGCAGGAGGCAAATTGCATCGAGATGGGGAAACAGGGTTAGGCTCCTGAGAATGAAGTCAATGTTCATCATGTCCTGGTCGTCCCCTCTCGTATCATTGATTCCAGGTGTGTCGATCAGGTTGTACCTGACGGTGGCAAAGTCTAATAGGAAAATGCGTATTAGTATGTTGTTCAAATCTGGACAGAAACAGAGGTTATGTTACCTATGACATGGCACTTGGGTCCTTGGGTGCAAGATTGGCCAGAATTATTGACCGCTTCATTTTCATCGTCGTTGACTCCTAACTCCACCGTATGTTCTTTGCCTGTCATGTCTTTTTCAGAAATTTTACAGGGGATTGGGCACAGAAGCGGGGTCTCAGATCGGGTGGCAATCTCAAAGTCTCCATAAGCAATGTTGTTCGTGACGGCGTTGATGAAGGTGGTCTTGCCAACTCCAGAGTCTCCCAGAAGAAGGATGTTGACCACTCTCTTTTTGGCAGTGGCATCCAACGTGTTGTTTCTGGAAGCAATGCTTTCCTGACCTTCGAAGGCCTTGAAGACTCTTCCATGGCCAGGATCGGAGCACCTGAACAAGGCATCATCAATGTCCAACTGTCCGCATTTTGTCGAGCAGAAGAGACTCCTTTTGTCGGACAGGTTCAGCATCATCTCTTCGCCGCAATCCTTGCATTCCCAGATCAGAGCCTTGGCCTTGCAACCGTGCCTGGAAGCGCTTCCAGGACAATGGAGTTTCAGGTTGGCCAGAAGCTTGTCTCTAGGTTTTGTAGCCTGGCCCCTGACAGAGGTGTTGGCCACTATCAGGTTCTTTTTCAAGCCCTTGAGCTCATCCTCTAGGACTGTTTTGGAAACCATCTTCCCTCCTTGATACTTGACAATGACAAGCTCATTCTTGGCCACCACTTTATGTTTGTCATCTGGATGGAGCATTGGGTCAAGAACGAACGCTGGTGTTGTTTGAGCAAACCTTTCCAGGATTAAGATCGCATCCCTATGCTGGTCATTCCTCAGGTCCAAATGACCATGCAGAGCGTAATAAGGGTCCCTGCTCAAAAGTGGCAACGCTTCCCCTCTCTGGAGAAATTGAATTCCTCTGTCCTGGATGTCCTGGATGTCTTTGATGGTGATCTTGAAAAACTGCTGGACCTCAGCCAGCTCCTCGCCCTGAGCACGGTTGTCAGTTAGAATACCGCTTATTAAACTGCTCAAGCTAGAGGAATCCTGTTCTTTGCTAGCTCGGAGCATTTTCAACTCCTCCAGGATGCAATGCTGAGCCTGATCCTTGGACTTGAGGATAGCAGTACTGAGACCACGACCAACATCAACCTGTTCCAATGGCAGGAACCCTTGTTTCTCTTTTATTAGAGCTGACAATTCTTCAGCTTGGCTCCAGAGACTGTTCTGATCGCTAAGAAACCGGATGCAGTCGTTCTGGATGCCTTGCTGAATGTCGTAGATCATCGCAGAGGTCGATTTAATGCCCAACCTATTTCTGAGTTTGACCAGTGGCTGAAGAACGTATCCAACTCTGACGCCTTTGCCTCCCTTGCTTCTCGCTAGGTTTTCCGGCATTCTCTTGAGAGTCTTGAGTGCTCCCTCTAGACTGTCAATGTCAAAATCTTCAGGGCTGACAAGGAAAAATATATGAAACTGCTGTTGTCCCCAATTCATCACCAGTGATAAGAATATCTACCTGACAATGTCACTGTCCAACTTCAGTGACTTGTTTTTCAGATGTGCAAAGTTGCTGTCCACCTGATCCACTTTGCCGTGGCAGGCCAAGTCTAGGAACGTTTTGAACACTTTGGGTACCTTCACATTTCCTTCTCCATATCCTGAGCTCATGCTTGTCGTCTAATAAGATCAAATGATCATAGATACAATGCTATTGACGTCACCAGTCATTGATCAAGTTGTTTTACCTTGGTGGATTGCCAGTAAAAAGTCAGGTAACAGTCTGCTCCCCAGACAACTTTCGAGACCACATGGGTGGCCTCGTCATTCTTGGCCAGAAAATCGAGGTCAATCTTGCTCTTGAGACGACGAAAACTGTCAATCTCCTCGTCCATAATGATGAAATTGGCGACAGCTGACAACGATTCCTGTTCGACCGTTTGCTGTTCATCCTTGAGAAAGTTGGCCTTGCCAGATATCTTTACCTGGGATTTTCGAATTATATATTAAAAGCAATAAATGGGCAAAGTTTCATTACCGCTCCGGCCAGGATGTTCAGCTTCAAATTGCCCTCAATCTTAAGGACTGAACACTTGTTTTCAAACGATGTTCCTTCGACAACCTCCACGGAAGCTTTCGGATTCTCCAACTTGTCCTCATCATAGTCTTCGCCGAGGATCAAGCTCTCAGAGAAAATATTTTCCCCCAGGAAAGTGTCGGTTCTCGAATTATAAAGAGATCCCAGCCTGGCCGATCTTCCCAAAGCTGGGATGTCCAAGCAATCGTCCACAGACATGTTTTTGTTTTTAATATATTTTAGCTTCAAATCATCTCGACATTGCTTGAGAAACTAACAGAAACAAAGCGGTCCAAAGGTGGGGTTTTCGGATGAAACTGGCTTTTTTATAAAAAAATCTCGGAAAACTTGAACTGCACTTGAATGTTCGACCTTTTTTTGCGATAAGGCAGGAGTGCTCGTTGTTGTATACATGGAATTATTGTTTTAGACGCCAGACAAATCGAGCAAGCTTAAATAAACAATAAGCTTCATGCGAAAAGCGCGAGAAAAAAATGTAATCTTCGATGAAATGCAACCGTTTGCTTCGACAGATTTTATTTTTGATAAATGTTTCCATGGACATAATTTTGTGACTAGCAATGTTAAATATAAATAAACTAATTGTTATTTTTCACTGGTACGATAATTTTTCAACCGGTTACAATTTCTTAAAGCATATGAGATTAGTTTCTACACTTTTGTACATCTTATTTGGTTTCCGTTGTCAGCTGTTGCATCAGCTGACATAGGATTTAGTAGCACTTCCGGTTTCTCATCGGTGTTGTTGTTGACGCTCATGATGACGTCGTCGAAAATGGCGCCATTTTCAGGCAGGATTGACTTTGGCGAGCGGGTAATGACTGGCGAATTTGCGGCCTTTTTGGCAGCGACAAAAATCTTGCGTCCAACCTCTGAAGGTTTTCTTGGCGTATTGGCGTCAATGACGCCATTTTTCTGGGTGTTTTCGGCGTCATTTTCGGAGTTTTCGGCGTTTTCTCCGCCTCTGCAACGCCAAGCCATCGGACAAATCATGGAACGTTTTATGGACTCGACAAATGGGAAGGAGGAGGACTTCTTGACTGGAGTTTTCCTGAAAACGAATTGACTATTGGACAATTCAGAAAAAATGATCTTACTGACTTACTGATGAACTTTGATCGCGGGAACTTGAACGGTCAAGTTCATTTCTACGTAGAAAGTCTGACCTGTGGATTGATCTGTGACTCGGACTTTCTCCTTGATTGTATAAGTCTGATCACGCTCATCCCGATCCAGATCATCTTTGGACTTAAACTTGTTCACGAACTGCTTGACTTTGCCCTGTAAAGATGATCAAGCGTTAGATCACAACTCATTATTCACATTTTTATATCTTACTTTGAAAGTGGTGTGCTTGAACTTTGATGGTAACTTCAGTTGGAGATCAACATCTTGGATTGGCAGCGGTTTCCCATCCTGATCTGTGAGCGTGACTTGAACAAGATCATTGTTAAGCTGAACGTCAATAGTCTCATTGTCGTCAATCTTGGACCTGAAAATGAGATCAGGATTGGTCAGGATTGAAACAAGTCTAGTCTTGTCCAGACTTACGGTTTGTTGTCATTGATGTTGCTCATACTGGTGCTGACCAAGTGTAGGATCAGATCATCGGATTCGTGCTGAGCGCTCAAGCCTTTGCCAGCGATTTTCCTGACTTCTTCACCAGGAGTCTGGTCAAGATCGGTTTCATCCTCTTCTGCTTCCGTTTCTTCACAGCTCTCTTCCAAAATGGCATCAAAGGCACCATTTTTCTTCACCACTTCACCCACATCCGGGATTGGATTGTTGCTCATGTTCAAAACTTGAGACAGCGTGACGTCGCCGTTCAAGCCTGAGATCTTCCTTACAGTATTGTAGCCTAGCATATTTTCACAATAAAATTGATGGCATCTACAAATTTTTGTGTGCGATTTGTTTCTACGAACTAAGATCTAATGACCGTGCAAACTAGGGCATGCAGTTGAAATTAATATTTTTAAATTGTATATTTCAAAATAAAGGAACAGTGAACCAACATATTTTTGTGCAGGATTTCTGTAAGATATTTACAATTTTTTTTAGGTGTGTAGGGAATGTGGGACAACAGGATAATTCGGGAAAAATGCAGGATTGGACAAGTTTCGACAGGATTTTTCTTGTCTTGACCATTTTCATTCATTTGGGCAAAAATTGGGCAGTCGTTTGGAGCATGGCCGCAACTAAAAATCAAATCAAATTGGGATTGGAAATCAAAATTACAGTGATGAATTTTTAGGGACAGAGGATTTCAAGGGGTTATCTGGTATGCTGGAGATTCAGAGTGCCGGAAACTTAAAGAGATAGATGTTAAAATGTTAATGCATTAAACCAAACCACCGGAAGTGAAACAGCTGATTTTTTCATGCAATACAAAATTCCTCACTTGACCGCTTGATGTCCACTTCCGGTTCGTCGTCCTCCTCAATCGCCAATGCGGGATGAATCAGTTTCTCACTCACTTCTGAAAATCACCAAAAATCACCAAAAATCACCAAAAATCACCAAATCACCAATGATCACTAGTGATCACTAGTAACTCACCAAATTCATGCTTTTCAGCCTCGGCATTCAGGATGCTGATGTTACTTTCACGTCGCATCAACTTGGATTTGCCTCTGGACAAATCAAAGTGGGTATTCAATTCGACCTCGATAGGTTTCTTGCCCTCCATGAGCTCATCGTCCTCCTCATCACTCATCAGCTCGTCGCCAAACATGACCATGAAATCTGAAAAAATCAGGATTATGCTGGAAATATCAGGATCGTCCAGGGAATATCCGGATTGTATCACACTTACCAATCACAACTCCATTCGTCCAGCCGAAACCGGTTTGAACGTCATACTCTCCTCCGCCTCCGGCGACGCCATGGTCGTTGACGTTGTACTGAAAAAATCAGGAAAACTCAGGATAATCCAGGAAAAATCGGGACTTTTTCTTTACCTTCTCGAACATGTTGCACACCTCAGCACCGTCCGGACAGGAGAAGATGGCGCCGGCAAGGTAGCGCCTGGCGATGGTCAGCGCCATTCTCTTGGCGTCAGCATCTTCGGTTTTCAGAAGACCTAAGTAAATAAGTTCTGGTGAAATATTCATTATCATGGAAATGAATTTTACCTGACACCAGAATATGCTGGAGGGGCGGCCAGGCATTGGGAAAGTCCCACTGCTGCCCAGATTCTTCCAGGGAGGTTGGAACCCCGCCCTTACACCTGTAATTACCATAACAGTTAAACTCAATTATAATCCAATTAACCAATTAAAATCCATACCGAATGGCGCCAGTTTTCCTCAAGTAATTGACGCTGGTCTTGGCCATCTGATCCTTCTTGGAAGCGTCGTAGCATTCAGCCCAAAGAGGGAAGAGATTGGAGGGGTAGAAAAATTTCCTCTGCTTGTCATTCTGGAGGTCATAATCATACCTAAATATTGAATACATAAATAGTTATTATTGTCCTTTAGCTAAACTTAAACTTTGAAAGACACTAACCACATCTGGTCCTCCTCAGACCAGAGGACAGCGGTGACAGCCTCTTTAAGGCGAGCGGCCTTCTTGGAATAGATGTCGGATTTCACAGTGTCTCCCAAGAGAGAGTGGAACTCTGCGATTGCAGAGTAGTCCATAAACATCAGAGCATTCAGATCCACCGGAAGTATGCTCCTGGTCTTGATGTCTTTCAATGATCCAGTGTTGGTTCCCTGTCAATGTCATCAATGTCAGCGATTGCATAATGACATTCATCCAAGATATAAACAACTTTTTTACCTTTTTGTTGATAAACCAACGTGTGGAGTAGTCCCAGCCACTCTCAGCTCCAGCCTTCATGTGGTAGTAAAATTCTTCCCGATCAGCCTCATCCTCAAACTCTTCAGCAAACTCAACATCCTCCCTGTAATTGTGACATTGACATTGTCAACCGGAAGTTAAGCAGTACCAGTTGTTTTACCTGTAGGATTCAGGGCGAGGTCCAGTTCCTCCTGTGCCGAAGACGAACATTTGATAAGTTTGACCGGCACGCTCAACCTCCACTGACCGGCGCTCCTCCCAGAACTCCATCTCGCGCTCGAGCGTTGGCAGCTGAGCGCGAAGGAACTGCACGTCAGCTGTCTTGTCCATGTACTCCTTGACCATCAGGGTCAGATAGGGCGGCTGGGACCTGAAATGAGATGTTGAGTGAATAATGCAGTTGGAGTTGCGTCGAAATATTGAAAGGTTGTGTGATTTTTTCCCTACCTCTTTGTGTAGTAAATCCTCCCGCCATTGGGTACCAAGCCGTAAGTTTGAACCATGAGCAGGAAATTCTCAATGATTCCTCTGACCTGAAAGGTTTAATTAAATAATTACTCATAAAATTATTTAATAAATATCTTACCGTAGTGGTCATATCATAATGAAGCAATGCCTTGATAATCCAGTAGGTGTCCCAATAGTAAAACTCGCGAAATCTCCCTGAAATGGATAAGAAAGAGAAATATATAAAAAATATGAAAAGCAATTTTACTTCAATTTAGATCGGAAATGATTCCTCGTTTCTGGCAAATCGACGATGATTTGGAAGCATTAAAAACCAATTTCCCTTTGCTGAACTTGTTCTTGATAAAGTTAAAGACGCCCACGGGCTTACCCCCGGGCACGACGAAGCCGTTGGGAACGTAGATGATGGAGTACAGGTTGGGGTTGTTCTTGACATCATCCTTGATCCTGCGGCTGAGATCGCGCCACAACCGAGCAATTCGTTTGGCCAGGTTTCTCAATGCAGGTTTTTGCAATTTCCGGATAAATTCCGGCTCCGGGGTCCAATCTTCCGGAATCCATGGCTCCAACTCGGTCCCCTCGTCATCAAAGTTCTCCTCGACAAACTGTTAACAAACAATAAAAGAAAATGTAAACAAAGTCACATTGACCAAAATAATTAGTCATAAGTTTGTAAAGTTTTCAGCGGAATATTTAATGACTACAATGTCTAAAAATAAATATGTTTGCTAATTCCAAGACTTTCTTTCCTTTCAAAAACACTTGTTCGGTAGTATTGTAGGCAACATCTTCAGCTGATTTTCACGGAAAAATCGCAATAAAAAGTCATTATGGAAAATTATCGTTGGGAACAGCAGTGTTGTTGTTTATGTTTCAGACTTGAAACTGGCGCCAAAATCATAGCAATCACAGGCTCAATTATCTCATTAATACTAATTATTTCTGGACCTACTCTATACTTTCAAGAAGAAGATTCGAACCTTAGAATTGCCTGCATACATTGGACGATTTTTGCATCAGGACTGATTAGTTTAATACTAAATCTAAGCCTCATTTATGGATTACAAGAGAAAAGATACAAGTTAATTCAACCCTGGATTAATTTAAATTGGCTCGGGCTGATTTTGAGTGTGATTAGTGCCAGTTTTGCAGTGATTTTCTATCCGTTCCATGAGAATCTACACCTATTTTTAGCTGGAATCTTTTATCCGATTTTGGGAATTCCAGCGATTTACTTTTGGAACGTGGTGAATTGGGTCTATTTGGACATGCGAAAACAAAGCAAAAACCACCAATCGAAGAGTGAAAAAATTGAGAAAAACACTGAAGAATTATCCAACAAATTTTATCTAGATTTATAAGAATTGACCTTTAAATATTTTGAGAAAATACAAATACATTTAGAAATGAAATGGGCAATGGTATAGGTCGTATTTTTATTGCACTTTTTAACCCGAAAGGCGAGAGATTCATGAGACTTTCGGTACTAAAAAATCGAATTTCACCACTTTTCGTTTAAAAAGTAAGACGAGACGAGTTGAAAAATGGCTCTTTCAAAAAGACTTTACCTTTATAAGCCAATAAAAACCCAACTTTTACCTCGGGGATTATGTTTTGCCTAGTCATTATGTTTGTTTTCTTTTTTATGAATACTGGCAATTAGTAGGTTTGTTTACCTTTTTGATCTGGTCGACGTCCAGAAGCGCGCCATTTTGAGCGTTCAAGAGTGACTCGAAGTTCTTGATGATTTTTCCCGGAGGAAATTTCAGTTTTTTGTCAACGAAAGTCTTCGAATCGGGGTAGATTTGTGCCATTTGGATGGCTTCCAGCAGGGGACCTGAAAAAATAGAATTTCTTGATGAAATATCGAAACCATTATTTTTAAAAAGAACTTACTCTTTCAAGTTCAACTTGTACGTGAATCATAAAAATGGAAGTATGTAAAAATTACCCACCCAAAAAATTCCTTGAAAATGTAAATTTTCTCCGAGACGTGATTACATTTTTTCGTGAAAAATATATGGACATCCTTGGCATATAAAATAATGTCTTCATTAAGGATTCTTTTTTCCTTTTCCTGAACTTTTCGGCATTACAATGGAGAAATAAATTCAAATTTTTTTCAGCTTTTTGACGTAACATCAAAACCGCAGCTTGCAGTATAAAAATTGGTTCAATTTTACAGGGGATTTTTTTGTTAAAATTGGAGCAAACATATGGTCAGAAGTTAATCATCATCTGAAAAACGACGCCGAAAAATCCTTTCAAAAATGTGATTTTCTTGAAAAATTGCAAGATTCAACAGGTTTTTAGATATTAAAATTTTGCAAAAAATAGTGTTAATATTTTTTTTCAAGAAGTATCGTGAGAACAAAATACGGAAGTTGTAAAAATGTATTCAGTATAACCAAACGAAACACGTGCCAGAATTTAAGAGTACGGTTTTTCAAAAATGCTTAACTGTGATTTTCCGGATTTTTTTCAAAAATGCATTTTTCTAAAATCTATTTTGTTTTTTTTTCAAATGACAGATTATTTTTTGAAAAATTGGAATTTCCGGTTGCAGAAACAATCTTTTTTTACACACGACGTAGTTACGAATTTATTGCGTAAGGTGAGGTGTGGCTGTGTCCATTCAAAACTGAACCAAAATTAAAATAATAAGATTTTGCTGACTTGAAACAATTAAAAAATGTTTTTTCTAAAAAAAAACCTGAATACCTGAAAACCTGAATTACTTTTTAGTGTGAAATGTTTCTAACCACAGGACATCCTTTTGTCACAAAGTAATGATTTTAGCTCGAGAAAATCACTAAAATTATATTTTTCCATTTAACTTTGATTAAAAACAAATTAACCTTGAAGACCCCAAAAATTGCAAAATTCCCTGCTAGTGGATTTTGGGGCAATTTTTACATTCGAAAATCAATTTTCAATTCAATCAGAATTTCCCATGACCTCTAAAATCAAATGAAAAATATCTACGTGTTTTGAATAGAATTTTCTTGGAAATAATGCGATTAATATTATTTTTTTTAAAGAATCTTACCAAAACAGTAAATGCCACTAAAGCAAACTGGATCGTCAGGGCTGTCCAGGTTTGTTTTTAATTTAATTTTAATGGTCATTTTCACTGATTTTTTTCATAACTAGTATATAGGCGTCCATGCTATGGCATGGAACGTGTTCTCGCTCAGTTGAAGCCCAAATTAGCAAAAAAATCCCAATAGCAAGAGCTTTCAAACGAATGCACTGTGCACACTATTGGCGTCCATCCCATGCATGGTCAAAAGGGAGTGATCTGCTGTAGTAGCGTAACTATTTTAACGATTATCCGGGAAACTATTGCGAATTTCCGGAGAATTCATAAAACTTACCGGGAATGAATTTATAAAAGCTTTCTAACGATGTGCTGATCAAAGAAATCGGTCGAGCCATCACGGAGAATGATCGATTTTGACGCACATTTTTGAGTAAATATCCGGTTTTTCTCAATTATCCGGAAAACTATTGC
>JAAUYL010096060.1_pt1 | contig 13300 bp, 12 predicted proteins | sample 7278011 | NCBI WGS metagenome assembly JAAUYL01 (sample SAMN14350225, study PRJNA611818) | marine sediment metagenome | isolation source: surface marine sediment (1.8m) | place: French Polynesia: Moorea | collected 2018-08 | reverse complement strand
TGTCTGGATGTATTTCGCTGTGATCCCACAAAGTCAGGCTCACTACTTTCCTGAGGAATCTGCTCGTCGCTCGTTTGTTCCTCGGCATGATGGCTGCTCTTCGGGGTTGAATCTGAGTGTGATGAGCTCAGCGCAGGTAAATCTGGAGCTGGATCCAGGATCTGGAGTCTTGGCTCTCGGTCTGGGTCTGGGGTTTGAACGGTTTGAAAAGTCTTTCCCTTTTCCACATGAATTCTTCTATGTCAATTGTTTTGTTTTTATTTATATTTAGACGCGTTCAGTAATCAGTATGTTATTCTTTTCTTTCATGAGTTCATGATGAATAGACATCTCATGATCTGTTTTCGTCTTGTTTTTAGTGTTAGCAAGCTAAGACTGAAACCTCGCAGCTCTAATAGAAATCAACATATAACATCGCTGTGGGAGAAGTAACAACAAAGTAAAGTATAGATCAAGATACCTGCTGGAGTCCGATTGCGCGTTGCGCACATAATTTTAAGGACCAACATGATCCATATTTTTTGGCATTTCACAAAAATTCTAATTTTTATCGTGATTGCATCGGAGAGTGTATGAATGGTTAGAAAACCCTGAAGCCGGCATCTTCTCCCATCTCAACCCAACCTCGTTTCAGATCAATATTGTAAAGAGTAAAGACGCTCAAAAACTGCAGAGAGCCGACTAAATACAAAGACCTTTCTTTCTCCATAATGGGAGCAGACTTGTGTTTGTACGTGATGTCCATATCCTGCAGCTATGTACTTATCTACATACATAACAACAAATGTGTTTGCAGAGTGTACATGATGTCCATATGTAGTCTAGACAGCTCTGAGCTCTCCATACTGTACGTCTATCTATCCTTTGCAGTTTGCAACCAAGTAAGTACACACAGTAAATAGTAAATACGTTTCGTGCGAGTATTCCTGTATCGACCAGTACGACACCACTACACTACTTCGTACCTTCGCATAGCACAGAGAGGGAACGAGAACAGCAGCTGTAGCTCGTTTCGGCAAAAAGAATATGTCAATGCACAGAAGCAGTGCTCTCTGCAAATTGAACTTAAATGATCGTCTATGATACAATTGGTGCTTCTTCCGGTTGTGTGCAAAATTTAGAGAGGCCTAATTTTCGAAAATCACAATGTACAAGGCCCTGTTTTCTTTCAAGAAGACTCATCCCAGCTCGCTGACTTTCTCTGAAAACGATCAGTTCATTGAGCTTCCGGGAGCCGCCGGTGACAAAAACTGGTACTACGTGATCAACTGGAATGGCACCTCAGGATACGTCCCGAAGAACTACGTCGAAAAGGTGGAAGGCATTGCCCTGGAAGAGTTTAAGAAGCACGTGGACAGCATCAAGGAGAAGATAAAAGTGGGCCCCCTAGCGAACCGAGAAAAGGGGGAGTTGCTTGCCAAGGTGGACAGGTCCAGGATCAATTTTGAAAAGAGCCTGCCAGTCCCTGCCGCCTTCCTTGCAAACGTCATCGTTGACGGTGGGGCAGCCAGTGGTCCCGAAAGTGAAAGCCAACGCAAGAAGAAGCACTTGCCGAGGTCCTCCAGTCCAAAAGGCGGCCAACAACAACACCAACAACACTCCCACCATGCAGGAGCGACAGGCTCATCTTCCAGATCCTCCACACCCCCAAAGTCTTGCAAGAAGAGGGCAGCTCCCCTTCCACCTGGGGTTGCCAGCATCAGGTCCTCCTCCAACAGTACGAGCTCCAGCCGAGAACGGTCACCCGACGACCTCGACTCTATTCAAACGGTTTCTGACAAGCAGCAGCACCAAAGTAGAGGCCACGCCGTGAATTCTGGACATCCGGCTCATTTGTAAGCATGAATAGGGAATTTGGTCGTCTTTCAAAATATGTAATTTGTTGTACCATTTTTAAGGTCCACAAACAGCAGACGAGATTCAAACCCTAGAAGAGGCTCCATTCCAGACCCGAGCGAGGAGCAGTTGAGGGTAAACGCCAGAGAGATTATCGAGATCATAAGAAACAAAACCGGGCTGAGCTATCATGTCGCCCAATCCACTGCCAGAGAGGTCCTCTCCTATGTGTCGACGAACTTCAGTCGATTGGACAGAAACGTTCCTGCACTGCTATGCGAGCTTGAACAGCCTCCATCCTCTCTTCTCAAAGAGCCTAGCGATTTGGCGGCCTCGGCGGACTCCAAGGCGCTCGAGGCCGTCTTTGAAGAGCTCAGTAAGCGCAAAGAAGATGACCAGCAAAGGAATTGGATGCTGCACGAGGACGAGGGGAGGATCTGCGATCTGCTCCGGAACGTGTGCAACCGACTTCAGAGCGGTCCTACGTCAGCCTCGCTCCACGTCCTGAAGAGATTCAAATACTACTACGTCAACACCCTGATCGAATTCTTCCAGATGGAAACTCGAGGAAGCATCCGGTCTCTCCTGATTGAGGCATTTATGCTCATGTGTTCTCTGGACACGTCAATAATCTCCATGATGCTCAGTTCCGTTCTTCCACTTGAGCTCGTGCAGGATATTTACCAAACCAAAGTACGTAGATATATCTGTATTAATGCATCTTAAGAGGATCATTTTCTTCATGACTTTATGCAGGTTTATGAAAGACTCAGAAACGACGCCCTCTTGCTCACGGTCATCTTCAGCAAAGGCGAACCTATGCCGGTTCACTATTTCGACCAGATTGGTCGGCAGTTTGTCGAGCACTTGCTCGATGCCATTGAAGAGCCACATTCCAGAGAATTCGAAGTGGAGTGCTCCGACGCCTACCTGGGGGTGCTTCTGAGCTACAACCTCCAGTTCCACGACAGAGACTCCAATTTGCTGATCACGACCTTGGCACGCAAGAGCAGCGTCAAAACGTTCATCGAGAAGGTACTCCTGCTCCTTAACCGAGAGGAGGACCCGTCAGCGATATTGGAGGGCGAATACGCTCTCTCTTCCTACGACTACGACGTCAGAAGTGGGGATGTCAATTCAACCCAAAAGATCATTCTCGATATCTTTGAGCATCGCGACTGTCACAAGTTGTTTTACACGAACGATCTCTACGTCTTGATCGACATCATTGTTCGGCAGCTGTCCGACCTGAGCAGCGAAGACCCAAGGCGTGAGGTCTACGTGCGTATGTGCGAGCTCGTTCTACGACATTCCAATTATGACGACCATTTACATCGTTTCCGGGACCTGGAGCACTGCTTTATGAGAATACTCGAAGAAGAGGATTCTTCTGACAAGAAGAAAATTACTGAAATCTGCCATGAAATTAGCGCATTTTCTAGTCTCGTCATCGGCTAATAAGACTAAGTCAAATATAAAATGCTCTCTTCTAGTCTAAAAACTATTTCTGCTACTTTATATTGTTTTACCGCGTTTTGCGAACTTACAAAAATATCATGGTCTTTTTTGCATAGGAAGAGTGAGGTACATATAGGTTGTCAATGAGAGATATGTCTTACGAGTCTTTCAGATCTTGAACTTTCCGCGAACCGCACTTGGCTTGATTTTGGGGAGGGACATCAGTCCCAAGCTTGGCTTTGTCATCAAAGGTTTCTTCGGTGCTGGACCAAATGACGATGTGGCAGACGGTGAGCTGTTCGAGTAGGCCCGCTTCTTTCCCCTGCCACCTCCCCTGGCTCCTCTCGATTGGCCGCCACGTTTCTTATAATACGACCCACGGCCACGTCCGCCGCCTCCGCCCCGACCTCTGAACTTGGTTCTGAAAAACAATGGAAGCATTTCAGAAGTCGACCGTCGAATCTTATCGAATCTTTGCTTACCCGCTAGACCAGGTGTTGCGTCGTTGAGAATCTGCTTGGTAGATTGGATTGTTTGACACCGGATTGGTGAAAGTGGCCCTCTCTTTCTGCTTCGCCGCATTTTCTTCCATTTGCTTCTTCTCGAGATGGTTCATCCGCTTGGTGCTGAAGTCTTTGCACACGTCGAGGATGAGGTGGCCGAATTTCTCGTATCGGAACGCGGTCATCTGTTCAATCTCAAGCAACTCCTCCTTGGTCTGGGGCAGCTTCTGGGACATCTCACGAAGTATTTCGATTGGTATAGCGGAGTAAATGGTCTTCTCTGGCATGAACTTTCCGAGGACACGCTTAAGCTCTCTGATACATTCCTCTTCCAGCTTGACGAGAGCATCGTCGACGATTTCTTTGCTATTGCTGGACGCAACGCTCACCGAACTGAGGCTCGTCTTCACGCTTTTTTCGATGTTAATGGTGAACTTGGCACCCCCTGCTCCAAACTGATTGAACCGTGGTCCTTTCTTGACGTATGCAGACGTCATGCCCTCTGCTGACACGACTAGGTCCTCCCACAAGAACTTTTCCAAAATTAGCTTGCGGATGATTCGATTCAACTCGGAGTTGGAATGGCTTTGCCCTGTGTTGTAAGCAGGGTCCTTGTCCCAGTTTGACTGGATGATCCTCTTGGCCTTTGAGCCACGCAGAATGTCGACCAAGAAGTTGACAGTGACGTTCTTTTCGAACAATCTAGGTCTTGAGTTCAGGCGGTCGACCATCTGCGTTATTTTCTTTGCAATATCTGTCACGTTCTTGATCTCTTGAGTGCCTCGTCGACAGTTATCACATGGAGTCGCCGAAGACTTGCAATGTCGGGAATCGAACACCTCTCCCAAATACTGAAGTTGGAGCACCCTTCGACAATCACTATAAAATAAGCCAAGATTTGGATCTAAGGTTCTAATTTGGTAAAATAAATGCCAAATCAATACCTGGTGTTTTCACAGTAGTTGACCATTTCCCACAGATTCGAGTAGTGAATTTGGCGGACTTCATCCCTCGCTTCTCTGTCTAGTTCGATCAATTTTCGAACTCGGTGCATGTCCGCATATGAGTATCTAGATAAAGAGAGAGTATGTTATGCAGCTTTTTTGCTTGAAGTCGGATTGAGAACTTACAAAAGTATGCACACGGACTTTCGACCATCCCTTCCTGCTCGTCCAGACTCTTGATAGTAACCCTCGATCGATTTTGGCAAGGAATAATGGATCACGAATCGCACGTCGGGCTTGTCGATGCCCATTCCGAATGCAATCGTTGCACACACGACATTCACCTTGTCGTTGATCCAAGTGTCCTGGACGTGAGATCTTTCCTTGTCCGACAGGCCTGCATGGTAAGCTATGGCTGACACACCATTGCACGATAGTTCGCTCGCAACATCTTCGCACTCTTTTCGGCTAAAGCAGTAGACAATGCCGCTCTTTTTCGCAAAACCTTTCTTCACAATGTCGATGATGTCTTTCGTTGCGTTCGTCTTGCTTTTTTTCTGCCTCACCTCGTACCTATTACAGAGTTACAAAGTGAGTGATTCATAGAAAAGAAATCGTGATCAAGTCGTACTGGAGGTTTGTCCGGTTGAAGCTTGAGAGAAACCACTTTGTGTCTCGCGAGATTCCCAACTGCTTGACGACATCCGTCCTTACTCGGGGGGTAGCAGTGGCCGTCAAGGCCATGAAAGGCACTCCTGGATAGTTGGTCTTCAGTTGCTTCAAGTCGCAATAGTCTGGACGAAAATCGTGCCCCCAAGATGAGACACAGTGGGCTTCGTCGATCACGAACCTGGCGAGCTTTCCATTACTGAATGAGGTGAAAAAAAAACATTAAAAGCAAAATGAAATCGTACTTAAGTAAGGATCGAAAATCCAATTCACCTGTGCAGAGTATGAAGAGCGTCAACCAACATCCCGCTTGCTTTGATCTTCTCCGGAGTCACGTACAGCAGCTTCAGCAACGGATTTGGCCTCCTGAGGTCATCAAATTTTTGCCGCCAGCCGTCGCCGGACAAGTGTTCCGCAGGAATTCCCAAATCCTTCAGCTTTGTGACTTGGTCGTGGATCAGTGAGATTAACGGTGAAATGACTACGGTGACTCCTGGCAGAAGCGTGGCTGGCAATTGATAGCACAGACTTTTCCCTCCTCCCGTGGGCATTAGAATGAAGCAGTCGTGTTGAAGCATGGCAGCGTTCACAGCCTGTAGCTGATTTGGTCGGAATTTCTTGATACCGAACCTCGAGTGCAAAGTATCAAAAAGGTCCTTAGAGAAGGGAAATGATTCGCTTTGGAGGCTCTTGTCATCGCCATGGTTAATCGTGTCTCCCATAAATCGGACTCCTGTCGTAGACTCAGGGGCCCTGTCTCCAGCCGCATTTTCCTTTGCCTCGGGCTCCAAAAAAGCGTTGGACGTTGCAGGCAAAGACGGCGATTCCAATTCTAATGTATCAATTTGTTTGAAGATGTCGTCATCGTCAGCAAATTCTTCGTCAAATGCTTCTTCCTCGGTTGGGGTGGTGCAGCCCATGTCGTCAATCTTGGATGAGCTGTTGTGGTTGCGACTAGCAGCTGGTGTTTGGATAGACGAGCCATTTACCGAGATGTCAAGCGCTCTGAAGGCTTCAGCTTTAGCGATGACATCTTTAATCAAGGACGGAAACGTGTCGGAAGAGTCGGACATCAAATATTGAATGACCAGTGATTGCGCTTCTATAACTCGATCATTTGTACTCAACTCGCCGCTGAACTCTTCTCGTAGTTGAGCAAGAATTGTGTCTTTGCTTGATTCGACAATTTCGTCCTCATCCATAAATGGATTCTCGTCGAACGGTTCATCTTCAGTTGCCTTATTGTGTTCTTCGGGCTCCAATTGACCGTCATCCTCGTCCTCCTCATAGTTTTCCTCCAACAAGGAAGCACTGGGAGGAGAAAAGCTTCTGTCATATTCTTCGCGGTCGCCAAAGTCTTGGTTCTCGTTATTCACAGACTCATAGTCGTCGTCATCATCAAGGATATCTAATTCCACTTCAAAATTGCTGCTCATGATCACAAATTTCAGCTTTGATTCTTTAAACTTCAATCGCGATCTTGAGACTTGAATTTCTTCAATTTTCGCGGAACTTTTTTGTTTTTGAATTTTTGCTTTTGTTTTGATTTTCGAACAGCGTGACCAGACATTGCCAGTAAAAATTCAACGACAAAAAAACGAATCATAAAGGAAACTAAATACACGTACAATCGTTTAAATGAGCATAATTTTATTTGCCCATGTGTTAACACACCATAGCAATTTGAAGCAAACATTTGTTTATATGCTTCTTGTTAATCTTACGGGAGTACACAAGACATATAAAACGTTTTTTAAGGATTACAAATGCCAATCGGAATCTTGGTCCGACGGATCGCACTCGTTACAATGCCACCCATAACCAGGAACCTTGGGGCTCTTTTTCAGCGGCGGCATTAAACAGCCGAAGTGGAAACACTTTTTGCAATCGTCGCATCGGACCAGATCCAAATTGCTGCCAGATCCAGAACACTTGTCACAGTTAGTCCTGAGGTCCTTATTGGGAGTGGTCTTGGTTCTCCGAAAGTCCCTGAGTTTCAGCAGCGACACGCTGCCGGTGCCATTGACATGGCCGTTGGTATGAGCAACAGCGTTGTCGTGGTTTCCGCTATGAACTGGTGTATGATGTGCATGAACACCGTTGCTGCTGTTCTGGCTCTTTTCGAAGCCCTTGATTGTTAGCTTGATCGGTCTCGAGTAGGAATTGTCGTCTAGGATTTCAACATCACTGTCGTCCTCATCCTCATCATCGCCATGGTCAACATCAGTTTTGCCATGGCCCCCGTTCTCGTGAGGCGTTTGCTGCAACTTGATCTTCATCTGGCGTTTAAACTCTTTCTTCTCGGCCTTCCTCCTGGCCTTCTCCTCCTTCTTTAATCGCTTTTTCTCAGCTTTTGCAGCCGCCTTATCGATCAACTTTTGCCTCTGGCGCTGCTCTTCGTCTGCTTGGCCAGATGATACAGGACCATCTTTGTTAGGACTGTTGTTCGAAATTGAAGTGTCCGGAGTGGCCTTGGTGATATCGGGAGTCGATGCCAATCCATCTGAATTACTTTGAGGCTGGGGCAGTGTTGGCTGTAAGGATGAAGGTTTACTAGTCTTCCTCTTCTTGGCGGGAGGCATGCTCTTCTTTTTACTTTCCTTGATTGCCCTACGCATGAGGAGCTCATCGTCATCCTCATTGTAATTGGTCAAACGGCTTGGCTTTGAAGTTGCAGCCGTTCTCCTCTGTCGACGTTTAGCAAGATCTATGTCGAGGTCACCGTCAAGCACCACTCGCTCATCCTCTTCAGAGCTCGAGTCAGGGTAGCATTCTGAGCAAGACCACCCATACAATTTCGACTTTTTGGGCATCCTTGTCAGTGGTGGAGACAGGCAACCGAGATGATAAAACAAGTGGCATGTATCACAGTGCGCGAGCAGGTGCTGGTCGTGGCTCTTCTTGCAAAGGCCACAAGATTTAATGTGGCCTCCCTTTGTTGGGGACACCTTCTTCGCGTTGGCTAGAGGCTGTTGTTTCGAGTTGGAGGAGGTACTTGAAGATTTCGGCACCCTTGGAACCGCTTTTGGTATTGCCTGGCCTCCGGAAGCAAGGAGACCTCTGTAGAGTTCGACCTCTCGGCGTAAAAAGTTATTCCGACGCGAGCTCTCCCTCTGTAACTTTGACTTGTCGTCATATGCTTTTCTGCTCATGGTGTCACGATTTCGAAGCAGATCCAAGTTCGCTTGTTCACTTGAGCACAGCTTCTTTAAGGATTCGATCCTCTTTTCTCTATCATGATAATATGCCACAAACTCCAGGTTAAATGCTGGCGGTATGCCCCACTTTTTCTTGGCCTCGACCACGGACACGATTTGGACCTCTTGCCTGACTTGAGCTGGTACGTCCACATCCTTGAATGTAAATATTTATGCAGCCAAAAATTATACATATTCGTAAAAAACTTCTGAACAATTCTTACGTTAATTTCTCCCATTCGCTGAACTTTTCGAATGGCACTGGCAGAAGTACCAAGAAGACGTGGCAGTTTTTGAGTTGGCACCCAGGGATCCAACGGGGTTGAACGGTCTTTTGAGTAACGGCATCGACTTTTTGCCAGCTTTCGCAAAATCCGTTCGTCCGCTGTTTCACTGATTACTGTGTCGTCCTTGTCGAGACCCGCCAATCGATTTCGGGCGGTTATGGCTCGCCTGCGGTAATTGTTCTGCACTAGATGAACCAAGAAGGTTCTTCGGCGTTGTTTTATCACAGATTTGTCAGTGTGCAGTTTACAGTGGGCCAGGTAAGCGTCCATCACATTTTCAGCCGAGGCAGAGGTCGTGACATATTTGGGCTCTGACAAGAGGCCAGCTGCTTGAGCACAACTCGGATGGAAGAAGGCTTTGCAGAGGCCCGCGTCGCACTGAATGCAAACTCCTGTCCGACAGAACCGAGCACCGCCGCACATCTCGTTCCCTCGAGGACTTTCTGAGCAAATGGAGCAGGCTTTCCGTCCCCACTGGATGTAGTTCATTTCGAATATGGTAACGTTGGTCATCTCGTTGGTGTTGCCGAACGCCACTCCAGGTGCATAGAGGGCACAGACTAAATGGACCCACCGGCCTGCATCGGTCGCTTTGTAGACGCCCCCGACAAGTGGACAGAGCTCACACGGGGGCGGGGACTCGAGGCCGGCTCTGCAAGGCTCGCAGAACCAAGGCTCCGTGGATGCCGACGACACTGTCGACGCCACGGACTCGCAGGTCTCTGACACCCCGTAGCAACCTTCGTGAACACTGATGCCACAGCCGTCGCATTCCACTATTTCGTTGGATTCACTTGAGCTTTCGCCAAGGCAACAACCGCACACTTTAAGGTTTTTCAACCATTCGGGAAGATCCTTTTCGCCCGACAACGATTGGCTTCTGGCTAGTGCAAGCAATTCCTTCGTCGTAACATTTTCACTGATCTGAAACACATAAACATGGGAAGCATTGAGGCATTGTGCAAATTAAAATGTCGCATAAATATTGAGGCTACCTCTTTTCCATGAACCACAGGGTCTTCAATGGACGCGTTAGACTCATTGTCTTCGTCGTCACTTGAGCTGGAAGTCGAAGAGCTGTCGTCGTCCGACCCATCGGAATGAGAATCGCCGCCACCACTTCCGACTTTATATTCGGAATCGTCTGAGCTCTCCCCAGCCAGTTGGTCTTCAAGCAGGGCGATGTCTTGGGAGGGTTTCACTTGCCTCTTGCCCTCTCCTCGGTGGCGGAAAAGAAACTCCATATTGATTGTGCACTCCTGCAAAAATTATTTTGGTCAATTATAAGCGAACGAGTCTAATTGGGGGAGCACAAACGGTCATCAATCCACTTAGAAAAGTATTTACCACTAAAAGAAGCGTGCATCTAACCTTAATCATCACCGTTACGTAGTGATAAAATATCAATATAGGATATGCACAATCACTGCAATCCGTGTGGGATGCTTTTAAATGTGCGTCTTAAAAAAGTAAAATATTTTGTCATAACTCGCTTAAACAGGAAAATATTGCCATGCGGTGATTTCAAATTTGCTGCATTTAACGTGGTTGGCTTTTTTCAAGTACCTAACCTGAATATACATCAGCACTACTGTATTGAATAGATGAAACCTTGTCGGCTCAATCGATGTTTCACGTTTCGTTTCACTGTTTTTGCACGAGGCTTATGCAACGCAACTCAATTCGACGGCATTAAATCAACTCACCCACCTCACTCGATCACTGAAAACCAATTTTGTGAAGATCTTCGAAGATTTTTTACTGGATCCGTGACGAAGGAGACGCACTCTGTAATGACTTCGGCTCTATTTCTTTGTTAATGTCGGCTTGGCTTCGGCCTTTATTGCAACGAGATGCCTATGTATTGTGTTCCTTTGCTACAGTCAGCCGATTACGAAGCTCTTGGTCGCGGTCGCGTTGCTCAGTTCAGCTTTGTGTTGTGCGCTTCGGAGTTCAGCTGCGTCGCTACCAGACTTTGTAAGCTCAAAAGTAGCCAGCGCCAGAGTTTTGCTTGCATTCTACCCAAAAGTATCGCAAAATGCAATTTGAGTGGAGGTTTTCAGACCGAATCGATGACAAAAAAGTGCATACTATTTTTTTAGCTTGATTTTTATTTAGCAAATCTTAAACGAGTTCGTTGTGAAAAGTGGCAACAAAGGATCAAATCTGGCCATGCTTGCATTCTGGGGATTAGTGTAAGATCGAAAGATATCAGAACATATTATATGTGGTTTCCAATATTCCAATATTTAATTTTCATTCCAATGAAGGTAATTTTGTTTATTTCTCCCGAGTCACAGTTAATTTCCTCCAAAGCTTTCCAAAAGAAGCGCGCACGGTACTACCTTGTTTTCTGTGAAATTGCAAGAAAGAATAAATAAATGCTCCATAACAGAACTACGATTTTTGTGTATAGGACATATCGAGATCTAGTGCATCCATGATGGCCCAGACCTCTAGTTTGCACTTAGAAGTTAGACAGACAGAAGTCAGGACTCATGTAAAAGCTAAATATTTACTCTCGTTGCTTCCGGGGCCTTGAAGCTTAATGAAATGATGCCACTGTTCCGACGATACCGTACATTCTCCGTTTTAGTTCTCTTTAGTTGTCTAAGATGCCGAGGCCATGGCGAATCACTACATGTTGCTTCTGCTTGTCCCCTTACATGGCTGCATATATTGTTGGCGTTATAGGGATACTTTTTGGTCTGGCAGAAGTCTTGTTCGTGATATTGTACTTTGTGGAAGGTGTGCGAGTCAGTGCCGGATTCGAGACTGGCCTCGTGGTCGTCACGATCGTCACCTACCACACTGTGCACATTGACTGCGCCATGATTTGGGGAGTCCATTCAAGACGAAGTTGGCCAATCCTGTTATGGCTATTGTCACGATTGCTGGTATTTTACATGGTGATCGGATTCATTGCCTACAGGATTGTTAGTGCTTGTGTTCATGGTCCGGATGTAGCAACTGCCGTCTCAATCGTTGGAGCCATAATTTTTGCAATTGCTCAAATGTACTGCATCGTTGTTGTCGATTCGGCCAGAATGGACATGGAGTCTGAATCGGACCATGAGGTGAGAGAATTGACCTCAACTTCCAGATAATCTATAGGGATAATATTTTCTTTGCAGGAAGAGGACTAGTGCCAGTACTCAGTATTGTACGCAATTTGACGCAGGTGGAAAAAGCGCGCGATTTTGCCGCCACAGACTGATTGACGCGGACCAGATGTTATTACGAGTTCTAATTAAATACAATCACAAATTCATATATTCATCCTAACTGGGCTTGGACGGACAGACGCAGACCACGCCTTGAAATGACCGGCCGAAGACCGGCGTGTCGGAGACGAAAGAAAAACACAAGGAAAGCAAAAATATGTGGCACATCTGACTGAAGTTCAGCCTCACTAATTAAAATGAGATTGCATATCTGGAGGACCCTGATAAAAATGAAGACGCCAATCAAGTCCGTGGCTTTAGCCGTAATCATTTTATGGGCCAGCGTTCAAGTGGATGCGAGACAAATGGGCAGCAGTGAGCAGATAGCGAAGGATCCAGTTCTCCTCCGAAGCCTGTCCAAGTTTCTCTTTGGAGATGACTTCTCTGGTCACCAACCATCCATACCTGATCGAGACAGCAGCACCACTACCAGCCCCAATACTGTCCCTAGCTTCGTCAAGGAAATGGCAGTGCAAAGCCCGCATTTTTCGTTGAGAGGCACTCGAGAGTCGGCCAACACGATGCGATCCTTCAAGGGTCGACGGGTTGGCGAATACAAAGTGAGACGAATAGTGTTCAGTTTTGACTCATTTGAAAAGGATGCCGTTTTGCTTGGCCACCTCGAATCAAAGCGCGAGCTAATAGTTGCTGCGGAGCTAAAAGTGTACTGGAACTCGAGCCTCGAGATATCAAGATCACGCGGCTCCTTCAAAATGAAAGTTTTATCTCCACGACGACCTCAGCAAGACACTGCTACTGTACAAGGCCAATCTTTCCGAAACGATTCGGTCCTCGATATCAAAAACATCCACCACAGGGACAAAACAGTAGACAGTGGCTGGTACACGTTTGAGGTCACTAACTCAATGGCCGATTGGACCGACAACCACCAAGTGACCAAAGACAGCAAAGACTTGTTTGCCCTTGCAATTGAACTGGGTGGTCTGAAAGTTAGGCTGAGCAACAAGACCGTGGTAGCCCTACCCCCATCCGGCACAATTGAGGACGTTTTCCTGGCGTTGTACACACTCGATGTGAAACACAAAATTTCTGCGGACGCGGATCGCGAAAGGAGATCTCCAAAGAGGTAAGAAAAATTGTGACAGGTATTAATATTTTTTTCTGTATTTTTTAAAAGAAATCGTGAAATAATTGAAGGCAGAAATTCCAACAAATCTTGTC
>JAAUYL010064443.1_pt1 | contig 13310 bp, 14 predicted proteins | sample 7278011 | NCBI WGS metagenome assembly JAAUYL01 (sample SAMN14350225, study PRJNA611818) | marine sediment metagenome | isolation source: surface marine sediment (1.8m) | place: French Polynesia: Moorea | collected 2018-08 | reverse complement strand
TGTTAGCTTCACAGACGGCATTCCTTCCACAGATGACGGGTCCAGCACAGGCATCCTTGCACTCTCTTTGTCCAAGCCTGGAGAGAGCGTTAGTACAGGTCTCCGTATCTTCACAATCGTTGTTGGATCGACACTTTTCGGCCAGAACGCAAACTCCTCCTCGGCATTCGTGGAAGTCCGGGCATTCATTGTTCTTGTTACACTTGGGCACGCATTTTTGTGAAACGCACACCTGGTTCTCCAGACAATCCCTGATCGATCCACAAGGAGCTGAAAAATGAAAAAACCGCAATCAAATCCGGAATTGATTAATTGACAATGATTATGATTATCTTACGTGTGCAGAATCCAAAGGCACAAATCATGTTGGCCGGACAATCATTTTGCCCTCCGCAAACCAGGATTGGCGAGCAGCCAACCGTAGGATCACCGGTGAATCCAGGCTGACAAGAACATAGGGGAGTTCTTCCCAATGTTGTACAGAGTGCATTCGGTCCACAGACTCCGGACAATTTGCAAGCGTCGACGCATTTGTTATTGACACAGGTCCTTCCCTCTGGACATTCGTTGTTCTCAACGCATTGCAATTGTCGGCATTCAATCCTGGGATCACCAATGGTACGTTGAGGACAGGAGCAGAATGCATTGTGAGCGATGACTTCGCAGAGCGCATTGCGACCGCATTGACCGATGCATGGGTCAACGCATCTTCCTTCTCGACATGCCGAAGCTGCCGGACAATCGCGATCGGCCACACATTCGCCCCGGGGTTTGCAGCCCGAAGTTTTCGGGTCGCCAATGCTGCCCTCGGGACAGAAACAGCGGAAAGACCCGGGCGAGTTCTTGCAGATGGCGGTAGGATGGCAGGAACCTGGTGTTGCACATTCGTCGATGTCAACGCATTGGCTATTGACTGTAGTGTATCCCGGTTGGCAATAACAGATGGGCTTGTGGTTCTCCGTTCTGCAAGTTCCTTTGCCGCAAGAAACTCCTTGGCAGGGATCTGAAGAAATAAAATAATATGTGCATTATGATTAATTGATTAGATGAAGAATTAAGTTAGTGGTGGTAATTGTGGTGCAAGTTTAAATACGTGAGAGATGTGGGCTCTTGCGGTTTTCATTGAAAAATGGAATTGAAAAAATATAATCAATAAATATTTACTTCATTATGAAATGTGTGCTAAACAATTGAATAATGAATCGAATGTACGCTAAAAATAATTGATTTTGCCTTGTTCAACTTAATGAAATGACAAAAGCTTGTAGTTTTTTTCTTACCTATGCAACGTTGCTGGGTAGCTTCACAAGCAAGGCTGGGATTGCAGTCAGTGCTGGTCTCACATTCAACTTTGTAACAACCAATATTGGGATCGGTAGGGTCTCCTCGATGGCCGGGTGGGCAAGAACAGAATGGTTTGTGGTTGATCGTGGTACAAGTCGCCAATGACGTGCAGAACGCAAATTCACAAGGGTCTTTGCATTTCCTCCTATTGGTGGCAGGATCAGGTATGCAGGCATACTGATCAGGGCACTGGATATCGCTGGTACATTGGTCTGGTTTCTGACAACCAGCGTTAACATCTCCAACCATTCCTGGTTGGCATTTGCAGGTGAAACTGCCCGGTTTGTTGTCACAAATCATGTTGGCAGGACAGACATTTCCAGATTGGCATTCGTTGATGTCCGAACATCCTTGAGGAGTGCTGATGTAACCTTTGGTACATTGACATTGCTTATTGACACAAGACTCTCCTGCCTTGCAATCAAAGGCGCTGTTACAACCAGGTCGACAGAATTTGTCAACGCAAATCTCTCCTTGCAAGCAGTTCTTGTCCTTGACACAGATCTTCAAGCAGACTCCGTCGATACATTGCTCGCCTCGTGCACAGTTGGAATTGATGTTGCACTGAAGGAGGCAGTAACCATTGTAGCACTTGTGATTGGCGGGACATTTGTTTCCTGAGCAAACTTCTGGGATCCTGACGCAACCCTGGATGGCAGTGGGGACTCCGGCAAATCCTTTAGGACAAGAGCAATGCTCAGCCTTGTTTCTGGCTTCGCAAAGGCTGTTTGGTCCACAAGTTTTTCCAACAGAGCATGGATTCACACATCTGGCATCGACACAAACATGGGGACCTGGGCAATCTTTGTGATCAGCGCATCCATCGCTACAGAATCCATTCTTGCAAGTTTGGCCCTGGGGACATTGTTGGTTGGTAAAGCAAGATTGTTGACATTGGCCCACATCACATTTCTCTCCGTCTCTCAACTTGGTACACTTGACTTCCGGTGAAGGATCTGGCTGGAATCCATGGGGACAAGTGCACTTGTGCTTCTGGTTTTCCACTGTGCAAACCGCTCCTGAGCCGCAGATTCCAGTCTTGCACACTTTCATGCAAGTGTAGGAGAGTCGATCACAGTACTTTTCCGGGGGGCAGTCGGCGTTTTCCAGGCAGTTGACTTCAATGCATCCTTTGGTATAGGGATCTCCAGTGTACTTGCCAGGGGGACAAGTGCACTTGGCAATGTGGTTTCTGGTAACACAAACAGCTCCTGGTCCGCATTGAAGCTCATTGCAGGCTGGGACGCAAGTCTTTCGTCCCTGATTTCGTCGACACACTTCATGCTCTTTACATTGGGCAGTGCTGGAGCATCCAATCACAAGATTCTCCGAACATCCGGTTCGGCTGTCAGGGTTGCCCTGGTAACCATTCCCGCAGCGGCAGTATCCATTGTGGTTGTCAGCAATGCAGACAGAGTTTGACGGGCAGTTGACAAAGCTGCAGGCATCCTCGCAGGTCTTGGTTCCAAAGGAGCCTTCCAGGCAAGCTTCAGTTGGTCGGCAATCCTTATTGCTGTTGCAACCACTGACAACTTCGCAAATGCCGGTCAACTTGTTCTTGCTGTGGCCAAGTTGGCAAGCGCAAACGGGCCTTTCGTTGACAACCTTGCACTGTTCTCCATCTGGACAAGACATGATCTGGCACGGGTCCAAGCAGGCTCTCTTTCCATTGATGTTGATCTGACACAACAAGCCTGGAGGACAATCTTGAGTGGTAGAGCAGCCAACCTCCCTTGTACAGCCTCTGTGCTGGTCATTCGGGTCTCCGGAGAAGCCTTCGTTACAGATGCAAGACCGTTGATGGTTGTCAGTCACGCAGAACGCATTGGGTCCACAGTTCATCCTGCTGCAAGCATCCACACATTGTTTGCCAAGAGTGTTGGGAAGCTGGACACAGATCTCGTTGTAGCCACAATCAGTTGCATAGGTACACTTCGAGATGGCGGAGCATCCAACGGCAGTATTGTAAGGATCGTCTCCTGCAAATCCTGGAGCGCAAAGACATTGACCAAGGTTGCAAACAGCGTTAGGTCCACACTTGGTGGATCTGCACAAATCATCACGCTCCTGTTCATCCTCCACTGTGCAGATCTGGAATGGATTCCCGACAAAGCCAAACTTGCACCGACAATCGTAGCTGCCAGGGGTGTTGATGCAGACGGCGTTGGCTCCACAGACTGTGGCAGAACATTCATCAATGTCAACACAAGTGCTGTAGGGGTTTCCAGTGTATCCCTTGGTACAGATGCAGGCTGGCTTGCCACTAGCCATGGAGCACTGGGCGTTGAGTCCACATTTCAGGGTGGCGCAGGTTTCCTGCACCTGCTGCTTGCATCCAATGTAGGGGTTTCCAGCGTATCCATCATCACAGACACACTTGTTGGGTCCACCGTATTCACAATGGCTGTGAGGTCCGCATCCTGGAGAACAGGCAGGTGGTCCCACAGGTGGCATGCAAAAGAGGTTAGCATCTCCAACGAATCCTTGATCGCAGACACATTGCTGGGTATTTGGATCACACCTGGCATTGAGGCCACAACTCTTTCCGCTGCACGTTTCAATACACCTGCCAGATTCACAGGTTTGGGACCTTCCTGGGCAGGGATTTCTGGGACTGCAAAGGACCGGAGCGCAGGAGCCACCTGGGAAGGGGTTCCCCATCATTCCCTCAAGACAGACACAGGAGGGACCCTGGGGACTGACAATGCACTGGGCGTTGTTGCCACAAACCATGTTGTTGCACTCACTGACGCACTTGCCAGTGGACTTGTCCTCCTTGGATCCAGCTTTGCATCGACACCAGGCGGCATGACGTTCAGGGATGCAGATGGCATTGTCACCACATGGCAAGGAGCTGCACGGGTTGACGCACACGTTGGCCTCACATGCCAATTGACCAGGACAATCTTCATTTTGGCGACATTCAGTCCTGGCCTCTCCGTTACATCCACTTGTGTAGGGGTCTCCTCTGGTTCCTCTTGGACACTGACACTTGTAACTGCCAGGTTCATTCAAACACCTGGCATTTCTTCCACAAGGGTTGTCACGACACTCGTCAATGTCTTCACATCCAGTTAGTGGATTGCCAGTCGTTCCAGCTTTGCAAAGACACTGCGGAGGATTCGTGGGTGTGCACTCAGCATTCAAACCACATCTGAACTGATCACAAGGACTCTTGCATCGGTTTCCATCAAGCTGGTCAATGAAGAAGGGCGGTGAGCAAACACACTCTCCAGTGGTGAGGCACTTTTCATTCTCACGACACTGGTTGTCAGACGTGCATTTCAGTCTCAGAGGTTGGCAGACTCCAGCATATGGATCGCCAGAGGTTCCACTGGAGCAGGAGCATGTGAAGGATCCTTCAGTGTTGGAGCAAGTGGCTCCATGTCCGCAAGGATTGGCCAATCCAGTGTTACACTCATCCACGTCAATGCAGCTTCCATCTGTTGCCGTTTGGTATCCAGCAGGACAAGCACAATAGCTGACTCCACCGGCGATTTTAACGCACGTCGCCTTGTTCGATGCGCAATCCCTGTCTGACTGACATCCTGCCAATTGACATTGGTCGCCAACGAGTTGGTATGGAGCTTGACAAGCGCACGATGGTCCTGAACATGTCTGGCACTTGCTAAAGGGGTTTCCACTGTATCCTGGTGGACACTCGCACTCGTAGCTTCCAGGAAGATTCTTGCACACTGCGTCAGCTCCACATACTGGTCTCAAAGTTGTCAGGCATTCGTTGACATCCTCGCACTTGCCATTCTTCGGATTGCGATCGTAACCTCGTCGACAGACACACTCTCCTTTGCCAGTGATGCAGGTTTCTCCAGCATGACATTGGGCGTCAGATCGACAACGTTGGGCGATGGACCCGATGCATTCTCGAGCTGGATCACCAGTTGTTCCAGCTGGACATTTACAGTGGAACGATCCAATGGCGTTCTCACAGAAGGCTCCCTTGCCACAAGGAGGGCTTGGTGACTTGCACTCATCAATGTCAATGCAGGCTCTCTCCACAGGCAAGAGTTGGAATCCAGGCAAACACCTGCACATTGGAATGGCATCCTGGACGAAGCATTGGGCGTTGGGAAAACAGGTGGCAGTATCGCAGGGGTCTTCACAATTGGGTCCAACATTTGGATCAGGGCAACTGCAAGATCCAGCAAGGCAGATGGCATTGCCAGGACACTGTTCGTTGCTGGTACAAGCGACTGCATTTCCGCAGGACTTTGTCAGGGGATTGTAGGTGGCGCCATTTAAACAAGAGCATTTGAAGGAGCCAGGTGTGTTCCTACAGGTGGCTTCTCTTCCACAGATTCCCCTGTCAGTAACGCACTCATCGATGTCGTAGCAGTTGACATTAGGATCGCCAGTGTATCCTGGTCGGCAAGCACAAGAATAGCTTCCTTGGGAGTTGGAACAGATTGCATTTCCTCCGCATTTTCCTGACGGTCCGAGACTTTTGTCGCACTCGTCTATGTCTGAAATGAACCAAATGAATATATAGTTATGTAGAGTGAATAGAATCGTGCATGGAGGAGAGATAAGAAATCAAGGCGAACTTACCGACACACCCTGCGGATATTTCTTTTGGATTGTAGGTCCAGCCCTCAGCGCAAACGCAGAAGGCCTCCGTTCCCTCGATTTGACATGTAGCATGTCGGCCACAATTGACTTCCAAGCAAGGATCTGAAAATGGATTTTATTTTTATTTTTTGGGTATTGCGAGCAAAATAAGACTTGACGTTTGATATATCGCGTTTCATTTCTTGCGAGTACGTCACATCACATTTTTGTAAATTGAGGATGCGCACGGTACATACGAGTAGTAACAAATTATTGTGCCAAGAACAAGATCACACAAACACGCACCCATGTGCTTCTTTAAAAGTTGTTGTATATGTAAGTCTAAGTAGAGTATAGCACCCTATTTTCTCAAGGCTACCGGAACAGGTAGGCCGTAATATCGTGCGTAGTTAAGTAGTAGCTATTGCGAATGCAAAAAAACATATTGCAAAGCTTAACTTTGGCAGAGCAATGGTTGTCGTGCTCTGCCATAACATTGTTCTTTTGTGTTGCCCCCCTCGAAAAGTTTACAACCAAATTCTCAATTCCTGATTCACAGGCTGAGGGGGGAAACATTTTTTGAGAGTTCAAAGGAATGTCGTGTTTGCATATTTGTGAAAAACTGCCTTTTTCGGTTTCATGAATAAATTAACCAATATGTTTTTACCTTTGCATTTTTCGACTGGTGGGTTTCCAATGAGTGGAGGCTGACAACGGCATTCGTAGCCACCTTGAGTGTTGGCGCAGGTGGCAGATTGTCCGCAGATGTTTGGTGTCCTCTTGCATTCGTCAATGTCGATACACAGGGCTCCATTGGGTTCGAACCCCTGAAGACATCTGCAAGTGCCATCTGGACCGCAGGTGGCTTGATTGGTGCAGTCAAAGTCACTTCCGCATCCTGTTCTGACCTCGGCAGCCTCACATCCGGTTCGTCCATCTCCCAGGTAGCCTGCGGGGCACTCGCATTCATACCCAGGATTTCGATTGACGCACTTTGCTCCGAGGCCGCAATTGTTGAGCGATCGACTTGAGCACTCGTCGATGTCTGCAAAGGAAAATTGTTTTTAATTGAGACATGCATAGTCATTGTCCTTTTTTGCCAACCAAACAACAGCATATGTTACAACTCAAGGACGAGAGCTGACATTGCGATCAGAAGGAAGACTAGTTTGTAATCTTGCAGAGTTCATCTTGTAACCCTTATGGTATGTGTAATGGGTAAATAAATGGGTTCTAACGCTTCGTTCTACAATCTTTTATGGAATCTTCAACACATTTAATGTAAACATGTGAACTTGAGGAAAAATCCCGTCATTTAAGCACGAGTTTCCTGCCAGGGGGAGGAATTTTGCGCGTGAAAAAATACAAAGTTATTAGCGCACGAACTACGCTTCATATTTAAGTACTTTTCTAATACCAATACCAATGTCACTCAGGAGCATGGAGCAGTCTTTTTAATGACACTTGGGTTCCTTGACATAAGAACTCCTCTCTTGTATTATTATACTTAAGCATCCATGAGTTGAGTACGAGGTGTCGAAGATACCTTCCTAAGTGGTCCCCTCCTCCCACTTTTTCGTACGCCTGGTATATACCATCTTAAGCTAAGGATACATAAGGGTATGGGCATAGGTAGCTCAATACATGTATAGATATAGGAAAAACTGCGCATACGTGAGCGTGAACGGGACTAAAACCTAGTACACATCTACTAAGCTAGCTCAGGGTCACGCGAGTTAAGATCGTTTCATATAAGGGGGAGTCAAGCCGAAGCCAACTTTCACTAAGAAGTACATACGCTAGGACGAGAGCGTAACACAATAATACCTTTACCAGATGCTATGTACAAAAAGAAAAGATGGTGCAAAAACATTTCTGAAGCAATCCTAACATGGGTGGAATTCTATGCACCTACTACGACTTTCTGGAGGCTAGAAGATTTCTTTCAATGTCTCCGCCCATGTTTTATGTTGCAATGCAACCCCCTCGTAACTCATGGACTGAGATGACATGTATGTACATGTTTTCTTTTTCTATACCTACCCATGTATTCGAAGCAGTAGTTGAAGTACTGCTGGGCCTTCCTTCTACGAATCTGATGCTGCTTGGAATGTTTTACAATGTCAAGTCGAGCTGGGGGATTTTTTGCCATTGCCTACATTTTCCTCTATTCTTTGTTACACTGAATTTCTTGCCTTAAGATGCTATTAAGCTTACTTAAGGTAAAAAGCAGAGCTCCTGCTATTCAGATCTGAGTCTGACGGCATAAGTGCGTCTTTTCATGGCGAAATATGAGCTGACGAAACTTGATGCTCCAAGCTTATAACTCAGGAACTATGTCTTTATGTAAGGAAGGATGGGAAAAACTTGGGCTCCTCTATTTTTAAAGTGACTTACGTGCGACTGCGTAGACTGTAATTAGGGCACATTTTTGCTCAGGAAATGCAACCAAAAAATGGCCAAATTATTACCCACACAGTTTGCATTTTTTGCAGATTCATTTCCTTTAAACAAATATTTAAATAGTTTTCCCGCCTTATCAATTCCAATTTCAATTTCATTGGTTACTGGTCTGATGCATGCTAGAGCACGACTATAAGATTCCGAGAATGCATTGTCTGTATTGACTTTACATGTACTCGTAAGTAGATAGATAAAAGAGACCTGAACGCGCGGAAAAAATCCTATACTTTGTCGTGCAAGGACGCATTTTTCCTAGCACTTTCCTACGAAAAGAAAATAGAGATGATTGAGAACCGAGCGTAAATTGATCTAGAAAATCGTGTAATGATGGGCTTTGACAAAGCAAACATATAAAGATCCCACTTCAAAATACTACGGTAAAACTGGGGAGTGACCGCGACGCAATTGTAAAAGGTTCCGCAAATTTTCTCTGTCTTTGACAATTCTACATTAAGAGAGGTAAAATGAAAATGGATCTCTAAGTTTCAGGCCCCGAGGTCATCAGATTTCCAAGTAGACGAAAATCTAAATGACTTTTGTAGCGCTGCAATGCTTTGCGCATAACCTTCAAAAACAACGTCAACAAACTAGCTTTTCGTGTCGCAGCAGGTCGAAACTCGTCGGGACACGTTGGGAAATGAGTAGGTTTGCATGACAAACAAAACAAACAAAACAGATATATAAAACACGCGTGGTTTGTCACATGTGTGAGAACTGAATAAACATGGCTCGATTAAAATGCACATGCGCCATTTTTGCCTCACGCAAATTGAGTGTCAAAAACCCGCTCGCTTTTTTAAGAATCACTTAGAATCACTTACCAACACAACCTCTATAGGCGTCGCCAGTGTAGCCTTCTTTGCAACTGCATTGATAAGCTCCGTCAATCTCTCGGCAGTCGGCTCCACGACCACAAGGATTTGACTTGCAAGCCCGAGAACCACCTGAAATTGAAATTCAAAATTGAAAATTAAATGGTTTTAATTTCGCAAAGAAACCCCGGATCTCTTAAAAAATACAACCGTATGGTCTGGAATTGCAAGCACAAAGAAATTGAGGAACAAAAACAAACAAAAGAATTAAAAAAAGGATCTGCAAAATGGTACAATGAGTCGATTTATCAATGGTAAATAAAATAGAAAGAAATCCTAGAAATGGTCGTAAAGAAATCTCAAAAATGCGTTTAACGATCTGGTTTCATTGCAAAATGCAAGGTCAGGCGGGGACATTTTTGCGAAAATAACACCACGCTTGAAATGTAGGAAACGGTAAAACAAATTGGCTCAAAGCTATTTTAATCAGACGAGTAATCAAGCATGAACATTGCAATTTCACAAGTTTTTTTTAATAATTTGCTTACCAATTTGAGGGGCGCGATTGGATGAGCATCCTTTCAAACTGTAAGGATCTCCGGTTCTGCCACTGAGGCATTCGCAAGAATAGCCGCCGATTTGATTCGAACACCTTGCTCCGGGACCACATGGTTGGCTACGACACTCGTCGAGATCGGCGCACTGAAAAAAGTCAAATGAGTAAAACGTAAAGTCCGGTGTTGTTATGGAAAATTAATTATATGTGTACCCCATTGTAGGGATTGCCTTCAAAGCCCTCGAGACACTCGCATGTGTAGTTCCCAAAGTTGTTGATGCAAAGAGCGTTAGAACCGCAAGCTCCAGGCTTCAGGCAATCGTCGATATCTGTAAAAAACGTGGATATTTTAGAATATGAATATTTCTGACATTTAGTGACCCCACCTTGGTCTTAAATACTTTAATGTTTTATAATGGCAGTGGGAACTTTTATGGTGTCATTTTTCTTAATTTCCCCTATGGGAAACATACATCATGTAAAGGAGGATATAAAGTATGCCTTGGGCCAGAAAAACTAAAGGCCACCTTTGGCAAATATCTAGTAGATTTTTTGCCTTTATCGTTTTATTTGCATTTTGACAGATGCAGAATTTTTTTGGCAGTACTTGGAACACTTTTTTCCATGAAATCTACTGCAGGCTATGGTTACTTCAATTTGCAGTTTTAAGGCGTGTCTAGTTAAAAGCACTCTCTTTATCACATTGATCCAAAATAGACATGATCTGTACTTCAAAAGACATGCTTCCCATTTTAAAGGATAAAAAATATCTCAAGTGGTAGACCAAAAATCCTTTTTTATCTAAACGGCTCAGCGTGCGTTGAGATCACCACACCAAATCGAAATTGGTTTTACGTGCGAGCCTCTTTCAGATCTTTTTTTGCAAGCAGATAAGGACATTAGACAACAATACTGATGTTAGCAAAAAATTCTGGACTTTCCTTAAAAGTCCATTTTCAATTCTAATGATAAAACGTGTGGGTGGAGGAGGAATGTAAATGATGCATATGCAATCATATATGAGTCTATTTTCTGTCTCCATAAAAAGTCACGCTCCTACATAGTCCATTAAGGATATAGAATCATCATTTTTCGGCGAAACACGATCGCTTGAAAAGAATACTGTGCCTACCCTTTGTCTGACTTTATTTATGCAGCCCCATACATCAAACAGTTAGCCTTTGATAGGGGGCATTTTTTCAAATTGCAAATACATGGCCAAATATGAAGTACCCCTAGAGCTGAGATGATTTGATTGATCACCATTGATATTTTTACTGGGAAAAAACAACGGTCACAATTCTTACCTCGACATTCGACCTCTCCATCTCCCTCGAATCCTTCCCGACACTTGCACACATAATGGGCGGGGAGGTTGCAACACTCTGCGTTTTCGACGCATTTGGCGGCGAGGGCGGGAACTTGACATTCGTCGATGTCCGTGCAGGCGTGGCCGTTTCCGGTGTAGCCCTCTCTGCACGAGCAGAAGTAGCTGCCCAAAGTGTTGGTACAGTAGGCGAAGACATCGCACGGCCGATACTTGCACTCGTTGTCATCAGGCATGTCGCAGCCTTTACCCCCATAGCCATCGTTACAGTGGCACTGACTATTCAAACAGGCTCCGTTCCTACATTCACGGCCTGTCGTATAGCGGCAGTCATCTGCAAAAAAAGTTAGGAAAATTAGCAATTAATCAACTTTTTCCTATATAGCTAGATATATCAGCAATTTATCTACTATCACGAACGCCTGCGGTCTATGGTTAATGTAGCAATTACTATGAAAACCAAAACAGGGAAATAAAAAGCGCGCGAATTTCAAAATGTATTTTAGTGGTAGTTTTTCAAGGAAATTTGACCTCAATTCAAATGTGTTGCCTCTGTTTTGATGTTGTGCTACACATTACATAAACTTGGTTGCAAACGAAGCATGCGAGCATGCAGGAGTCGTAATATTTATTGGTATTTCGCGGTTTTTTCTGATCTGAAGCAAGAGCAAGCGGAGGTCAACTTACTTGTGCATTTTAGTTTTTCGTTCTGTTCGTCAGAACCAAGGTAACACTGTGGCGTTCCATCACAAAGTTTCGAAATTTCAAAGAGTTGCAAGACGTCGACGGATGCATTGACTTGGCAGCCGAAGAATCCGTCCTCGAGGTTGACAAAAAAGACTTCGCCGCGAGGCTGCTGAGGTCGCGGTTGCGTATTGCGATTGAGATCAAAGGGTTGTTGTTGTTGTTGTTGTTGTTGGCGGTGTCTACTTCTACTTCTTGTGCTGAAAAATTGACCGTCCGCGACGGCAAACAGTTGCGTCACGACCAATATTTTCAGGAAGAGTATGACTAGGTAGGGAGACGTCTTCATTGTGACCTGAAATGGAAAATAGAGAATTGTAAAAATGTTCCCATATTTTGAGAGAGTGAACGTTTAACAGATGTCAAAAATAAATGGGTCATTGCAAAAAATATTTAGCTTGTCAAAACACTGATGAAGCCCATTTGATAACATAAATGGCTGTTATTTCATTTCGAATAAATGAAAAAAAACCATGACGCGTGATGATTGACAAGAGCAGGAAAAATTCTCTCGAAAGTTGAAAAATACCGCGCAGGTGTGAACCTTCAAAACGGCTGCCATAAGTTTTGTTCGAGAAATAATTTTTAACAAGCTCTCATATTGGAAATAATCAAATAGAAACACGATGTCCAAATAGGAGGTGAAAGAGCAATTATCAGCAAATGGCTATTGTGTTAAAATGAAGCGTACGATTTTATTTTAACCCTTTTTCTCGTTAACACCAGAAGGTTAACTAAGGCAATTTTCAAATTATTATGACGCCGCACGTAAGGATACAGCGAATCCAGACAGTAACAGTACATCCAAAAAGTTCAGTTTCAGAAAAATGTAATAGTGGTAGCCAACCTTTGTGTCTGAGAATTCTGACTTTTTTGGTTTATTTTCCGTGCTTCGGTTGGTTAGAGGTCGAGACTTTTCTCAGATATTAGTGATGCATTTAAAAATCAGAGAAATGTCTGCAAAAAATGAATTACGTTCTCTCGTAAATTGGACCTCTGTCTGGCGGAGATTTTTAATGAAAAGTGCATTATATTCGAGCCAGGCAAAGCAAGATTCTGACTTCTAAGTGGGAAAAAATGCCATTTTCTGTTAGACCATAGGTTCTAAAAACGTTGTCTCTTATCATTTTTACAGTCGACGAGACCCGTGCCCCCAGAAACAATAATATTTATCTTCTTCTTCAGTTTGAGCCCTATTTTATAACTTGGGCTAGGTGACTAAGCAGTGCTAAAAATTCCAGTTTTTGTTTTTGCCCTCCTTTTGACCGTATTAACCAACCAAGTCCTGCATATGTACTTATTAATAGGGTGGTGTTTTTAAGGGGGAGAGGAGACATATAACTAGATAATCGCTACGTACGACTATGAGGGCGTTAGCTTCTTTAAAAAGAACTCGAGACCAGATGTGAGTGTTGCCCAAAAACTATCTGGATAGCTACAACAACAACAAAGTGGTCATAATGGTATATATTGGTAGCTTAGGGCATTGTCTGTTACT
>JAAUYL010079217.1_pt1 | contig 13311 bp, 12 predicted proteins | sample 7278011 | NCBI WGS metagenome assembly JAAUYL01 (sample SAMN14350225, study PRJNA611818) | marine sediment metagenome | isolation source: surface marine sediment (1.8m) | place: French Polynesia: Moorea | collected 2018-08 | reverse complement strand
GAAGAGGAAGAGGAGAAAGTTTTTTTTATAACTAATTAAGCGGACATGATATAAAATGATAAATTAAAAAATCAAGATGAGAAAAATATTTATTCAGTTAATGTAGTTAATCTAGGTTTGGTTGAGGTACGAAACCCAACATCATCAGGACGTACGGATGAGGTAGGAAAAAATAGGATTTGAGATTGCTTAAGAGTCGATCGCAATGACAACAATACCTTGTAATGCTTAAGTCCTAATCATTTAGATATTTATTGAGTTGCGCAATAGAAAATCCATTCCGCTACGCGATCGCTTAACCCAAACTAAACAAAAAAAATTATTCCTGTAGAAATGAAAAAATATCCCTACAGGAACAACTAATTAAAGTTAAAAAATCGCCAACTTATTGACATACTCCCAATGTTGCGCTTGAGCGACAACGCGGGATTCTTCAACCCGCAAAGGAGTTGCAGTTTATACAGAGAGAGGTGATGTCCTCCCCCTGTGTTCTTTTATTATAATATGGTCGCTTTCCCATACGACGTTCCCGACGAGGAGAACGCGGGACTTCTCGCTATTTTTTGTTAACCTCTAAGTTTCTCCGACCAAACACGAGTAGGCAAACCCCAAACATAAATAAATCCTTCCGCTGCTTTATGGTCAAACTCATCCTCTGCACCATAAGTTGCTAAGTCAAAACTATACAAAGAATTGCCAGACTGACGACCCACAACCATAGCATTACCCTTAAACAACTTCACCCTTACAACACCACTCACCCTTTCTTGAGTCTGCTGAATAAAAGCATCCAATGCACCCTTTAACGGACTAAACCACAAACCGTTATAAACCAACTGACTGTAAGTTTCCTCAATACCACGCTTATAACGAGTTACATCAGCAGTCAAAGTTAAACTCTCTAAGTCACGGTGCGCTTGAATTAAAACCCACATCGCGGGAGACTCATAAATTTCTCGTGACTTAATCCCCACTAGACGGTTTTCAATCATGTCAATTCGACCGATACCATGATTTCCTGCTATCTGATTAAGTTTAGTTATCAACTCAATTCCACCTAAACCTTGACCATTCAGACTAACAGGAATTCCTTTGTCAAAACCAATCTCAATATATTCTGGTTCGTTAGGAGTATCGGCGATCGCCTTCGTCATGTTATAAACTTCTTCTGGTGGTTCCACCCAAGGATCTTCCAACTCACCTGCTTCGATCGCCATCCCCAATAAATTTTTATCTATACTGTAAGGGGAAGATTTTTTCACTGGTGCTGGAATGCCATATTTTTCACCATAAGCAATAGTCTCCTCGCGACTCATTCCCCACTCCCGCGCTGGTGCAAGAATTTTGATTTGAGGATTTAGTGCAGCAATAGCAACGTCAAACCTTACTTGGTCGTTACCCTTTCCTGTACAACCATGAGCAATAGCATCAGCACCATATTTTTCTGCTGCGTCTACTAATATTTTGGCAATTAAAGGTCGAGCTAATGCTGTCGCCAGAGGGTAACGATTTTCATACAGAGCATTTGCTTGAATAGCAGGAAAAGCATATTCTTTAATCAGAGGTTCGATAACATCTATGACTAGAGATTCTACTGCACCCGAATCTAATGCTTTTTTCTGAACTGCTTCTAACTCATCCCCCTGACCTAGATCTGCTGCTAGGGTAATTACTTCTTTTACTCCCCATTCATTTTTTAGGTAGGGAATACAAACGGAGGTATCTACTCCACCAGAATAAGCTAATACAACTTTAGTGGCACGACTCATAGATTTTTTTCTAGAAATTAACAACTGGGTTTTTATTATGGGACTAAGCCTGTAAAATTATTGTCAGGCAAAGTACAGATTCTAGAGTGTATCCTAATTGTTAGAGGAATGACAAGTGGGTCATTTCAGTTATCAGTTAACAGTTACCAGTTATCAGTACCTTCTTTACTTTTATTTCATTAGACACCTCCAGAAAAGAGGCAGTAGGCAGTAGGCAGTAGGCAGTAGGGGGAAATAATTGATGATTTATGTACGATAATTGATTTTATTTTTGATTATTGGAGATTTTCATTTAGTTAGGAGACAAAATGTTTTTCAGTGTAGTTATTCCCACTTATAATCGCAAACCGATTTTAGAAAAATGTCTTCGCGCTCTGGAAAATCAAAATTATGACCACCCAGTTATAGATTATGAAGTAATAGTTGTTGATGATGGTTCGACAGATGACACTATCTCTTGCTTAAAGGCCAGAGCAACAGAATTTTCTCATGTCCAACTTTTGACTCAATCTCACCAAGGGCCAGCAGCAGCTCGGAATTTGGGGGTTGAGCAGGCCAAGGGAGATTTTATCATTTTTATTGATAGTGACTTGGTGGTGACAGATTCTTTTCTACAATCACACGCAAATAGTTTGGTTGGTGCAGGGTCAGAGAATGTATTTACTTATGGCAGAGTTATTAATACTTGTAATTTTGATTTTCCCACTTCAGAACCTTATAAGTTGACTGATTTTTCGGCAGCTTTTTTTGCTACAGGAAATGTGGCGATCGCTCGTAATTGGTTAATTGCAGCGGGGTTATTTGATACTCGTTTTCAACAGTATGGTTGGGAAGATTTGGAGTTAGGAGTTAGATTAAAAAATTTGGGTTTAAAATTGATTAAGTGTCCGGATGCTGTTGGTTATCATTGGCATCCACCTTTTTCTTTGGAGCAGTTACCAGGAATGATTGAAAGAGAAATTCAAAGGGGGAAAATGGGTGTTTTGTTTTATCAAAAACATCCGACTTGGGAAGTTAAAATGATGATTCAAATGACTTGGATACATAGATTATTATGGGGATTTTTATCATTAGGTGGCAGATTAAATGAAAAGACAATGGCTGTTTTTTTGCAATGGTTAATTGACCGAGGCAAATCACAGTTAGCTTTAGAAATTTCTCGGATATTTTTGAATTGGTATAATGTAAAAGCTGTTTATGCTGGTTATGGTAATATTGATAATTATAATTAAGGAGATAGTAAGTATTTCCGTGCTGGAATGCTCGGCAAATAATTATTAGCAATAAGGGTAAATATTCAGCTATTAGCATTCAGCTTAAGTGCAATAAGATAGTCATTTATTAGCATTCAGCTCAAGTACAATAAGACAGTCTTTTTAAGGACGGAGTTTAAATAAATATAGACTTTAAGGTCTTTTGTAGTAAGATTTAATTCTCGCTCAATTAATACAGCTTTGAATACGTACTAAAAACAATAACTGTTAGCTGTTAACCCAGTTCCTCCCCTTGGTATAATGTAAAAGCTGTTTATGCTGCTTATGGTAATATTGATAATTATAATTAAGGAGATAGTAAGTATTTCCGTGCTGGAATGCTCGCCAAATAATTATTAGCAATAAGGGTAAATATTCAGCTATTAGCAGTCAGTTTAAGTGCAATAAGATAGTCATTTATTAGCATTCAGCTCAAGTACAATAAGACAGTCTTTTTAAGGACATAGTTTAAATAAATTATAGACTTTAAGGTCTTTTGTAGTAAGATTTAATTCTCGCTCAATTAATACAGCTTTGAATACGTACTAAAAACAATAGCTGTTAGCTGTTAACCCAGTTCCTCCGGGAGGAGGCTAGCTAATAGCTGACGGCTGAATACTTACCAATAAACTCTGAACTTTTTTTATGAATTAAGTAATGATTTGTTTAAGAACACTTACAGCGGATTCCAGGTTTATGAGGTACAGTGGCACTAAATTTTTAAATAGTTTTTGAAGTATCGAATAAAGTTTTCATGTCTTTAATCAAATCTACTATAATCACTGTACCATACTTACATGGAATAGGCTGTATATTCACTGAGTAGCTATTATTTATGCTAGAAACTATCTGAAATATATTAACAATAGACTTATTGCAGAAGTCAGGAAATAGGAAGATGAAATTGTTGATTTTAGATCTTGAATTTATTTAATTACAACCTTTGTAAGAGGTCTAATAATTTCTTCGCATCAAGACAAGATGAGGTTAATTATAATAAGTGCTGAAGTTTGCCGTTTAGACCCAGGAGGGAAGCTAAAAGCTGACGGCAGTTAGCTGTAGATTCCCTAGGAAATCTTTATAGAGGATATTACTTTTTTCATTGTTTTATCAAAACAGAGTCAAATCAAAAACATCCGAATTGGGAAGTTATAGTGTTACGCATTAAGGTTAAAACATTGATAAATTATGAAACCCTTTGACACCCTACTATTCCCTATTCCCTAGCACTATAAAATGATGATTAAAATAACTTAGTTGCACAGATTATTATCAGGAGTTTTGTCATTGAGCGGGAGATTAAATGAACAGACAATGACTGTTTTTGTGCAACAGTTAATTTATCTACTCAAATCACATTTAGCTTGATAAATTTCTCGGATATTTTTAAATTGCTACAATGTAAAAGCTGTTTATGTTGCTGATGACAATATTGATAATTATAGTTAAAAAGAGATAATGATTGAACCTGATTTTCCTCATATTATGTTGTCCTTTGAATATAAAGGTTGGAAAGTTGAAATAGACAAAGGTGAAATGAATGGATATCCTACTTATGCAGTTTGGGCTAATTATCAATTAGGTTGTGTTGTAGCAGTACCTTATGCTTCTTCTCGACAAGAGGCAGTTAAACTTGCCAAGCAATGGATTGACGATCGAAATAATAATAAAATAACTTAGATTATCTATCTATACATCTATAGGTATAGGCTTTATCAAAGCGATCGCTTACACTTATTTTTCTTCTTCCCTAAAAACTTAGAAATTAATAGCTAACAAGTACGATAATTACTATATGATGAATAATAATTAATTATATCAGGTCTTCCAATGAATACAGCAACTTACATAAATGACAGTGAATTTGATACACTTTTAACTTCTGAGACAGTCTTTGTCGTAGATTGTACTGCATCCTGGTGTGGTCCATGTAAGAAAATTAGTCCTTTAATTGACCAGTTAGCTGAAGAATATCAAGGTCGTGTCAAAGTAGTTAAACTTGATATTTCTGAAAACAAAGAAACTGCCACGAAATTCAGTATTCGTAGTATTCCAGCAGTGATGTTTTTTAAAAGTAGTGAACTTGTAGAAAATATAGTTGGGGTTTCTCCTTATGAAACTTACAAGACAGCACTTGATAAGTTACTTTAATTATTCTATTAAGTAAGTCGGCTTGAAAAATTATCGTTTTTCTTGAATGTTTGATAGCTACTTAATTTATTTAATTTATCGCTCAATTTTTCTGGTGATTAACTGGCAATAGGAAATCTCAAAAGTTTGCCTACATATCCTGAAAAAAATATTTTGGATGTAGGTAAAAAACAAAAAAAAATTGTTTAATTTGCTTCAGCTATAGGAAGGTTCCTAATAACCTCTTTACTTTCCTCCCTCTGCACTTGTTTGGTGTTAATTATTACAGCATTTGACCCGGATAGTGAGCTAAAGTTTATTAATTCTTTTTTGCCTGTTGCCTAAAGTCCTAAAATTTTGTACCTCATCAACTCCAAAACTGCTGTAAGTAGGAATGTCTGAATAAATCCATAACCAATAGATATTATTGGTTTAAGTGCTGCGAAAGCTTGAAAAAAGTGCAATAAAATGACTAAAATTCAGCTCAAAAACCTAACATTTTGGGCAAAATATGAGAAAAAAAGCAGAGAAAGTAATACTAAAACTATTAATATTACCTGTTCTCTGCCTTCACCCATAATATTTTTTCAGCAATTCCTAAGTCTCCAACTAAACATAGTATAAAGCATTAATTTTTAGCAATCATATCAGTAAAATGAAATATAAGTTGGTAACATATATAAATGATTCTAGACTGCAACAATAACTTAAATAATCAATAATTTAGAAATATTTATTTGGTTTACCTTCCTTAAAAGCCATAATTCTAATTCTCTTATAATCAGCTATCCATTTACCCTTCTTATATAAATTAGGACGCAATCTATTTTCGATATCATCAATAATAATATTTTGCTTTTTTTCAGGAATTCCTTCAAAGAAACAACTAGCGAACATCTTAATCCAATTACGCAGACCATATTCTCCGTCTTCAAGTTTATTTGGTCTTTCTAATAACCTAGCAAAAGTCAACAAAAAACCTTCCGATTCTAATAGAGTAGCATATTCTCCTACAGTAGGAAAATACCAAGGATTAAGTTGTTTATTGCTACTATAACCAGCAGCATCTAAAGCTTCATAAATACCACTAATAATTGTTTCAATATTACCTTTTCCACCAAATTCTGTAACGAAACGACCTCCTGGTTTAAGTACACGCCAAATATTATGGATAACTTTTTTTGGTTCTTTAATCCAATGAAGTGCTGCATTAGAAAACACCGCATCAAATGTTTCTTTCAACTCGATCTTAACTCCGTCTCCCACTAAAAACTTAATATCTGGATAACAACGGTGAGCTTCTTCAATCATACTCGGAGCATTATCAATTCCTATAACTTTTGCTCCTCTCGTAGTAATTTTATAAGTCAGATGACCTGTACCACAACCAAGGTCAAGAATTTTTTCACCTATTTGGGGATTGAGCAATTCTAATAAATCTATTGCCAAGTTAGAAACAAAGGAATGTTTACTCTCGTAAAGTTCTACATCCCACTGATTGAAAGAGACATTTGGGAAGTTGTTAGTTGTATTATTTTCCATAGCACTATCAAGAGTAATTTATTTAATGAATTATACTTGAATACAAGCTACAATTTGTTAAGTCACAAGTCAAAAGTAAGCCTTGAGTGATGAGTGTAGATAATTTTAATGAGATAAATAAGTAATAATACCTGCGATTTAATCAAAAGTCAGATTTGAGTGATGAGTGCAGATAATTTTAATTAGGAAAAGTTATTTTTGCTCTTGATATATTGATTGACATACTCTCTCCCTAAAAATTCGGACTGAGCTGGAGATTCTCAGCAAAACTCTTTCATTTAAGACTGTATGTTCTGTAAGTTAGTATACTAATTTTTAGATGTTGTTTAGCTAATTTTTTTCTGACTTTATGATAATTATTTGACTGAGACTTAACTTTCTGATAGTGGAGATCCTCTCAAAGAAGGTGATTTAGTTAATAATATCTGTAAAAACCTCTGGTTTATATATTAATTTGCTTGGAATCGAAAACCATTTTGTGCTAAGAAATAGATTCTGTGTCAATAATTTTGGATAAATATGTCATTCAGGAGTATGTCTTATGGCTGGTACTGAAGTTGGTGCAGATTTGTGGGTCAGTGAGTATATCACACCTTGGGATATTTATGTTCATGGTATTACTCAGGTTCTTGCCTATAAGAAAACTGCTTATCAAGAAATGTACATTGTAGAAACAGGTATTTATGGTAAAGCACTGGTTCTTGATGGTAAATGGCAATCTTGTACAGGGGATGAATTTTTATACCATGAACCTTTAGTACATCCTCCCATGATTTGTCATGGTTCTCCTAGCAAAGTTCTTGTTCTTGGTGGTGGTGAGGGAGCTACTATTCGGGAGGTCTTACGTTGGCAAACTGTGGAAAAAGTGGCCATGGTTGATATTGATGGAGAAGTGGTAGAAGCTTGTCGGCAGTATTTGCCAGAAATGCACAAGAATGCTTTTGATGACCCTCGCCTCAAGTTGGTCATTGGTGATGCTTTAGAATTTTTGGATACTTCTGGTGAAGGTTGGGATGTGGTCATTTCTGACCTTTCCGATCCTATTGAAGAGGGACCCTCATTTCAATTATTTACTAAGGACTATTTTGAAAAAATTCTGCGGGTACTTACCCCAGGAGGATTTTTTGTTGTTCAAGCTGGTCCTGTTTCCCCTGGAGAAATGAAACTTCATGCTCGAATTGTCAATACAATGAAGGCGGTATTTCCTTATGTTCAATCCTATAGTAGTCATGTCCCTACTTATGGGCGACCTTGGGGTTTTGTTCTGGGTTCAAGGGAAATGATTGATAATTATCCTAATACAGAAAAAATTGATAAACTTTTGGCAGAAAAAACTACTGGTGAGTTTCGGATGTTGGATGGGACTACTTTATTGGGGATGTTACAAGTGCCGAAACATCTGCGCGAAGCGATCGCCACTGAAACGGAGGTTTATACTTTAGCAAAACCTCCTAAATTTTTCGGTAAAGGTTCTACTAAGAGTTGAAGTTATATAAAGTAAGGCAGAATAAAGAAGCAAGAAGGTTAATTATTAATACTGACTTGTTTCAACTATTTTATAATTCCTGACGTGTGTGGCTACTGCCATATTCTCAAAAAACAATAGTTTAACAATTAACAGGAGTAACTAAAATGACTATATTGCGAATTCTAGCTGCTATATTTTTACCACCTTTAGGTGTTTTCTTGACTGTTGGTCTTGGAGGAGCTTTTTGGATTAATATTCTTCTCACTTTGTTAGGCTTTCTGCCTGGTATTATTCATGCCATTTGGGTTATTGCCAAGAATGATAATTAAGTAAGTTAGGCAATTAAAATAGGGGTGGGTTTGGTCTAATTTTTGAGGAATTTTTAACTAAATTTAGGCGTTTTTTTTACTGTTGGTCTAGGTGGCGCTTTGTGAAGTTCTCTCCCGTTAAATCGGAGATTATAACGGGAGCTTCTAGAACAAAGATAATTGAACCCCAGTTTCAGAAGTTTCTTGTCTCATCGGCTGACTAATGTCTAAGCCTCCACAAGCAGACAAGATGATACCCACCTCGTTTAATGCTTTATTTAATATGTTGATTGCTGCATTCTCGTCCCTATCTAAAACCGTTTTACATTTGGGACAAGAGTGAGTTCTAACCGATAAAGTTTTAGGTACTTTATTACCACAATTACTGCAATTTTGTGATGTATTATGAGGATTAACTTTAACTACATGAACACCGCGTTTAACCGCTACTGCATTCAGTTTTTCAATAAAAGTTCCCCAGGCTACATCATAGATCGATTTTGATAGTTTAGTATTTTTAGCTAGACCTTTAATATTAAGGTCTTCTACAGCAATCAAATCATACTCTTTAACTAATTTATGAGCAGTTTTATAATGAAAATTTTCTCTTTGTCTCGCAATATGTTGATGCAATCTAGCTATTTTATTTTGTGCTTTTTTCCAGTTATTAGACCCAATTTCTTTTCTAGCTGCTTTACTTTGTTTTCTAGCTAAATTAGATTGTGCTTTTCTATAGAAATTTGGAACAGAAACAGTCTCACCAGTATTAGTAGTTAAAAACTCTTTTAAACCTACATCAATACCTACAACAGTTTTGATATTCTCTGTAGGAATTAGACTGGGAACTGACTTGTCTTCTAAACTAAAACTGACATAATAGCCGTCAGCTTTTTTGGTTATAGTTGCAGTTTTAATTGTAAATCCATTTGGAATTGGTCTATGAACTATAACTGGGATAATACCCAACCTACTAATAATAATTTGTTTACCATCAAACTTAACTGCCGATGAGCGGATGATTAACTCTACTAAAATTTAATGACCTTAGTTTGCCATATTTTTTAAACCTTGGCCTACCAAATCTTTTACCTTTTTTGTCCGGAACTAACCAACGTTTCCAAGCTTTATCTAGTTTTTGTAAATTAATTTGTTGAACTTCAGAGTAAATTTCTTTATACTCAGGAAATAACTGTTTTGTTTCTTTAAGCGCTGATTGCTGAAAATAATAATTTGGTCTACAAGGAGTTTCACCAATAGGACATGAAATTAGTGAGCATCGGTCTATTTGACACCTAGTTCTGTTTAACCAATCTAGTCTTTGGCCAAGGGCATAATTCCAATGTCTCCTCAAGAGTTCTAACCAATTATCTATCTTAGTTATTTGTTCTTGATTTGGTTGAATTTTGTAGCAATGACTTATGAGCATTTTATTTCTTTTTCGACCAGACTTTTATTATAATAGTTTGTGTAGAGTTTGTCTATAAATAATCAAGAAAACAGGATTAAATATACGAATCAGTCATAACAGATTAAAGTAGGGGCGAAGAGCGAATCGCCCCTAGATTATATGCAGCAGAAAATGAAACAACGATGACGCAAGTAATAAATGATTTCATAATGCTGCGCAAACGCAAATCGCCCCTACTACTCCTGACTCAAACAAAAATTCCCTAGCTATAACTGGTAACTACTCAGTCATCAATGGTATCCTAGAAAAACTGTAATTACTATTTTGGAACTAAACAATAATGCAAATAGTTAATTCTCAAATATCTATAGAAAAAACTATCCACTCTCGGATTAAAGAACAGGATATTAATAATAGTCCTTTTGGTAAAGTATTTAGCGACCATATGTTGGTTGCTACCTACTTAGATGGTAGTTGGCAAGAGGTAAAAATTATTCCCTATGGTAATATTTCTATGTCTCCTTCTCTTTCAGCACTACATTATGGTCAGACAGTTTTTGAAGGTTTAAAAGCTTATAGAAATCCTATAGGAAAACCTTTATTATTTCGCCCGGAAGCTAATTATAAACGGATTAATGAATCAGCTTTTCGATTATGTATGCCACCTGTTCCTGAAGATATTTTTATGGATGGTTTGAAAGAATTAATTAGACTAGATGCTGATTGGATTCCTACTCAATCAGGTAGTGTATTATATATTCGACCTATCTATTTTGCCACAGATGAATCGGTTGGTCTCAAACCAGCAAGTAGTTATAAATTTATTATTATTAGTTGTCCGGTAGGTGCTTATTATTCTGAACCTGTAAAGTTAATTGTGACTGATAAATATATTCGAGCTGCTGAAGGAGGAACTGGTGCAGCTAAATGTGGAGGTAATTATGGTGGTAGTTTATTAGCAGATAAAGAAGCTAAACAACAGGGTTATGATAATGTTTTATGGTTGGATGGGAAGGAGAAAAAATATATTGAAGAATGTGGCACAATGAATGTGGCTTTCGTTATTAATGATGTTGTTATTACTCCTCAGTTAACGGGAACTATATTGCCGGGAATTACTAGAGATAGTGTATTAACTTTATTTAGAGATATGGGTGTTAAAGTTGAGGAAAGATTAATTTCTATTGATGAAGTGGCAGATGCTTATCAAGAGGGAAATATTTCTGAAGCATTTGGCATGGGAACTGCTGCTACTATTGCTCATATTTCTACTATTAATTATCAAGGTAAAGATATGATTTTACCTCCTGTTTCTGAACGTAAATATGCTCCTGAAATTTTACAAAAGTTGGAAGATATTAAAACTGGGAAAGTTACTGACCCTTATGGCTGGGTTTGTCAATTGTAAACTAGGGATTCAATAATTAACAATTAATAATTAATAATTAATAATTAATAATTACCTATTCTGTAATAGAAGAATTGGCTAAAAGGAATTTTTTTCTTCTGTTGGTCGATAGGATATGGTTAGGTAACCCATCCATCCCTAGACCGCTTTTTATCTATGAATGGAGAGGCTTTATACCTTGATTTTTCGGTAAGGAGTAGGGAGTAGAAAATAAGAAAAACAAATGTACCTTATACCGTTTCACTGAAGTCAAAAGTTAAAAGTCAAAATTCAAAAATTAAGATTTAATAGACAGAAAACTTTGAGGTTACAATAGTTTTAAGGGATTATTTGACATTATAACTTTGAAACTATTTGTGACATCCTTAAAGTGATACTAAATCCGGTTTATAAAGTATCCTTTTAGGGAGATGAGGAGATGAGGGATGGGGGGATGGGGAGATGGGGAGGTGGTTATAGAGGATTTTGAAAAAGGTGCTTTTAATAACCGTATTTGGTATGAAATGGTATTAGTAACTTGAGAAATTCTACATAGAAACAAGTCATGACTTTATCTGGTAGTATAGGCTGATTACAGGATAATGCAGAATATAGATATCTTTAATCAGCTTTTCGCTCATCGGATTTGGTATTGGATTAAAACTAAAAATCATAAGTTGATTAATTAAATATAATTCTGTTCTACTTTGATAATTTTATAAGCAAAATTAATTACCAATGGATCATGGATAATTGGTAATTGATAATTATGCTCAAAAATAATTAAGTATCTGGAGAGAATTAATTTAATATTTTGGCGGTGGTAGGCAAGAGTCAATAAGTAAGAGGTAAGCTCATAAGTAAGTAAACGGCAAATACACAAATAATTTTGTCTACCTACTTATCCATTATCCATTGTTCATTATCAATTGTTAAAATTGCTATATTTATGCCGTAGTTACTATCAAAAAAATTCTCGGGATAATGCCAAGTTTGATAAATGTTTGCTACACTTTTTTGAGTAGAGGAGCGGGGGAGTTATGAACTTATGATAAAACAGCAAAATTCAAAGTCAATACTATCTATATTTGAAGCTCCTGTAGGATTAGTCGCAGGTGCAACTTACCATTTTCGGGCTTTAATGATATTTGTCAAAAATCCCAGATTAATAGGTTATATAATTGTTCCAATTTTTATTAATATTGTGGTCGGAATTATTCTTTATATTGGTTTACTTCTGCCGGGAATTAATTTGACTGAGACTATTTTTAATAACTTATCTTTGCGCTTTGATGCTCTAATTGCTCAACTACCAACTTGGTTAAATTTTTTAAGTTATTTAGATAATATCTTAGATTGGTTTATACAACTCATCATATTTATCATATTACTTCTGATAATTGGATTTTTGTTAGTACAATTTGGAGTGATTCTTGGTTCGCCTTTTTATGGTCAACTTTCTGAACAATTAGAAAAAATTAGAACTGGAACATTACCTGAAGCTCCTCCAGGTTTATTAGCCTCTCTTAAGGATATTTGGCGAGCTATACTTTTTGAGCTAAAAAAAATTGCTTTGTTTCTGGGAATAGGGTTGCCAATATTACTACTAAACTTTTTTCCTGGAGGCTCTTTAATAGCAACTATTGGTGGCATAGCTTTAACAACTTCTATTGTTTGTCTTGACTTTTTTGATGGACCCTTGGAGAGAAGAAAATTAAAATTTCGAGAGAAGTTAACAGTCGTACGTCGTAGTTTTCCAGCAAGTGCTACTTTTGGGTTAATTTGTCAAGCTTTAATTACTATTCCTATAGTTAATTTCTTAGGTATTCCGCTTTGTGTAGCAGCAGGTACTTTATTTTGTTGCGATCGCGTCTTACCCAAACTATTACCGAATAATTAATAATTAATAGTTAATAATTAATAGTTAATAATTAATAATTAGGAGTTGATAGTCAATTAATTATTCATTCAACAATTCACACCTTGAAACCTCCCCCTTTTAAGCTATCCCTGATCAGGAACTCCTGAAAACCTTGTGGGAGGGTG
>JAAUYL010049596.1_pt1 | contig 13314 bp, 11 predicted proteins | sample 7278011 | NCBI WGS metagenome assembly JAAUYL01 (sample SAMN14350225, study PRJNA611818) | marine sediment metagenome | isolation source: surface marine sediment (1.8m) | place: French Polynesia: Moorea | collected 2018-08 | reverse complement strand
CGACAGCCACCACCGCATTGTTATCACTAGCCTTTGTCTGTATAGAGTGAGTTGTGAGTCCAGCACCATATGTTAAAATAAGAACATGCATTTAGTATCAAGGATCTGGTTTTCTTACCTGATTTTTCGAATCGTTCGATTGTGTATTATCACCGATGGCCTCGACGCCCGAGGTCTTTGTTGTGTCTTTAGCTGCCTTCTTGGACTTTTGCTTTTGCTTGCCACCACCACCACCGCCTCCCTTCTTGCCACCCTTTTTCTTCTGGGGTTTCCTCCAGACCGGGGTCTTCTTTTTGTCGTCCTCCTGCTCGACGGCTGGGACCTCGCTGTCCTCGTGATTGATCTCGACCATGTCGGAGTCGATGTCGTCGTTGTCGAGTGCGTCAAGATCGTCGTCCTTCTCGTCGTCGATCGGCAAGTTGGCCAAGGAGTCCATGGTTCTGAAAAATCAGATTAAATCCAAATCTTAAAATCCATTGGTGGATTTTAATCCAAAAAACCATGTGGATTTTAATCCAGTGGATTTTACTTTAAAACTTATGTGGATTTTACTCTAAAATCCATGTGGACTATACTCTAAAATCCACTACTGGATTTTAAATCCAAAATCCATTTCTGGATTTTAATCCAAAATCCATTACTGGATTTTAATCCAAAAATCCATCGCTGGATTTCAATCCCATACCTTCTAACGAGATGGACCGTGACGGTGACGATGGCGCCCGCGGTCACGACGTGCTGCTCGTCGTCGTCGACAACCTCGGTGGTGATCTCGGCGTCGAGGACGGGCATCTGCGCCAAGACCCTCAAGACATCCTTGTACTGTTCATCAGTTAAGCCACGCAGCATCGACCTCCTGTCCTCGTCCTTCATCTTGGCCAACTGCTGGAGCGACTTGATGTTCCGCTTCCGCGCCATGAAGTACTTGAGCATGTCCTCCTCGATGTGGGGCAGCTGCAACATCGGGCTGGCCTTGTCCCAGAGGGCCTGCACGATCATGGGGCTGCACTTCATAGCGTTCTCGATCGTGTCGAGGCTGGGCATGCGGCCGATCCGGCCGGCGTGGGCGAGCAGGATCAGCTGCGAGATGCAGGTCACCATTTCGTGAATCAGGTATGGGCACTTCTTGATGATGTAGAGCCGGTCTTGGTGCAGGGTGTTCAGTGGCAACGGCAACCTCGACAGGTGGGCGAATAGCAGGACCCTGGCCTTGATCGAGTAGGGGAAGCACAGCGGCTTCTCCTTGTTGTTCATCTGCAAGTTCCGGATCTCCTTCATGTACTTGGGGATCTCGGCGTTGTCCGACGGCCTGTCGACGACCTCGGAGTTGTGGCCTCGCTCGAACTCCAAACTGGCCGCCAAAACCATCAGCACCCTCCTGAGCATCATATGCGGGGTCTTGTGGTAGAAGTAATAGTAGAGCTGCGTCGTGTCCAACAGGACGGACTCGCCCGAGAACTTGATCGAGTTGGACCACCAGTAGTAGACGGCCGTCGGCAACGCCACCATGAAGATCAGGGTATAGACGCCCAACACCAGCACAGAGTTCTTCTCGTCCACGATCCAGGCCGGCAACCCGATCCCGAACTGCATGGCCTGGGGGCCGTCCGGGTTGCCGTAGTGCTCCCAGTTGTACTTGGCGGTCTCGTCGGTGAGCGCGTCGTAGGCCTTGGTCAGTTTCATGAACAGCTTCTCGTTTCCGGTCGGCTTGTCAGGATGGTATCTCAGCGACATCTCCCTGTACTTCTTCTTGATCTCCTTGGCGGAGGAGTCGTATGAGACGCCCAAGATCTCGTACGGGTCAAAGTTGGCCATCTCGTAGTCGAACTGCGACACCTGGTACAGCACGAATACAAACAGCGACCAGCCGGCCAGCAGGCAGAGGAAGGCGATCCGCCGCCGGGTCTTGGCCCAAGGGTTCTTCTTGTTCATCCGCTCTGCCTTCTCCAAGCAGGCTGCGTAATAAACCGAATCCTTCGAATTTGACGACAGATATTTCTTTTTCTTTTCGGGATCCATCTCCTTTTCGCCGCTCGTCGCCCAATAGGCATACGTGCAGGGGACGAGCACAAACCCGAGGAAAGTGAGGAAGACATAGTTGGAGGTGTTGCCAGACTCGTCGTACTAAGAACAAGTTCAAAGTCAAATTCTGATTTCATAGTTTTTTCGGTTTTCGATTCTTACCTGGAAATTGGTCTTTCCCATGGCGACGATCTGCTAAAATCACACTAGAGAATCCTTGCTTTATAGATGGTTCAAGTCTGACGAAACTATCCTGGAGATCAGATCGCCTTCAGCCAAAGAAGGCTCCAGAACCGACTCGGTTGTCCTGGACTCACCGAAATCACCGAAATCACAGTGCAGCCGGTATTTTGGATTTAGATTTTTGACCTTTTCAAACAGACGATTTTAGTCAAAATCAATGGCTGACGGATTGCAGTCGTGGACAAGGCGAGGCGCTTTTTTCGCTGGAATTTCACTTGTGGCACCGCTGCATAAGATCCCGTTATGGTGGCCTGCTTCGACACTGAAACCACGCTTGCTTTGCCAAGCAGGAGTGAAAATGTAAAATCCAGGAAGAAAATCTACGCTACGTCAGCGGCTCGGCGCAGAACCGTGTTCGCCGTGTTCACTGTGAGCTCGAAGCGGTAGTTGTACTTCTGACTGTTTGTACTTTATTGACGACGATCGCGTTGGAAGTGCCGCTGCCGTCAAAACGACAGCTGCTTCAAAATAAAACAGCAGATCGTTCAAAACTTCGCGGGATCCGAATCCGATTGTCACTTGAGCTAAGACCTCCAGAAGTTGATCTTGATCACGGAGAAATCCAGGATGAGGACAAGAACTTTGTTTACAATCTTTTGTTTTGTAAACAAATAATTTATTCGTGAAAACTGAGAGCCCAGTCTGGCTGGCCATGTCTCAGCTAAATTCTTGCGCGCGCGCAGGTTACCATAACTCCAAACGATATGGATTTTGCTTCAGCTTTTCACAGAACATCTTAAAAAGTCGATAAAAACAACTTAATTTAAATCTCAATTGTCATGCTACCAGAGCACATTGTTGATACATTTAATTTTGATGGCTTCTCTTCGTCACAGACGATTCTGGTTTTGCTGTAAAACAGCGCGATTTCCTCAGGACTTTTGTTCCTCGTCTCGGGCAAGTAGAGCAGGATGAACCCGGTGCCGATCGCGGTCAGGATGGCATAGAACCAGAAGAACCCCGAGGCCATCATGAAGTCCATCATGGCGTCGTACAGCGAGGTCAGGACAAAGTTGAGCAACCACATCAAGCCAATGCCCAAGGGGTAGGCCGACGACCTCACTTCCGGTGGCAGGATCTCAGCAAAGAGCACCCAAGAAACCGATCCATAGCCAGACTAAAACAAGCAAATTAAGTCAGCACTTTGTAAAGATTTCAATGTCTTACCATGAAAAAACCAATGTAAGTCAAAAAGTCGACCAGGGGCAACCATTTCAGCGAGGCCGCCATGCTGAGGTCCTTCAGGTAGTAGTAGGTGCCGAGGCTGAACAAACAGACAGAGACGCCAGTGGAGGACACGCAGAGCAGTAACTTCCTGTCGAACACCTTGGCCAATGGCATGGAGACGACGGAGAAGATCACGATGGCCATGCCGACAATTATAGAGGCAAGGTGCTCGTTCATGGACGAGTCCGTCTCCTTGAACAACGTCACCGTGTTCCCGATCAACAGGGGGTAGGCTGTCGCCTAAAATATTTATTTTTTGTGATCTGTAAAAAAGTCGTGAAATTGTGCGTACCTGAAAGAAGCACATCAGGATCAAGCCAGCAAGGAACGGCTTGTAGTTGGACTCTTTAATCATGGTTGACAAGAAGGACTTGCTTTTGTCAAAAGTAATGTCCAGAGACTCCTGGCTGTCGCCGAAGTTGTTCTTGCAATTGGTGCATTGGGATTTCAAAGGCTTGGACTTGTGATCTGGAGACTCCGGTATGTTTATCACAGCCAACAGAAATGGAATGCAAAACATGGCAACTGTAAATAAACAAGACGGAACTTTCGTTCCATCATTAACCCGCTCGGTAAAGAGAGGAATAAAACCTAGAAATTGTGAATTCAAATATCTACGAGGACTGGAGGGCCCCGGTGGACACATTAATTGGAAAGTTTTGACGCGTAGGCGTATGTGTATGGGTGTGCCTGTGCGTAAATTATGTCAAACAATTCCAATTGTCATCCTGATGATTTGTTATTATGTAATCGTTTGTCTAACTATCATAACGAGGGCAGCAAAACTTAAACGGAGACTCCCCAAGAAGTCCAACAAGACCAATCCGAAAATAGTAGAATATAGACTCCGCGAGGCTTCGCCTCGCGGGTGATAATTAATTCAATATCTAAAAAAGTCGTGAAATTCTTACATGAGAAGGCCAGCATTCGCCAGTCAAAGAATCGACCGAGGACATAAGTGGAAAAGATCCCGATCTGACAGAAGAAGTTCGGCAACACCCCCAAGACGCCCCTGTACTCGGGGTCCGTGATCTCCACGATGTACACGTTGGGCACTGTCAGGGTGAACCCCAAGCCCATGCCGGTGAGGAGGCGGCCGACGATGACAGTGGTGAGGTTGTCGGCGTAGGCCACGATCATGTACCCGACGAAGTAGGTCGGTATCGTGAACGCAATCGTCGTCCCCTTGCGCCCAAAGTAGCACATTAAAAATCCGGCCACAAAACAGGCCGCCATCGCTCCAACCGAATGTGCGCTGGCTAAAATCAAAAAAGAATTTATTAATAACATTTTAATTAAATTACTGTCACTTACCAACTAAAGACATCATATATGGACTCGAATCTGAAAATCTGTCCTGGTCTGTGCTGGATAACGAGGGAATTGCTGTTGATGTGTATGCTAAAACCGTTCCTGAAAAAAACTCGTGAAAATTAAATGGACAAAAATAAATATTTTCCATGATTTCGTACCATCCAAAATGTGTCCCAAGCTTATTCCAAGCACTGAACAGACTTGAGTTCTTAAATTGTCTGGCCTAAAATGGTATGTGTAATTAGTAAATAATAATTGTTTTAATGAGATAATTACCGTAGACTAGATTTGGATTTTTGCAAATGTTCACAGACCTTGCACGACTCCATTGTCCTTGTCTCCAGGAGGACTGAATTTTTATCCTTACTTCGTTTCACAAGTAAAAGTTTTGATTTGTTGCTTTGTTTGGAACTAGTTTTTTCGCCAAATTACATAAGGGGATGCACCGGAGCCGAAGTTTTCATAAACTCAAAATTAATTGTGACTCGACGACATTGAAAAAACACGTATCACTCTCTTGATAAAGTTCAAGAACAAGTATTTGCAAAACGTCAACCGACACCGAGACATTTGAGAATTTGAGAATGAGGCCGACTTTCTTTCGCGGGAGCGGCATAAACAACGAAGTAAATACTTTCCAGCTTGAGCATCCTGGAGATCGAGCTTGCCCTGATCTTGAGCAGGAATTTTGGAAAGTCAAGTACAACTTGAAGAACACGTTGCCGCCCACAAACGTGACGGTTCTGAACTCGTCGAGGTTGACGGCCGCGAGGATGCGAGGCCGAAATAATAAAACAACACAGAATGTTACACTAAAGGCGCTTTTCCTTTATTTTGTCTGAATTTTGGATTTGGCAATCACGATCATTTCATGACGAATGTTTTAGCTGCTTCTAATTATTTGTTATAGCGTATATTTATTTATTTACAATATTTCGTTTGATTTAGAACTGTAAACTGTTAGACAGTAACTCTTTTAATATTTTTGGTGTCTCTGTGGTGGTCGTACATTTTTGGGTAAGACTTTGTTTTCTGAAACTTGCCACAATCATTGATTTTTCTGTGAAAATGGTCTGTCCGGAAGCATGTCTTTGCAGTTTCACGGGATTTTTTATTATTAGAATGAGTAATTTCAGTTAATTTTTATGAATATCATCTGGGTAATTTTACAGGAAATCATAGTTTTAATACGGTTTGATTTTCTTTCTGACCAACAATTTCGTATTTTGTAGTTCGTTCATGATCTGCTAATCATATTGGAGGATGGGATTTGTCTGAGTATTATTTTGATTTCGAAGACTAAGTTTGAATTTTAATTTCAGTTTCTGGAAGCTAAATCATTGTTTGTTTTGAGAGTTAAGCTTTGTCTTGGATTTCATTTTTAAAGGACTTGGAGAGCTTGAATTTCAGTTGTAACTTTTTGTGTCAAAGTAGGTGTTTGAATATATTTTGTTCTGGTCGAAAAAATGAACATTTTTTGGTAACAATATCCTTGCATCAGTATTGTAATTTCTGAATGATCTTAGCTTATTTCTACGGTTCAATCTCATGAAGAAGGCAAATTCTGAAAAGCCACTAGTAATGTTTCATTTTCACATTTAAAGCAAAAACAAAGCAAATCTATTTATGCCCTAGGATTTCATGTAAAGTTGTAGATGCACAGTTGTTAACGGTTTAGCAGCTTTCTCTACTCACTAAAAAACTTGTGAAAATATATCTTAGGAACTTAAAGAATACAGTTAATATGGTTTTGAGTTGAACAAAACAAACAAAAAATATCTCATGATAGTTGATAGCACATTTCGGTTTCGATTAAAAAATAATACCTCTATTATGTAATGGTTGACACTTCTAAAGAGAACTGAAAGATTCTGGTTCGATTTGGTATTTTACCAGCTGGCCTCGGCGGTGGCGGCGTGATTGTTCTGGGACATCTTGGCATACTCGAGGCCGTCGTCCATCTCGCTGTCCATGTCCTCCATCTCCTCCTCCTCCTCCTCGTTGGCCTCCTCTTCGAGTTCTTCGACAACACCCTCCTCATCGTCCTCACCTTCACCGTCACCGTCGGCATCGTCGGCCTCGGCCTCGCCGTCCTCGAAGTCGTCGCCGCTGCCGGCCGACCCCGACCCCGACCCCGACCCGTTGATCCCGCCGGTGCCCACGGCCGTCGTGAACAAGTCCTCGATGGTCTTGTCCCCGTACAGGAAGGACATGACGGTCTTGAGCGCCTCGTGCTGCGAGACGAAGTGGATGATAAATGCTTGCCGAGCGGTAGATGTGAATGGACAATGGGGGCAATTGTATGGACCCTCCGGTGGCACAAAGAAGCTGCTGTTGTCCGGCCTCGCGTCGTCCCACACGTGATTGAAGTGAGCCAACGCCAGATGCTCCACCATGGCCTTCTTCCGGCCGACCTCGGTCTTGCACAGGCGACAGACGAACTTCAACCCCGGCGACTCGGTCCCGTTGATCCCGTGGGCGGCGGTGGGGGTACCCCCGGCGGCGGCGGCCTCCTCGCTGTTGGTTGACATCGACCTCGAGATGGCGGCCTCGGCCCCCGGGACGAGGTGCTGGGTGTTGTCATACTGGCTCCTCCGGTACTTCCTCTTGCCGTAGACGTCGGGCACCATGCAGTTGGGATCGCGGCCGCTCTCGATCAGCTTGGCCTTCAGCTCGGAGTGGACGTAGGCCAGATGAATCACGAACACGCTCCTGTTCGGGGTCTTGTAGGTGCAGTTGGGGTGGTGACAGTGGAAGATCCCGGTGCCGTCGGGTGTGTGATGCGACCAGAACTCCTGAAAGTGCTTGCCGACCACATGTTGACGATGGCAGGTATGATTGAATGACATCTTCTTGCAGACCCTGCAGATCAGCCTCACGGTCGAGTTGGCCGCGCTGTACTTCCCATGGGACGGGGTCCGGCCGCCCGAGGCCGTCGTGGGGGGCGGCTTCGTCGCGGCCAAGAACTGCGCCATCGCCATCGTCGACGCGTTGGCCATCAGGTGCTTCTGCATCGCGACCGCCTGAGTGGCGTTCTTCAACAGGGTCGGACTTCCACCCGCGAGCATCTCCTCGTCGACCTCGTCGGTTTCCAGAGGTACCAGGACATCCAGGGGTATATTGTCCGCAGCCAGCTTCTCCTTGAGCTGCTTATGTTTTCCCGCCAAATGAAACAGGAAGTTGTAGCGATACTTGGATTGGTATGTGCAATCCGGAAGATGACAGCGATACATGTCGGCCTGCTTGGGGACCTCCTTCGCCCAGAGATACTTGAAGTGCGTCGAGACCAAGTGCGTGAAGAAGTTGTCCTTGCCCTTCCAACCCTTGCCACACAATCTGCACTTGACGAACGGCTTGTATCCCCGCGGGTACCGACCCGGGATCAGGCCGAAGCTGTTGGGCTCCAACGGTCCGTTCTTGTTCGGCGACGCGTCGCCCCCGTTCGTTTCAAGATCTTTGCCATTAGTCAGATCCAAGGATCGCCTCTTGTTCATGTTGGTCAGGGCCGCGATGGCGGCGGCGTTGGCCAACTGCGCCGCGGGGGAGTTCACGTTGGAGTTGTCCCCGGTGCCGAAGTTCCCAGACATGTCGTTCTCGTCGGTGACCGTCTTGAACTTGGCGATCTTGGAGGTGATGCGCTCGGTGGACACGCCGTTGACGCTGTTCCTCGGGTTGAGGTTGTCCAAGACCTCGACGTTCTCGCCCAACTCGATCAACTTCTTGCGGAGGTCGTCGTGGACGCGAGCCACGTGCATGACAAAGTGCTGCCTCTTGGTCGAGGTGTAGGGGCATTGCTTGCACGAATACTGGTTAGCTCTGTGTGGGATCTCGGTCCTCCAGAGGTGAGCGTAGTGCGGGTACAAAAAGTGCGCGAACAGTGAGGCTCCATTGGCTGCAGAGTGTCCACACAATCGGCAAAAGTAAGGTTTGTCAACATTGTGGTTGGCATGATTTCCTCCGCGACCTCGGCCATCATTGACATTGCCTCCGGCAGCGACTCCAGACATGAGAAGAGCTGCCATCTCTTGAGCTGCAGCGGCACCGTTTAACAATCTCGCAGCCGGTGAATCGGTCATGCTGTTCGAGTTCTCGATGACGTCGGAGGCCTTGCGCTTGCGAGACGCCGCCGGGGTACCCCCATTCGAGGCGGCCTCGTCGTCGGACTGGTCAACCCCGACCCCGTTCCCGTTGAGCCCGTTGGCCATCATGTTCGCCAAGAAGTGGCCGGCGAAGAAGCTGCTGACCTCGGGGGTGACCTCCACCATCTCGTTGCTCTTGTTGGCCTCCTTGGTGTCCTCGGCGCCGCTCTCGTCGTCGTGATCGCCGATCCCGTTGGTCAAGTTGTTGTTCGGGAAGGAGATCACGGAGTCGACGTTCCTCCTCGAGGGCGTGGAGTTGAACGGGGTGGCCTCGCTGATTTTGAACCTCTTGGAGGCCATCTCAGTGTCGGCCTCGGCCTCGGCCTCGACCTCGCCGTTGTCGTCCTCGTCGACGATGGCAGTGTCTTTGGTGTTGCTGCTGTTGATGACGTCCATCTTGAGCGTCTCGATGAGCAGTCGAAGCTCCTGCTCCTCGCAATCGCCCACACTCGATCCTAAAATCAAAATCATGCAAGACATTATTTCACAAGTTTTTTGAAAACAGTGGGAGTAGAAAAATAGATTCAATTAAATATTTGTTTGCAAAAATTTCGTGTGTATTCCCAGGCTCGTTGAAGCAGAAATGACTGAAAACTCAGACAAGTACAACAGTGCAACGGTATATTATTTTCTGCAAAAAAATCACGAATCATTGCAAATCGAAAATGACATGTTTACCTGTGTAGAGAATGCTCAAGAGGTTCTTGATCGTGTTGGCGTCGAAGTCTGGGAGGTGGATGGTGAGGTTGTTACACTCGCAAGGCTCTTCTTTTGGAAACATTTCCCTTAAAAACGGGCTCGGACCTCCGAAAATCATCTGAAAATTGAGTAAAATACAAGAATCATTATATGTTTTCTGTTTTTTTATTGCAGAAAAAATTGTCTTTGATTCCCAGGATTTTTTTCTAAATATCTTCAATTTATTGCATTTGTTGCTTTTGTTGGCTACAGTGAAAAACATCCTTTATGAACAAATAATTAATTGAGCTTAGAATGCAAAGTGTAGCCGTATTTTTAATAACAGAACAGAGGCATATAAAATTGCTGTGTAAAATATAAAAATCCTAATATCAAATATTTTTTGTTTGCTTCCGAGCATTGTTTTATTTTAGAATTATTTTTGTTCAGCATAAATTATCGTTAAAAGGTGTTAGAGGGCTTCACATTTTAGTAGATAAGTATTCTGAAATTTGATAAAATCCGTTATTAAAACATAGTTTCGTCACAGAAAAAAATATTCGTGAATTTACAAGGTTTCGTTATCTACGTATTTTAGAAGCTTATTACAGCAAGTAATCTCGTTAAAATTAAACAAAAACATTTCAAAATATCCTCGTTTCACAGGGATATTTTGTCATATTAATAACTGAAAAACTTTTGTCAGGAATGCCTCTGGAATGATGTAAGCATTTATTATTTAGTGTGTTATTTTTGAAAGTCAATTTAGCTCTGGCAATCAAAAAAGGCAAGATTGTATCATTTTTTTTACTCAGTATGTTGTAAAAACAAATGCTCGTTTTACTGGTTTTTGTGCAAAACTTCTTAGTTTCACAGCATTAAGCCTTGAATTCTGCCTTTTTAAAATTTAGCTATTGCTACTTTTTTATGAACTATGGATCCGAGAATAAAAATTGATTAAATGCCAAAAATGCACTTCTCTCTCAATACTTTATAAAAATATCTAGATTAGAGAAGCTGAGCAATTTGGCCCAAATTGTTAAAGAATATTAAAATATTCGAAAAAAATCGTGAAAAATGTCAAGACAAAAAACATTATTTTTGACCTTTTCGATTTCACGAGTTTTTTGGGCAAAAATAAATTAATTATTGTTTTGTCCATTTTTACGATTTTTCCAAAAAAATGTTTCAATTTTCACGAGTTTTTTTACGAAAACAATAAATAATTGTTGATGTTCTTACCCTGTGAACTCCGAAAATGGTGCCTTCAGATGAGATTATATGGAGGTCAGTGTGGCTCTGAGCCTCATACATTTCCGTTAAAGTCGAGAAGAAGTCACTCATATGTTTCCTGCTCGCCGACAGGCAGTGGGTCACTTTGGTCTTGTGTATTAAGGCCATGTTTGGTTTTTAATTTCTTCGATGTCTTGAAGTCACTGAGAGTTATATTTTTTATGAAATTGATCCGATGTGAGCTGGCCTGCTTTTGCCAAAAAGTGGAAAGTCTGTGTCCTCAATTCTCGATGTTTTTTACTTCCTTCCTTCCGCTTTTCTCGTGAAACTGTTTCAAGCTTTTAAAAGCTAGCACAACATCACTGATAGCACTAGCTTATGAGTATATGCAGGTTCTTCTGAGCAGACAAAGAGTGCTTTTTCAAACTTTCCGGGCCTGTATCACTATAGTCGTAGATGTTTTAAATTATGTAGATATAGATGATGTAAACTTTTGAGTCAGTAGTAAAGAGCTAGCTTGAACTTTAGTAATTATAATTGCACAGTCTCACACAGTGTTTATAATATTGTTTCCATCTTTCAGGACTCCAGAGGCTGTGAAGTGCACCAACACACTAAACACTAAAATATTAGAATATGCTGGAGAGCGCAGCAAGGGCGGAGCACTTCTTCTATATTGTATGATCGTTTAATATTAAAACTTTTTCACAGCACACAGCCCAGCCACCGCCGGCTGCCCCCAAGTAGTAGAATAATATTTTAATACTGTTCAGTTGTATATGCAAGCTTAGGTTAGGGTAGCGCTGGTGGTAAGCTTTGCTTTGGGAGTGCTCGATTCAACTTTAGTAGAGAATATTCTTCTTTTTTCACTGATATTTTGTGTTTTTGATGTTGGCACTAAGTACGAATCCAGCCGGAGGAGCTCTCCGTCGACGGCGTGCACCCGACTAAATACTTACGAGCAAGATGATATAATAATAACAAACCCAAACGATTTTGACGAGCTCTAGCCGCGCCACCACCAGCTTCAGCAGCAACTCCAAGACTTACTTCAATTGCGTGCGCGCCTCGACTCTGGACTGAAAATTCAGTTTTTCCAACTTTAGTTCATCGCTGAGTCGGACGGACGGTCGGCAACGGCATGGTGGCTGCATGGAGTCGGGAGTGCTGTTGCCGTCGACGACGACGACGAAGGCGATCCACCGAAGCTTGCTCTCTCTGAGTTCCATGCCATCTCTTCCTCGAACGCGCACCACGGCATGTAGCTTACAGCTTTGGTGAATTACATTGAAATTTACCAAAAAACACACTATGTATGATGTTGGGGAGCGCGATTCGTTAGGTTGTTGTACTTAGTCGTGGCTCCTCCCAATTCAACGTTTTTAAGCTCGCCTCTTAGCTTTCCACGCCGGGACGATACCAATTGTATCTACATTTCTTTGTCTGTTCAGTTCACTGCACTATAATGTTTGATATCACAAAATGGTAGATACTCTCTTCTGCTCACAGAGTTGGCTTTTTAACGGGAATCCGGCGATGACTGGTCGATAAATTGTTTTTCAAAACATTAGTCATGATGACAGAAAGATTCTCTTTTTCACACGTGGTTCTCCAGGATGTAGGCCTGAATCGAGGTCAGGGTCTACATCTTGACGCCGATGGCAATTGGCAATGGCAAAGCCGGTGTTACTGTTGTCGGAATCAGGCAGGCGTGACGGCGAGGGGGAGGGGGAAGCTCGTAGATCGTGCGTCAAGTTCAAGCCGGCGAAAACGAAACGACCACCATGGGAGAAACATGTGAAACATGTCCGACGGTCGGCAAGGTGCAAAAACGGCGCTCAGCTCCGACACGTCTTCGCTTCGCGCCTTCCTGCTCTCCTTACTGTCTCTTCTGCTTTCGGTCAGACTTGTGTTGGATTTCGTGATCTGGTTCCGTCAAGGGTGGAAATCCTATCTTCTGAAAGTATCCATTTTGATGAGAAAGATCTTGCTCAGCCATCCACCCATATGCAGCCGGCCAGGCTGCTCAGTCTGCACAGTTTTGTTCTCGTTAAAGTTGATATTCTATTCTCAGTATTTTTTGTCTTTCCAAGCTCATGCATCGAAAATCGTACCGGCCCGAATTTTCTAAGATCCGATTAAGTAAGTTTTTACTTTTTTGGGGCTTGAGCGCGCGTCGACTTCGAGGAGTCGCTCCGCTTTTTGATCATTTTCTTCTTCTTCTTTGGGCTGATCTCTGATCATGTGCCAATGACCGCTACGTACTTCTGCATTGCCGGGAAACAGTAACAAAAATCGTACTGTTCAAAGTATGGATCGCATTCGCTCTTCGAGTCTTGAAGCTTGAATCATGCTTATAAGTTTTTGTCGTAGTATCGTACACAATCCACAGCGGCGGACTTGGCTGCTAGTGATGGGTTCAAGCTTAGCTTGAGCTTGAAAAAGCTCGGCTTGAAGG
>JAAUYL010018010.1_pt1 | contig 13319 bp, 17 predicted proteins | sample 7278011 | NCBI WGS metagenome assembly JAAUYL01 (sample SAMN14350225, study PRJNA611818) | marine sediment metagenome | isolation source: surface marine sediment (1.8m) | place: French Polynesia: Moorea | collected 2018-08 | reverse complement strand
TGATTTTTAGAAAGGAAGATGTAGGCGGGATTTAGCAGCAATCTAAAAAGGAACTCAAGCAGCCTCTAACCGTAACAGGCGCATGCCTCTGACTGTAACAGTCTTGTTTTTGTTTACTTTCAGCTGCAGGCTGGCAGTGCATGAGAAACAAGACGAAAATCATTTGAAAGCCCGCTAGCCTAAATATCTTTGACCATTCCGCTTGTCAGGCAAGAAACAACAAGAACAAACTGAGTTAAGGTTCTTTCGAGAAAAGACCAAGATCATGACATTACATCCTTGACGACTTGAAATCTTTCGTGAAATCATTTGGATCGTCACCAAAATGATTCGCTACATCAATCTCCAAGCCATGCCTCGTCCTTGCACAAGTCGACTTCTTCAGCGAGGTGGTCAATGGTGCAGCCTCCGTCAGCGAAGACAAGTCAGTTCCCTGTCTCCCCTGGGGACGGCCTTCAACTCCAAGTCACAAAGGTCGACCTTCTTTCAAAAACCGGTGCTGTCGAAAGAAAAGTCCCGAGGCCTGTTTGGCATTCCCGAACTGGTCGGGCCCGAGGGCTTCCGCGACATGAGGCTGCAGTGTGCGTCGAGGACTAAAGATCTGGTGGCCGAGGCTTGCGGGAATCCTCCTGAGAGAAAGCGATTGGTTGCAAGAGTGTTTGACGAGCTTAGTGACGAGTTGTGTCGTGTTGCCGATCTCGCAGAGTTTGTTCGACTCGCCCATCCGGATGGTGAGATGGCGCGAGCCGCAGAAGCTGCCTGCATCGAGGTTAGCGGCCTCGTGGAGAGGCTGAACACGGACGTCGACCTCTACGAGTCTCTCCGTCGAGCAGTCGAAAGTGACGGCGGTGATCAAGTCGGTGGCGAGGAAGACGTGGATCGCCATGTTGCAAAACTGTTTCTCCTCGACTTCCTCCAGTGTGGAATCCATTTGCCAGTAGTGAAACGGGAGCAAGCGGTGATGTTGAACGACGCCATCTTGCAGATTGGACAGAGATTCACCGCCAATTCCCATCAGCCTCGAGTGGTCAAAAAATTAGATTTGCCTGCGAATATCCGCCATCACTTTGCTCTCGACGGAGATAAAGTCACTCTTTACGGTCTCCAAGTTGATTCGCCTCATGATCTGGCTCGGGAGGCCTCCTACAGAATCTTTTACTGGGACGATCCTGGACAAGAAGAGCTTCTCCATACGATGGTATCTTTGCGACACGACCTTGCCGAGCTTTGCGGATACCCAACCTTTGGCCATCGAGCTACCGTCGAGAGTCTGGCCGGAAGTCCAGAGCAGATCAACGAATTCCTGTCCAAGTTGTCCGCCAGCTTGAAGCCCCGGGTTGATCAGGACTACCAAACCATGCTCCAGATGAAGCAGCGCGTCAATTCTGCTGCGACCTCCTTGGCCGTTTGGGATGTGCCCCACTTCACGATGCAGGCGCGATCCGACTGGTTCGACGTCGACTCGAACAAGATCTCAGAGTTCTTTAGCCTCGGCGCCTGCATGGACGGCCTCGATCGGTTGTTTGACAAGCTCCTCGGTGTCCGACTTCATCTTGAGGAACCGCTTCCAGGAGAACTTTGGCACAAAGATGTCTACAAGCTGGCTGTGAGAGAGTCCAAGACTGACAAGGAGCTGGGTCTCATCTATTGCGATTTTTTCAATCGCACCAACAAACCTCACCAAGATTGTCACTTTACAATTCGCGGAGGACGGTGGCAGGACAACGAGGGGACCTACCAGAACCCTATCGTGGTCCTGATGCTCAGCCTTCCCAGCCCCGGATGGTCCAGGCCGACCCTGCTCTCGGGGGCGATGGTGGACAACCTGTTTCACGAGATGGGTCACGCCATCCACTCCATGTTGGCGAGGACAAAGTATCAGCACGTCACCGGCACCAGATGCTCCACCGACTTTGCCGAGGTGCCCTCCACCCTGATGGAGTACTTTGCAACCGACCCTCGAATCCTGCACGACGTCAGCTGCCACTACAAGACCGGCGAGAAGCTGCCCATCAACGTCCTGGAGAAGTTCAGCGCCTCCCGCAAAGTGTTTAGTGGATGCGACGTGCAAACACAGCTGTGCTATTCCGTCCTCGATCAGCGACTGCACGGGGTCCACCCCCTGGGCGTCTCTACGACCACCGAAGTCATGGCAGAAGTCCATCGCGATCACCACAACCTCCCGTTGCCTCCAGAGACCGCCTGGCAACACAGATTCTCCCACCTTGTAAGTTTTTCAAATCCGAATCTTTGAAATCGAAAATAATCTTGGGTTGTTTTAGGTTGGCTATGGAGCCCGGTATTACAGCTATCTGATGGCCAGGTCGGTCGCGTCCAAGATCTGGCAGCAGTTCTTCCAGGCGAATCCTTTTGATTGTGATAGTGGAGCTAAATATCGAGCCCAATGCCTTGCTCATGGCGGTGGCAAGCCTAGCCGAGCTCTCGTAGGTGACCTTCTTGGCCGTCCCGTGGATGCCAATGAGCTGTGCGATGCCCTAGTCACCGAACTCGACGAGAAGCAGGATACAATCAGACACCTCTTGCAAAAAGCCAAATGATAACAAAGCTTCGACATTTATTACAAAACAAACATAATTTAGTTATTTTCTCATCATCTTTTCGAGGCCGGCCATGGGGTTGCCCCCGCCCGATCCCGATTGAAGCTGACGCATCATGTTGTTCAGGCCGCCCATGCCGCCCATTTGGCGCAGCACGTTCGGGTCCATCATTTTTGCCATCTGTTGGTTCAGTTGAGCCATTTGCTGCGGGTTGACGTTCTTGGACATGTCACCCCCCTTGAACAACCCCTTGATTCCGCCCATCTTTTTCACGACCTGGGCAAACTTCGTGTACTGCTTCAGCAACTCCTGGACCTCGCGCTCCATGACCCCGGCCCCCTGAGCAATTCGGGCAACCCTGTTGGGTTCCCGAGAGAACAACTTGGCTCCCTCTTTGCTGTCGAGCTCGCCGTCGTTCATGCTGTCCATGATTGTCATGAGGCGCTTCAGCCTCGCCATGCTCTCCTGCTCCGAGCCCTTGGTCATGAAGTCTTGGCTGAATCCGGGAATCATGCCCATGATCTGCCCAAAAGGCCCCATCTTCATGATATTGGTGAACTGCTCGTACATGTCTCTCAGGGTGAACTCGCCGTGCTTGATCTTGTTGATCAGCTCCTCGTTGTTGTCCAGGTTCAAATCTTCGACCTTGGCAATCAGGCCCTCAATGTCTCCCATGCCCAAGAGTTTCTGGACGAACGGCTTCGTCTTGAACGGCTCAAAGTCGTCGATGTGCTCGCCGGTACCGATGAAAATCACTGGACTTTTCGTGGCTGCAACCGCCGAGAGAGCTCCACCGCCCTTGGCATGGCCGTCCAACTTGGAGATGATCACAGAACCGACGTCGACCTTGTCCTTGAAGGCTCTGGCTTGGGCCTCGCAAGCTTGACCGATCGTGGCGTCCATGACGAAAATGATGTTGTCTGGATTAACTGCATTGGAGACGGCCAACATCTCCTCGAAGAGAGCCTCTTCTTGGTAGTGACGACCGCTGGTATCGACAATGATTATTTCAAAACCTTCCTCCTTAAAATGAAGAATCATTAAGCCAAAAAATCTAAATACAAATCGTTGAACTTGCCTTAAACATGGCGACACCCTCAGCCGCAATGACAACTGGATCTGCTTCTGTGTAACTGCCATAAAATGGGATCCTGGCCTTGGTGGCATTCTGTTTCAACTGATCGTAGGCTCCAGCACGGAATGTGTCAGCACAAACGAGGCAAGCCTTCCAGCCTTTTTTCTGATAATGCCAGGCCAACTTTGTACAGGTTGTCGTCTTTCCAGAACCTTGCAGACCGACGAACATGATCACGTTGGCGCGGCCCTTTTTCGGCTGGTGAGGCTTGACGCCGGGATCGACGAGCTTGACCAGCTCTTGGAAAACCTGCTGCTGGATCATGCGCCTCTTGTTCAGGCCCTGGGCCATGTCGTCGAAGTCGATGACGCCTCGGACATTTTCCCTCAACTGTTTGACCAACCTGATGTTGACGTCGGCTTCGAGCAAGGCCGCGCATACCTCCTTCAACATGGAGTTCAAGACCTCCTCGTTGATGACGGTGGCCTTGTTCAGCGACAGCAAGGCCGCGTTGATCTTGCGACCAAGATCTGCTAAAACCATCTTGGCGAAGTTTTTGCGTCACAATAAAATTAAGTCTAAAATGTCTTCAAGGTTATCGCACTTTGGCAAGTCACTGGAGTCGAACTGTTTGATATTTTCTTAGGCCGATGCACGATCCTATCTCTGGCTTCAATCTTACTTGGGTAAATGTCTCGATATACGGGATAATTCTTCATAAAAATTCACTTTCATCAGATTTTTCAGTTTTTCTCTCAAAAATTCGTGGCTACGTCACTCGTCAGCTGAAACTTTGCTTACAAACATTTCCTGCTTTATCTGCTTTCAATGCTTTTTACGCCAGATTTTTACAAGAATCGCCAAAAGACTTCCACAAATATTGTGCATTTCTGGAAGCTAAGTACTATCCATGCGGCTGAGCATGTTGAGCCAGACTCAGTAGCTCTTGGGCCAAAAAAGCTGAGAAAAAAGCAAAAAAGAGCTGACGACAGGCAGACACACTGCACTCGCACTGGCTGAGAGCTGAGAAAACTGCAAAAGTTGTAAATTCGATTTTCAACTTTTTTTCAATGGCGACATTTTGAAAGAATCGCCATGGAGTCGATTGCGACGCCACGTCCAGTGGTTGACTACGCCGACGGCGGCGAGGAGGAACCCTACCAACCTCCTGAACCTGTTGCGGATGACAGCGAACCCTTTGGTGACAACAGTCAACATGAACAACAGCAACACAGTCAAAACCCTCATCAGAATGAAGTTCAAGATCCTCATGGTGGCCCAACACCAAACAACAGTCTTTCCGAAATTAAGCAAGAGATTGGCGACTCCAGCCACACAGCCGATCTGCCCCTTCCAACATTGCCGAAAGTCAAACTCGAGGCAGGGGCTGTTCCTCCAGAGCTAGAGTACGGTCGTCGCAAACGTCGACCGAAAGCTAGCCGTGAAAGTGGTGATGGCGAAGAAGGAGACAAGCCAAAGCGAGTGAAGCTAATCATTTCGTCCAGGAAGCTTCACCCTGGAACCAAAAGTAGCACAGTGGTCGAGCCCCCGCCTGGAAGTTTGAATGGCGGCAATGGTCCAGAGCAGACCTTTATTCCAACAGCACCACCGAGAGCCAGAACCGCGTACAAACGAAAGCGAAAGCCCGCTGCCAACAACATCCCAAACAGCATGCCTCCGACAAGCCAGGGCCTTCTGGACGCGTTCCAGGAATGCTTCAACGAAGATTATGACGACGACGATGGTTTCACCACGATAAAGGATCTAGCCGAGCGTGGCATCACAAAAATGGAGCCGCTCGACTACGATGACTTTAACCGTGGATATTATAGAGGCTACTACACCGATTCCCATCGTAGGCCCAGTGGGAGCAACAAGGTCAAACATGAAAACAACAGCAATTATGATCTGGACAAAGTGAAGAACGAGCCTGGCCTGTGGGAGGCAGACGAGGATCCCGATTATGTTCCCCCTGTGGGAGATCTTGAAGCCGGAGGAGGACAAGAACAGCAGTCTTCCAGCAATGACAACGTCGCAGGTGGCCCAGGGAGCGTCAATGCAGAGAGAAAAGCCGATTCAGAGTATTTCAAACGTGAGCCCGGTTTTGAGGATGAAGGGTTTGACGATGATGAGGCCTCAGGTGGGAGGGGCAAGTTTCCACGAAAATGGTACACTGGATACAAGCCAGCTCCTGACAGGCGAATTTACGGTTGCCTGTACTGCTCTTACAACGGCCGAAAACACGAGTGGCTCAACCACTTGAAGAGCCAACATCCAGACAAAACTTTGGTAAGTCCTACATCGACTCATTGGAAGACTTGTTTGTTGTTTATATTATCTTCAATTTCAGTATTACTGCCCGGTGACAAAATGTCAAATGCCCTTTGAGACCCAAGAGCTTATGGAAGAACACAACAGAGAATCTCACCAGCGAAATGTGTGCACCTTCGAAGGGTGTGGAAAAGAGTTCAAATGGAAGTCCATCCTGAGAGAGCATCGCAAGACTCACTTCCCTTCAGATGCAGACTGGATGGCTGACCCTGATCCTGGTGTAAAAGTTGACCGTTTCTTTGTCTGCACATTCTGCGGCAAGAGGTAGGATTTTTTAATCAACGCAGCATGAAAAATCAGTTGGTTAATGTTGACATTGCTTTTCAGCTATCGGACAAGATCTGGTTGGAGAGCTCATGAGGCGTACAACCACACAAAACAGCTTGACTTTAAGTGTGACTTTGAGGGCTGTGATAAGGCCTTTTTCCAAGAGAGCGAGCTGACTATTCACAAACGAAAACACACTGGTGAACAACCTTTTACATGCTCCTACTGTGGGAATCGCTACATTTCAGCACACACGCTTGCCCAGCATGAAAAGGCTGCTCACTTGGAGACTGAGGTAAGAATGTCAATATTGGGATTTTGTCAATATCATAATTTATAAATACCAATCTAATTTTAGGATGTTGAATGTGAAGTCTGCAACAAAAAAGTCAGGAAGAGGAACCTCGCTGCCCATGTCAAGACACACTATGGATTCTCAGGATACCCCTGCTCTGTTTGTGGGAAGGAGTTCCCAACTGTGACTTCGAGGAAGAGGCATGAGAAGATCCATTTTGAGGAGAAAGAGCACAAGTGTCAGTATTGTGGCAAGGCCTTTGTCCAGAAGGCCAACATGCAGGCTCACGAGCGCATCCATACCGGCGAGCGACCTTTCAAGTGTCTCTACTGTATGGAAGGCTTCGTCCAGTTGACCAGGCGCAAGCAGCATGAAGCGACATGCAAAATGAGGCGATAAGCAAACTAATGACAGCTAGCCAACGACCTCAGAGGAGATTAAACAAAGTCAAAAGCGTACATCTAAATCTACTTATGTTCAGGAAGACCCAACCATTTTTTCAACTGTTATTGTGATAAGTGAATAACTCTTTCGGTTACTTTTTTTTGCTTCGAGTTCAAAAAATGCTTATGAAACCGCAAACAACCCCGTAATTAACAACTTCCCCCATCCACAAACTGTAACACCTATGAAAAATATGTAGCTATAGCTAGTTGTTTGTCCATCTATCTATAACATGATGAATAATATCGAACTTGAAATACAAAGAAATAGAGATTTTAACCACAATCTTATTTTAGAAAGGTTGCGTGAAACTGGCGTTATCGCTTTGCGTCGAGACAAAGCTGAAAGACTGAGCCTGGCCTTGAGATCAAAACAAAAACAACTTTACGATTTTTGACACTTGTTCGACTTCTTGATCTTGATCCTCAAAAATGTCTTCAAGAAGAGCAAGAAGCACAAGATGACTGTAAAACCAGCAGTGGAGGATGGGCAGAGCTCCCAGGAAGCCTGCAAAAGCGAGAGCAAGAGGAGAACGCAATCCGTTTCGGACGTGAGCTTTGACAAAGATGGCATCAGTCAGATTATTGGCGGCGACCATCATGCCAGATTCACCTCCTCCATGAGGCCGCAGCTCAATGGATTGCCATTGAACGGCAACCAGACGAATGTGGACATGATCTCACAGAAAAGGAGCCACTCACTGCCCCACCGATACAAGTTGAAACGTTACCCGACCGGAAATGCCATTTCTGTCTCTGGCACAAGTGCCCGTCCAAGTTCATGTTACAGTCCTCGCGAATTTCGTCGGGGTCTCGAGGCGATGCAATCCTGGTTTTCGAACCTGGACGACAATCAACGAACTTTGGCTGTGCAGTCAATCTCGGTAAGCTTAAAATGAGTCTACAAGTTTGGTTTTAAATTCCGATTTCCACAAATCATTTTTTCAGCCTTACATTGGAGCTTCTCAGTTGCATTGGATGTCAGAAAATTTGGGAGACAAGGGCTTTCACCATCTTTGTCCCGATGGCTGCCAGGATCCTTTGCGACGACTACCCTCCCTCCTAACCTGCAAGATCATCGAATACCTGGACCCAGAAACCCTGCTGAGAGCCAGCCTCGTCTGCAAGTACTGGAAATACCTGTTCGACGCCGAGTGGATCTGGCACAGGCTCTGCTTCAAATCCCGATGGAAACTGTCAGATTCAGAGAGCAAGACACAACTGGATCGTCATCGACAAGATGGCGATGGCGCCCACGGGGTAAGCCCGTTGAGCTGGCGGGCCGTCTTTCGCGAGCGCTACAAGTTAAGACGGTCCTGGTTGAGCGGCCAGTGCCACGTTCGAACTTTCGAAGGCCATTCTGGTGGAATCAGTTGTGTTCAGTTCGACAATGGTCGCATTGTGAGCGGGAGCCACGATAAAACTATTCGAGTCTGGAACATCAAGACCAACAGCAAGTGGTCCGTCATGACCCTGACAGGACATTCTGGCGAAGTCCGATGCCTCCATCTGGAGGGCAACCGGCTCGTGAGCGGTAGTGTCGACAACACGATCAAGGTGTGGGATCTTGTCATCCAGAAGAGCTACTCCAGCATCGGGTGCAAGGTCACCATGGTCGGCCACGCGGACACCGTGCGCTGCGTCCAGATGAACAGCGACAAGTCGCTGGTGATCAGTGGATCCTACGACGAGACGATCAAGATCTGGTGCTTGAAAACAGGTCGGTGTCTGAAAACTCTGCGAGGCCATCAGGGCCACGTTCTGTGCATGTACGTTCCCTGGTCGTCGATGACAGAGGACCCCGCCACCAAGACCTTCCTGTCGGGGTCGAGCGACAAGACCATCAAGTTGTGGTCCATCGACGAGGGGAAGTGTTTGAAAACACTGAAAGGGCATGGGGATGCTGTGACCTGCATCTCGATGGAGGCTGGCAAGATCATATCGGGATCCTTAGATAGGACGATCAAGCTCTGGAATTTGGAGGACGGCCTCTGCTTGTCGACCCTGGACTGGATGTCCTCTGAAGGCCACACAGGAGTGATTCGATGCCTTCAAGCTGATTCATGGCGAATCGTCTCCTCCTCTGACGACAAGACGCTCAAGGTCTGGTCTCTCGAATCGGGCCAGCGTTTGGTGACGCTAAGGTAAACAAATCCAACGAGATTTCACGAGTTTTTTTGTCATTAAAATATTTAATTATTTTTTTCAGATCTCACACGGACGGAGTTACCTGCCTCCAATTCAACGACTTCTACATCGTCTCTGGAAGCTATGACAAAACAGTAAAACTGTGGGACTTCACCGTTTGCTGACCATGATTCCATTTAAAATTGCATTTTATGTCATTAACTATTTTTATTAACCGTTTGCATATTGCTGTATGATATTTATTTAAATAATTGACATTTCCATTAAAGTGTTTCCTACATTGAAGCTGCTCTTTAGTCGTTCTGTTCGCATTGACTGAATCATTATGTTTCACGATTTTTCCAGGTACGATTTTTAGCAAAAAGCACGAACACTTGTTCCTCTATGCATGGACAGTCAGTGTTAGCTGAAGTTTAAATCAAGGCCAGCAACCACAACAGAGCTTTCTTATTGACCACATCGACACATTTTCAATGGAGAAAACTTGAAAATTATAATGGCGGAAACAAGCAAGTTGAGCGAGATTAAACAGCAACCAAAAGACTATCAGGTGTGTCATTCTTACCTAAGCTAAAATTAACAGTTTTGCATTCTGGTTGCATTTTAGACTTTGTCACCAAGTCGACAACCTTTGCCTCCGATCATTGGCAAGGCCCAGAGACAAGATCAGGACGAGGCTGAGGATGCCGATACTGAGGCCACCCCCAATGACGCCATTGAGAACGGGAGGGCAAAGAAAAAGAAAAAGACTCCACGGAGAGTGATCCATTGCAGTGATGGGATCTATGAAGAGTACTCGACCGAAGAGGAGGAGATCAAGGAAATTGAGGAGAAGGAGAGACGACTGCGCAACATCGACCCCAAAAAGTTGGGCTGGATTTCCTGGATGGTTCACTATTCTTGGCTGGGAGGCTCGTCGCTGTTGGCCATCGCTGATCGTTGGGGCGAGAGGCTGGCTTGGTAAAATAGCCAAAAAATATGTGAAAGTGATAAGTAATGCTATTGCTTCTGTTTAGGTTCTTTGGCATCACCAGTCCCAAGTACTATTATGAGATTGAAGAGTTCAAGCGGTCGCAGGAGGAGGAAGAGGAGCGCAAGAAGGAGGAGGCCATTAACACGCATGGTTGGCAAAGCAACAAATCTAAGAACGATGGCGGCGGCGGCGAGGAGATTGAGATGTCCCAGCCTGCACCCCAAGCATTGGACCCCGCTACCCTGAACACCATGGAGGGCATCGTCCCGCGAGCTCAGCTGTCACAAACCACAGCCCCGATGGAGGCCCCCGAGGCCGTCGACTTCGATCCCGAATCTCAAAACAAATTCTACTGACAACCTCTGCTATCTGTGATATCAACAAGGAAACAATCGATCTATATAGTTTTTTGGTCTGCTGCAAAGTCAATCGGGCCACTTTTATTTGATTCCGAATATAACAAAGATTTTAATTTGCACTGGAGATAGGCGCTCCATCACAATTTTAGTAAAGCCAATGAGAGTAGAATGTATAATTTTGAAATCCAGAGAGTAATAATTTTGCGCTCAGTCGAATTTTTTACCAGTAATATCCATAACGGCGATATCCATAGCCATAAGAAGGATAGCCGTAATATCCATAGCTTCTGTAGTATGGATACCCGTAGCTGTAGTAGCTGGGGTAGCCATAGTAGCTGCTGTAGTAATGCCAGGGGTCGGCATCGGCATCGGCGGCGGCGACGGGGGCGCTCTCAGGATCGGACTCGGACTCGGCGGACCTCTTGCCCAAGTAGCGATAGCCGTGAGAAGCATAGCCGTAATGGGGATAACCACCATAGCCATACAGGCCTCCGTAACGGTATCCGTGACCGAGTCCATAGCCGTAGTGTCCAAGACCATAGTACCCGTGGGAGGCGTCGGCCTCGGGCTTGGCCTCGGCATCGGCGCTGCGCTTGCCAAGATAGTGATGTCTGCAGAGCAGATGGTGGTTAAGGTTTGATAATTTTAGTGGTTCTAGATTTGCTTACCCATATCCGTAACCGTAATAAGGATAGCCATAACCATAGCTAGCATAGCCGTACACGGGCCTGGAGTAAGTATAGGACGACACGTACGGGTAGTGGCCATAGTACGAGCCGTAGAGGTAGTGGGGGTCGGCGGCCGACTTGGAGTCGCCCTCGGGATCGGCCATGGCGAAGGCCACCAGGAGAGTGAGGATAAGCTAAAGCAGACAGGTTGTCAATGTCAACAACGGTCAAGTCTGAAATATTTTGAAGATCTTACCAGTTTCATGATGCTCGTGAACACAACAGGGACGCTGAGACGTTTCTAACGTGACAGCCAACGCTGGAGATCCCCTTTTATACTAGATCTTGGACCAAGCCTCCAACCAGAATCAGTGGGCAGACAGCGAGATCTTCTCCATAAACGAGTTTGGTGCGCCCAGCCTCCAGGCTTTGGATTTTTTCATGACGAGGCAGGGCTGCATAGGGGCTTGTCGTATTGGTTGTCCTGTTTTCGGCGATCATGGTCTTCCTACATGATATACGTGTAAGTAACAAGATTGACTTGATCTCCAGCATTGACCACAATCATATATTGCAATGCAAAAATAATAACAAATAATATTCCCACGGAAAAAAATCGTGAAATTGAAACTGGAGGCGCGGCGAGCCAATCGCTTTCCTTTTCGGGAAGGTGTGTCCTTTTAAGAGCTAACCTTGAACAGCATCATCATCTTCGCAAAATTATTTTGGCAGGCGAAAAAATTCGGTTACCAAGTGCAATTGGCCAATTTGAAGATGTGCCATTTTTTTCTCGGTTGCGAAAAATCCCAATTGTTGCTATAAATCTGGACTGGGCACTATACAAATGCGTACGCCGCACAGGTTCGTGAACAACTAAATATAAAAGTACATTGCATAAGTTGGAAAAATATTTATGATCGGACATCTTTGGCATATTTTTGTTCAAGATTTTATTCTTCTTAATATGTAGAATAATTTTGTGCTTTAAAAAACACATCTTAGGTAAGGAGCGACAACTACTTTTCGTTAGATCAAAAGTAGATAGTTTTCGTTTTCTGGCTTTTCATCATCGTATTTTCAGGTAACTTAAGGTAGGTTTATATTATAAAACGCATTCAATCTTCAAACATACACTGATTTTGCTAGTCTACACGAAAACTGTCACTTTTTTCCTAGGGAAAATGCAATGACAGAGTGGATACACGATCGAGCAAAATTGATTCTTGAAAAACTTTCGCAGTTTACAAAGTGCCTTCTTAACGCCCTCTGCCTCGACCGCGACCCCGGCCGCGTCCTCGTCCCCGAGGACCCCCACGGGGTCCACCCCGAACACCTCCAGGACCACCACCGCCTCCCCGGCCTCGACCTTTGGGATCTTTCTTTTTCCGCGGGCCTTCGTCGATCAGTAGCGTTTCCAGGGGCAGGTTGTCTGGCAGAATGTAATACCTGAAAAACGGATATTATGTTAGGCGAACTCTTATACATCAGAAAAGGCTATTTCTTACCTGATATTATTGCCGCGGATACTGATGCTTTCCAAGTTGACTGGATCTCTGTTTTTGATCGTCATTTTCACTGCCTTCAAATGCGTGTTCATGGCGACGTCAACGCCGGTGATCGTCCCGTGGACTTGTGTTCCGTTTTTAAGCTCCATCGTCACTGTCTCGTGGGACAACTTCATCAAGAACCTGAGCAGAAGAATCGAGGATTAGAATCTCACGTGTAAACGTTTGCTTTCATGAACCGGTAAATTCAACATTTTGTTCAATGAAATCTGACACAAAGTCCACAAAGATCGGAAAAGAAAGAGTACTATGACGAACGCTTACCTCACAAGCTTCATGCTGGCGGCGAATCTTTGACACCGATGGCTTCAACTCTTGTTCTTCTGCTGGTTTTCTTCGAAAAATTCTATGGATTTTTCAACTTTTTTCACTTTTCACGTCCGCGTCCAAAAGCCAAACAAACACTGCCTAGGGTTGAGTAAATGAAATCCGCTCGGTATTTACGCATTACATTAAACATAATTAGAAATATCTGAAGAAACATTGATTCTTGCTTAAGACTGTTTGCAATTTGTTTAACCATTTATTCTTCAAATAAATATGATTGTGATAATGTAGAAATCTTGATATTTTTGGCTCATTTGCAATCGTTTCGTCAACCCTAATTGCTTCAAAAGTAAGACGTCAGAAAATTTTT
>JAAUYL010081235.1_pt1 | contig 13344 bp, 12 predicted proteins | sample 7278011 | NCBI WGS metagenome assembly JAAUYL01 (sample SAMN14350225, study PRJNA611818) | marine sediment metagenome | isolation source: surface marine sediment (1.8m) | place: French Polynesia: Moorea | collected 2018-08 | reverse complement strand
GAATGATATTACCAAACAACAGTTCAAGATTTTTTTGATTAAGTCTAAATACTTACTCAAATTTTTTCACTGTTATATACTACATTTTGTCGTGCGGAATGTGGGATATAAGAAGGTGTCTGACGAAGCATTATCAAACTACTTAAGCAACAAATAATTTTCGCCGTCTAACTTATTCCTACAATAGTGCTTGATTTTTTTCCCGATTTTTAAGAAGCATATTTATCAACAAATCCTTGTAAACCAGAATTATAACCTTGTCCGACAGCTTGGAATCTCCAGTCATTATCTTTGCGATAAAGTCTGCCAAATTCCAGAGCTGTTTCTCTAGAAAAATCTTCTTCTAATTCATATTTAGCTACTTCTTTTTCTGTGGTAATATCATAGATTCTAATAAAAGAATTTCTGACTTGTCCAAAGTTTTGTCTTCTGGTATCTGCTTCATGGATAGTTACTACAAATAATATTTCTTGAATTGCTTGGTCTACTTTTGTTAAATCTATTTCTATTACTTCATCATCTCCTGAACCTTCACCAGTTCTACTATCTCCTGAATGTTTAACAGAACTATCTGGTGATGTTAAGTTATTGTAAAAAACAAAGTATTTTTCTGTAGGAATTTTGCCATTAGTTCCTAACATAAATACAGAAGCATCTAAGTCAAATGCTGACCCTGTGTCTGTAGTATTGACATCCCATCCTAACCCAATACCAGCTTGTGTTAAATTAGGAGATTCTTTAGAAAGATTTACTCTTTCACCTTTACTAAGATTAATAGACATAATTTACCTCTTTTCAGTTATCAGTTATCAGTAACCAAAAGTAATAGCTAATTTTCAGTCATCAGTTCACAGTTACAGTAGATTCCAAGTATATGAAGTACAGATATTAAAAATTAAATGTTCCCAGTGGGGGCATCTTGCCCGCGATGTATGTACCTCACAAAGGTGGAATCCGCTGTATCAGTAACCAAGAGCAATAGCTGATATTAGAGATAGTTTTCATTATTCATTATCAACTATCAATTATCATCCATTATTAATTATTAATCATTAATTATTAATTATTTTTTACTCCTTTATTAATAAACTGTAAAGTAAAAGCTTCTTTATAGTTAGTATCTGGCTTAATTACTCCTGCCTCTACTACACTATCAAAGAATAATTTCCAGCGTTCGTCTGTCATAGCACCGATACCTTTTGTGACAGCATCTCCAGAAATAACAATACCATATTCTTTCATTTTTTCTAAACTATAAGCTAATAAATCATCTTTCATTTCTGGATTATCTTTTTTAATTAATTTATTTGCTGGTTCGGGATTTTCTAAATAACTATACCAACCTTTGATAGAAGCATCCACAAATCTCTGCACTAAATCGGGATTTTTTTCTACCATTTCTTTTGTGGTTTCTATAGTAGTAGCATAAGGTTGATAACCAGAATCTGCTAATAACATAACTACTGGTTCAAAGCCTCCTTTTTGCTGAATTGTGAAAGGTTCTGATGTTAGATAACCTTGCTGAATTATATTTTTATCTACTAGAAAAGGAGCTACATTAAAGTTATAAGGACGTCTCTGGTCATCTGTATAACCAAACTTAGTTTTGAGAAATTGCCAATAGCCTTTTTCAGCTAAAGATGATACTAAAATCGGCTTGCCTTTTAGTTGTTCTAAAGAGTCATTTCCTACTCCTGGATGAGCAATTAATACTTGGGGATCTTTTTGGAAAATAGCTGCAACTGTAATAGTAGGAATTCCTGCTTCTACAGAACTAATTGCATCTATGCTGCCTCCCATATAAAAGTCTATTGCACCTCCTACTAATAGTTGAGTTCCATTCACTTGAGCATTTCCCATTCTAATAGTAACTTCTAAACCATAATCTTCATAAATTCCTGTAGCAATTGCTTGATAAAAACCTCCATGTTCGGCTTGAGCATACCAATTAGTTCCATAAGTAACTTTGTCAATATTTTTGTCAGTTTTAGTTACTGAATTAGAATTATTAGCATTAGTACAACTTGTTAATATACCACTGCCAATAGCTAGGCTACTATACTGAATAAATTGACGGCGATTAATATAATTCATCTATTTTAATAGGTTTGTTTGATGTATAATTTTCTGACTAATATTCGTTTGAATGCTAATATAATAAGTAACATAAATTTACTACATAAATGCTTATTTAATTATATAGTTGCTTTCCTCAATTATTAAGGAATAACATTGTTAATAGGGGTTGAAGATAATGGTAATATCTTCGGTTTATCAACAGGGCAAACGCATCTTATTTTGAAGTTATGACAGGGCAAGGATGTCAAGTTTCTGAGTATTTATATTCATTAATTCTCTGAAGCTTAACCGCAGAAAGTGCCATAATTTAGATGTTTTTGCCCTGGGTTTATCAAAATATATTTCTTTATTATCTAAGAAAAATTTAGACGTATTTCAACAAACATTAATCAATCTAAATTTCTGAGTATATAGGTTCTAATTTAATTAACAAATACATCAAAGTTCGTTTGGAAAGCTTAGAAACAAAGTAATTTTGTATTTTTGATGTTAAAAGAGTGCTAAACAAGCTGTTTCTTCAACCAAATAATACCAAATTCAAAAAAGGAAGTTACATCTTAAGCAAGTGATTTATTCCTACAATAAAAAAATATAAATTCCATAAACTGTAAAAATAAAAGATTTTTTCCTCTTTTTTTATCATTTTTTTCTTTCCCTGTTCCCTGTTCCCTGTTCCCTATTCCCTATTCCCTGTGTCATGACTGTAGCAATATTTTATGAAATTGGTATAAATACAAAGGTATTATAATTTTTTATTAGAGTAGGAAATACTACAAAAAGATTAGATATTCCTGAAATTTACAATCGTATTTATTTAATTAGATAAAACAAATTATTATGCGTTTCCTACTATTCTGTAAATTGCTCATCATTCCTGACTTGTTTCCTCTTAGCTGCCCCCAATGCTATAACCTCTTGACTACCTGCTATAAAACTATTCTTGGACTCAATTGGTAATAAAATACTTGACGCTTCTTTCACTTCCAAAATTAATGCTTGTCCACTACCATTAAATAAACGAATAACTGCATAGGAAATTAACACTGGTGAAGCTAAAATTAAAGCAGCTATCATTCCCACAGGTGCTACTAATTGATAAACAATTAAAGCAGTAGGTTGAAATTCCTCATATTGGGAAAAAACGCGAGATAACCACCACACTAATAATGCCATTACCCCAAATCCGAAAAGAGTAACAATTGAAGGTACAATAAAAGATAAAAATACAGCCATCGCTGCAATTAAAGCACCCCAACCTTTGGCAACAATTTTCTCTGATAAATCAGAAACCATAATTGTTCCATGGACAAACCAAATGATAAATCCAAATACTAATGTAATTGCTGACCCTGCTAAAAAAATATTAACGCCCTTAATAAAAATTTGCTTAACTTCATCATTGGTTAATATCGGTTGTTTCTGGTTTTCCATTTTTTTATCCCCCTAGCCTTTAACTTTTCACCGGAAAATTGGGTCTGAAGCCTCGCCCTTTTAGGGCAACTTTTATTTGATTTTGATTTGATAAATATGCTATCATAATATCTATATAGTTGAGATTCTGATTATAAAAGCTACGTTTAAGTATAGAATCTATACCAATATTCCAACAAAATACAAGTTAGCCAATCTATTTGGTTGTGTCCGTATTGTCTGGAACGGTAGTCTAGCTGGTTGCCTTTGAAAAGTACAAATTAGGCTTAAATAAACCAACTAACTATGAACTAAAAAAACTCTTTATTACTCAAGCTAAAAAAGCTGAAGATAGAGAATGGCTCTCAGAAGTTTCTGTTGTACCATTGCAGCAATCTTTACTTTAAACGACTTAAACCAACCTGATCAAAACTTTTTTAGTTAAATTTCCTTTTAGTGTGGTTTGAATTATTTTAATTTGACAGAAGGAAAAAATTACTTTTTCCTTTTGAATAAATACATTGGCTAGTACAAGTTTCATCTATTCTGACTGCTACAAGTCCGAGAATTTTATCTTCTAGCTGCTCATAAATCCATTTAGCGATCGCTTCACTGGTAGGATTAGCTAAACCTTTAGTTTCATTTAAGTGATAGTGGTCTAAATAATTATCCAGTAGTGGTTTCAGAGATTTTTTAATATTCTCATAATCCATAATCATACCTTGTTTGGCTCCAGAAGTTACTCATTTATTACCAGCAACATATATAACACTATGCCAGGAATGACCGTGTAATACTATTTCTCAAAAATCTTGACTATACCTGATTGGGTGGGGAAGTGTGGTCCGTGTGGTCGGTGGGGGGAGAGGTAAAAGTAGGAATAATTTACACTAACCGACTAATAATTGTCAAAAAAAGACTTTAAATCTTGGTAAATATTTGACTATTGAAGTATAGCTGAAGTAAGCATTACTTTTGGCAATTGGTATAATATTGCAAATTTACCATCGTGATTAGGTAGTTGATGGGAAGCTTCAAATCTATATTCTTTGCCCATTATCCAAGTTTCTGAATTTGATGTCATTGTAATTTTTTTGGGAAATAATAAATAAATTGTCATAAATATGGATAAATTATAATTAGAAACTCTAATCACAAGATACTTCCACTATTTCGTTCTTAGAAATCTAAAATAATCAGCTAATATTATCTTCGGATGAACAGTTATAAATAATTAGGGAGGAGTTATAACTAAGGAGGTAGAATAGGGATAAGTAAATAAGGCATAAGTGAGGAGAAAGTTTTTTTAGTAGTAATCAAGAAAGTTGACGAATGTTCTTATGACCATTATCTCGTCGAGAGTTTCAATTATGATGAAATTTCCTTTGTGTGGTAATATAAATGAAAAATGGTATAACTAGGAATTGTCGGAAAATCTCATATATCTATCCACACTTTTAATTTAACTGATGGGGAGTTTGAGGGGCTATAAGTCCCGCGCTCTATCTGAAAGATGAGGGTCGGGATACATGGACTCCTCAAGCAGATTTGATCCGGTCAATCCGGGTAAAATCACCCAACAGATATAGGTCTCGTGACCAATAATTCTGTGTTATAATCATTCGTCTGACTTTGACTATGAACTATTGCTACCGACTTTACCAAAAAATTTGGTTTAAAGCCTCCCCCATAAGCGGGCGACTTTCCATATTATGATGAGATTGGTTTCAACACCCGCCTTGTCTCATAAATATTGTAGATAAAGAAGATTAGGTCGAAACTCACCCATGTTGAGAGCAGAACAAGGGAAGCTTTTAGGTCAATTATCAGTTCGCGCCTTGGAGGCATAAACACCCACAAGAATTTTTGCTCTTGTCGCGGGAGGCCATTCCGAGACTCTAAACGGATGTGGAGGCAAGCATAAGACTTGGCTTATGTGAACAGGAGCCTGTGAAATGTCAACCCACCGAGGAGCTGCGGTTCGGCAGCAATACCCGTGCCTTTAGGCCGGGGAGGATGTCAAAAGAAAATATTTCCATTATAACTACCGTTTCATAGTAATATTGTGGTAAGTCTTTCCATTATAGATAGGGATATCTTAGAAAACTATGCTCAAGAGAATTGCTACTCAGATTAGAAAGTGGTTCCCAGCACCAGAGGTTAGCGCTCACTGCGATGGCCCTTGCGGTGTGTACGACCCTGCTTCTGCTCGTATTTACGCTGAAGCTGTATTGTCTATGACTAAGAAAATCCTAGACCTTGACCCAAAAGCTGGAGATCATAAGACTGCTAATACTCTTTCTCGTTATATTGCAATTAAGGAAGAGCAAGCTCAGAAGACTAAGGAAGATTTACTCATTCTCTGGACTGATTATTTTAAGCCTGTACATTTAGAAAAGTATCCAGACCTCCACGATACTTTTTGGAAGGCTGCTAAACTTTGCTCTGCTTGTAAAGTAGAAGTTAGTTTGGAACACGCTACTGAGTTATTAGCTGCTGTGGAGAAAATCCACGGTATGTTCTGGGCTACTAAGGAACGGGATGTGACCTGGTACAAGGCTAGCTAATTTTTTTCGTTTGAGGTGGTAGGCAAAAAGTTGATACAGGAAAGTAGTAATAAAGAGTTATTACTTTGGTTATTAAGATTGCGTCAACGGTTTTGTATCACAGGGTTTTCGATGTTTCCTCTACTGAAGCCAGGGGAGGAAGTTCTTGTGGATACGAGAGCCTACCGCCACTTTTTACCAGAAATTGGCGATCTGGTTGTGGCTGAACATCCTCATCGTCATGATTTGAGAATAATTAAGTCGGTTGCCTTTGTTGATGAAAAAGGTGACTGTTTTTTGGTGGGTGAAAATAGGGAGGAAAGTAGCGATAGTCGTTCTTTTGGTTTTGTGAGTTCGCAACAAATTATTGGTAGGGTTACTAGCAGATTTCCTGAAGGGGTAAACCTTTAGTCGTGGAGGGTATTTAAAAATCTGTATTCTTAAATAATTACTTTTTAGGTTGAATAAAAAATCATGCCTATGGGCAAGTAACTCCCACTAAAGTTTAGTATATCATTGTTTTTTTCCAGAAGCAAGGGGAGTTTCTTTTTGGCGCAGTTTTTTCAGGAGCTTAACAAAATGATTTTAGCTGGTTTAATTGGTATTGAGTGGAGCGATCGCTTATATAGTGAGAATTGGATTTTGATTTTTATTGGCGAATGCTTTTGGGTGCTTCACAGAATAATTTTTAATGTTTGAATTGTCGCGATCGCTCTGTTTGAAGCAGGAAGTAATTATTCTATTTCACTATTACCTTATGAATTCTTTTGTTGAATAAATAATCATGTATATAGGCGAGTAGCACACACTACAATTTAGTATATCATTGTTTTTTTCCAGAAGCAAGGGGAATTTCTCTTTGGCGCAGTTTTTTCAGGAGCTTAACAAAATGATTTTAGCTGGTTTGATTGTTATTGAGTGGAGCGATCGCTTATATAGTGAGAATTGGATTTTGATTTTCATTGCCGACTACTTTGGAGTGCTTCACAGAATGATTTTTAATGTTTGAATTGTGGCGATCGCATAGATGAGCTTGAGGGAACGAGTAAACAAGCAATTTTGCGAAGTATTGAATAATTTGAATCAGGCGATCGCTAAAGTTAAGGAGCGATTGGAAAAAAATACAGAGATTAAAGAGGGATGATTTAAAGTTTGGATATGACTCATTTGCTTGTGACTTATTTTTGTTGAGTTGAATAAAGAGTCATGCGTAGGGGCGAACGACTCCCACTAAATAAATTGTATCAGAAATTTTTTCTCCTGGCAAGGGCAAATTCCTTTCGTCGCGGATTTTTTTTGGAGCTTCACAGAATGCAAATTTTCTGATCCCTGCATCTGTGGCAAAATCCTTGTCTTGCCCTGAATTCCGCTCACACGGATTATGGCACGGATATACGGATTAATTCGCGGGGGGTTGCCGACTTTTTTGGAAAGCTCCACAGAATGAAACCTCTCCCCCGACCCCTCTCCTACGAGGAGAGGGGAGAAACTCTTACTCCCCCTTCCCTCGCAGGGAAGGGGGTTGGGGGGTTAGGTCTTTTCAGTTATCAGTTATCAGTTATCAGTTATCAGTTATCAGTTATCAGTAAAAATATTTAGGACTAGACTCTTCATCCGTGTATCCGTGGCAAAATCTGTGTCTTGCCCTGAATTCTCTCACTCTGAAAAAAAATTTGACCTACTTCGCGGGAGGGAAAGGAAAAAGAAAAAGAGGGGAAAGGGGAAAAAAGGAAAAGAGAAAAGGGTTAAAGAGTTCTCCCGCCACCACACACAATACGAAAACCAATATTGAGGTAGGGGTCGACGCGCCAACCGTTGAAGTCGCGATACGCGGAACAGCAGTAACTAGGAAGGCTGACCCAGGAACCGGCCCGCAGCGGTGAAAGATAATTATCTCCCCCAGTTTCCCAAGCACTTCCATCAGTAGGCGCTCCATTATAATTACCATGCCAAACATCCTGACACCATTCCCAGACATTGCCGTGCATATCGTACAAACCAAAACTATTAGGTGGAAAAATTCCCACATCTGTTGTTTCTTCACGAAATTCTCCTTCCGGTTCATCAGCATAAGTAGAACTGCCACGATAGTTAACTAACTCAGACGTTATAGTTTCCCCAAAATAAAAAGGTGTGGTTGTTCCAGCTCGACAAGCATATTCCCACTGACTCTCACTGGGTAAACTATATTTTTTGCCTGTTATTTCTGAGAGTTTCTGACAAAATTCTGTCGCGTCATTCCAACTTACTTTTTCTACAGGACGGTTTGCACCTTTAAACTCAGAAGGATTATTTTCCATAATTACTTCCCACTGTGCTTGAGTGACTGGATACTTTCCCATGAAAAATTCTGGCACATCTACATTATGTTGCAGACGTTCATTATCAGAGCTTTCTGCTTCTGTCTCTGGAGACCCCATGAGAAATCTACCTGCAGGAATTTTTACCATTTCTAGGGAGACTCCATTACCGAGGTTTTCTGTCATTACTTCTGCTTTACCTTTACAGCGACTTATTACTTCTCCTTTCCTGTTAACTGTGACGGTTGTAAATGTCTGAATGGGAAATTTTGATTGTGGTGTTCTACTCCACAAATATTTAGTTAAGATTGCTGTGACAAACCCACCTACTGCCAAACCTCCTAATGTTAATAGTGGAAGGGGAGGTTCTGAAGTTGGTTGGGAAGTAGAAATATTTTCTGGAGGTGTTCTATCCGACAAACCTTTAGTTAAGATTGCTGCGACAAACCCACCTCCTGCCAAACCTCCCAATATCAATATTTGTCTCCTAGTTTTATAGGTTTTATTAGGTTGGGGTTTTGCTAATACTTTTTCTGTTTGAGTAGCTGTTGGTTCTTGTGGTGTTGGTTCTAGTTTTAGTTCTGATTGTGGAGATAGCGGAGTTAGTGAAGTTTGAATATTTAACGCTTCTAATACTTCCATCGCATTTTCATAACGCTGTGAAAAATATTCATGCACCATCCTATCTAATATATTTGCCAGGTAGTCACTCACTTGTGCTTCATTTCGCCAGATAATATTTTCTGTCTTTGAGTCTGTTGGTAAATTTTCTGGGTTTTTGCCAGTTAGTGCTTTTATTCCTACCATTCCCACTGCATAGATATCACTACTCAGTTTAGGTTTACCGTTACTTTGTTCGCTTGGGATATACCCAGGTGTTCCGACTGCTACAGTTAAAGTAGTTGTTCCTGGTTGTTGACCTTTAGTTAATACACTTATTTCTTTTACCGCCCCAAAGTCTATCAATACTATTTTGTTATCCGACTTTCGACGCATCAAATTTTGTGGTTTTATGTCTCGATGAATAATATTATTTTGATGAGCTACTGCTAATGCTTCTAATATTCCTATGAGTAGGGCAATAGTATAAGACTCGCTTAATTTTCTCCCTGGCGTAAGTTCCCTACTAATATCGTGCCCTTCTATATATTCTTGTACTAGGTAAAATTCTCTTCCTTCCTGAAAATGTGCAAATAATTTTGGTGTTCGGTCTGAGTCTTTGCCTAATTTGTATAGAGTCTGCGCTTCTCTCTCAAATAACTTTTGGGCAATAGCTAAAACTTCTGGGTCTGAACTTTTGATTTTGCTGAACCAAGGGATGAGTCTTTGCGGAAAAGGTAAATCCGATTTTTTGCTTCCTTTAGGTTTGAGATGCTTAACGACACATTTCGGTTTTCCTGGTAAGTCTAAGTCTTGAGCTAAGTAGGTATCTCCAAAACCTCCACTTCCGAGGGTGTCGATAATTTTGTAGTGGTTTCTCAGGATTTTTCCAGACTGCATGATTTTTTTGAGTTACCGAAAAACTGGGTTTAAAGCCTCCCCCTTATAGGGGGACTTTTATATTTTTTTTTCTCTAAAAATAGGTTATAATATTATTGGTTTAAAAATGCAATTATGAAAGCTAGATTTAAGTATCGCGTCTATCCAAAACCGGGACAGAAACACCAATTAGCAAAACTATTTGGTTGTGTTCGTGTGGTTTGGAATGATAGTCTAGCTTTCTGTCAAGAACAATATAAATTAGGAGAAAAGAAACCCACAAATTCTGAACTACAAAAACAGTTTATAACCCAAGCTAAAAAGACTGAAGACAGAGAATGGTTATCAGAAGTTTCTGCTATACCATTGCAGCAATCCTTGAATGATTTAAACCAAGCTTATCAGAACTTTTTCGCTTCAACTAAAGGCAAGAGAAAAGGTAAACCAGTAAAGCTTCCTAAATTTAAAAGCCGGAAGTCAAGACAAACCGCTAGGTTTACAAAGGGAGGTTTCAAAGTTGGTCAGAATAAAGTCCCTAGCAACGCTAAGATTGGAAAGTTAAAGATAGTTTCGCCCGTGAGAGTTACCTGCTGCTCCATCATCAGTAACAGTAATCAAAGATTCAGCCAATAGATATTTTCTAAGTTTTGTAGTAGAAATAAAACCGGAAATTTTGCCTAAAACTGATAGCTCAGTAGGTATAGATTTAGGCATTTCTACCTTTGCTACCTTGAGCAATGGAGAGAAAATTGATGCTCCCAAGCCACTTAAGAAACGTATCAATAAATACAGAAAGTTAAGCAAATCATTATCTAAGAAAACTATAGGCTCTAAAAGGTATGACAAAGCTCGTCTGAGGATAGCAAAATTTCATACCAAGCTGAAAGATACAAGAACTGATTTTCTACATAAATTATCAACTTAAATAATTCGTGAAAACCAAATAATTATTTTAGAGGATTTGAACGTTTCTGGAATGATTAAGAACCGGAAATTATCTAGAGCAATCTCTGATTTAGGATGGCGACAATTCCAGACACTTTTAGAAGGGAAAGCGGAAAAATATAGTAGAGAATTTAGAGTAATTGATAGATGGCTAGCAACCTCTCAAATCTGCTCTTCTTGTGGATTCCGTGGTGGAAAATTAGACCTTTCAGTTAGGGAGTGGGAGTGCCTCAACTGTGGTGTGCGACATGATCGCGATGAAAATGCAGCAATAAATATATTAGTCGCGGGTGGGCAATCCGAGACTTTAAATGGACGTGGAGGCAAGCAGAAGACTACTGCCAAAGTAGCAGCAGCCGACGAAACGTCAACCCGCCGAGGAACTAAGGTTCGGTAGGAATCTACACGCCTTTAGGCTGGAGAGGATGTCAATCAGAATTTCCTTTGCCTGGGAAATATGCTGTTTTTGGCAAAATCTAATTTGAGTATATATGAGCGCACCTTTTCCATTATAGTTACAATATCATGTCAAGTTTTTACTTGTCAACCAATCCTCTATAATTCTCAAAATATAGAATATTTAACTTAAAATAACTAAATGACCATAGCTATAGACTTCGGAACAAGTAACACTGTAATCTCCCGTTGGAATCAAACAACTCAACAACCAGAAACTATTAAGTTACCAAACTTATCAATTATCTCAGGGCAAAATCCACCTTTAATTCCTAGTTTAGTCTATGTGGAAAATGCTGCTGAAAAAAAAGTAGTAATAGGTCAACAAGTTAGAGATAAAGGTTTCGATGTTAGTACAGATTCTCGATTTTTTCGTAATTTTAAACGGGGTATTGGTGCAAATATTCAAGGATTTTTGCCAGAAATTGACGGTCAAATTGTTTCTTTTGAACAAGTAGGAAAATTATTTTTAGAAGAAGTTATAGCTGGTATTCGGAATGTTCCTTTGCCTGTAGAATCTTTAATTTTTACTGTTCCAGTTGATAGTTTTGAAGCTTATCGTAATTGGTTGGGAGAAGTTTGTCAGTCTTTACAGGTTGAACAAGTACGAATGATTGATGAACCTACTGCGGCAGCTTTGGGTTATGGAATGGCAGATGCAAAAATTTTATTGGTGGTTGATTTTGGTGGGGGAACTTTAGATTTATCTTTAGTAAGGTTGGATAATTCGATGCAAAAACAACCTTTGGGTTTTATTCTGAAATGGGGTGAAAAATCTTTTGGTCAAAGTTCAAATCAAAAGCCTAAAACAGCGAGGGTTTTGGCAAAAGCAGGACAGAATTTAGGAGGTTCAGATATTGATAATTGGTTGGTGGATTATTTTGTCAAAAATCAAGGTATTGAAAAGACTCCTTTAACTACTCGTTTGGCAGAAAAGTTAAAGATTCAATTGTCTTTGCAGCAACAGGCAACGGAAGTTTTTTTTGATGATGAAAGTTTGGAAAGTTATGAGTTGGAATTAGGGCGGGATGGCTTTGAGGAAATTCTCAGGGAAAATGGATTTTTTGCCAGTCTCGATAATTCTATGAATCAGATTTTACAGCAGGCAAAAAGACAGGGAATAGAATTATCAGAAATTGATGCTGTTTTGTTGGTGGGAGGTACGGTACAAATTCCGGCAGTGCAGAGGTGGGTAAAAGAATATTTTGATGCTGGAAAAATTCGTTGTGAAAAACCTTTTGAGGCAATTTCTCAGGGAGCTTTGCAATTAACTCAAGGAGTAGAGATTAATGATTTTTTGTATCACAGTTATGGTATTCGGTATTGGGATAGAAAGAAAAATGCTCATAGTTGGCATCCTTTAATAAAATCTGGTCAACCATATCCTATGACTAATTCTGTGGAATTAGTATTAGGTGCTTCAGTCAATAGTCAACCAAGTATAGAATTAATTTTAGGAGAATTAGGTGCTGAATCTGGAGGTACAGAAGTTTACTTTGACGGCGATCGCCTGATTACTAGAAAAATATCTGGAGAACAAACTTCAGTACAACCTTTAAATGATAGAGAGGGAGGTCGTAATATTGCTCAATTAAATCCTCCAGGAAATCCAGGAAGCGATAGAATTAAGGTTTTGTTTTGGGTAGATGAGTCTAGGTTTTTGAGAATAACAGTGGAGGATTTATTGACAAATGAAACTTTGTTAAATGAGCAAGCTGTTGTGCAATTGAGTTAGATAAACTGTCGAGAAGCCTCACACCATAATTTTAAATTTGGTGTGAGATGAATCGGCAGCCAATTGAATGGGTTCGATGCCCATTCAATTGCTATGCTATCCCAGCAGAAGCTTTCGCCCTGATTAAAAAACTTGTATTATTGTATTGCTATCACCCCAGAAATTTTTCACCATGCGGAGTGCCTACCAATATAAATTAAGGCCCAAAAAAGAACAAATAGCCACAATAGAAATGTGGTTGGAATTGTTGCTTTGGCAGTACAACTATCGGTTAGGCGAGCGGTTCTCATGGTGGTCAGAAAACCGTTGTCCAGTTAACGCCTGCCCGCAAGGTGGATGCCAATTCCTCAACTAAGAGATAATCCAGATTATTACTCTCAAAAAAAAGATTTGG
>JAAUYL010077530.1_pt1 | contig 13361 bp, 7 predicted proteins | sample 7278011 | NCBI WGS metagenome assembly JAAUYL01 (sample SAMN14350225, study PRJNA611818) | marine sediment metagenome | isolation source: surface marine sediment (1.8m) | place: French Polynesia: Moorea | collected 2018-08 | reverse complement strand
GCACAAGAGGAAATGCTAGTCAAAAAGGCAGGGTTTGTCCAGCCAGCCCTGCTCTTCTCTCGTCCCAAAGCACTCTAGTGGGCCGATGGTGATGGTGCCGTTTGTAAGACCATTGCTGAAATCCAACGACTTGTACTCGAAGCCCCGGATTGGCAAGACATTCTGCAAATAAGGACCAGTCTGCTTAGCAAATTAACTCCCATAACCATATCATATTTACCATATCATCGACAATGCCAATGTCCTGCTTCCAAGTCGAATCCTCTTTGGGGCAGTTTGGTCTAACGTACAAGTAATTTTTCGCCTGGTTGTTCCTGCCAAACCAAGTTCCATGTGGCTTCATTTTCATCATGCGACAGTCAAACTAAATTACAGAATTAATATTTACGTAACTTTTCGCATCATTTCAATTCGCTTACTTTAATTGTCTGTCGACATTTCTCTGAGGAGTAAACCAAAGCTGCCAGTTGTTTGATTGTTGCATTTGCGTAGACGAACTCGGTCTTGAACATAGATTTGCCAGTGTTGTCCTTAAGTAGAAATGTCGTCTTGTTGGCAAGGGGGACTCTGGTCGTGGCTATAATTTGTAGATGGTTATTTTAGATTCAGCCAAAGCCCAAAGCACAGTCAAAGTATCTAAATACTTACCCCTTGGATATTCAGTCCGCACATAGGTGTACGTGTCAAAATAGCAGTAAGCGTTAAACGGTTCCACTCCTGGAGGATCGATGTTGTAGAAGCCTGAATCTCGATAGCCGCAATTCAGTAACCTGTAACAATTTTCTGGTCGATCTGTAAAATATTTTTTTTAAAAAAAAGATGAAACAGTTTTCAATGTAAAAATAGTGTTTTGATAACTTACATGAGTGTGCATCTCTGATCTGTTTTGATACATCAGTCAGTACAGTCGAGAGCTTCTGCGATTCTAAAGTTGTGTTTCTGTGGACGATTTGAAGGTGTGCTTTGAGGTCAGCCCAGAGGCCGAATACGAGTCCTAAAACCAAGACGAGGACGCCGATTCCGAGGCAAAACTTCCAGGAGAGTGTCTCAAAGAAAGAACTTGAGGCTCTGCTAAATAGTAGAAAAATATGTTCGGTTAAAGATGACCATTAACAAATTATTTTGGTAGACCTACCTAAACCACTTTTTGAGGCCGCCTGCTTTTTTGGAGACACGACCTCCGAGGCTGCGCATCCTTCCTGGAAGGTCCATCTTTTGGCTGACCTCGTTTTCTTCCATTTCGATTGTTAGTGGCATCTTGCTGCTTTTGAGGGTTTGCTCCAACAGAATCACCTCTCAAAACTGAATAAAGAGGAGGCAATTTGGTTCACAAACGTTTATGAATTCGAATGTTGCAGTGGAGTAGTTGTTTTTAGAATTCTATGGGTCAGGAAACACACGGTCATAAAAGCGACGCTCTGGATGAGAAATTCACATAGTCTTATTTTTGGCGGCTAAATGATAATCCTGCTATCCAAAGGAGAACTGATGTGGTAGTATCTACAAAATTGTAGTTCAAGTTTGCTTGCTAAGATATCTCCGTTTACAAAAGCGAAGATCAGTTTTTGATTAACCAGCAATTATTTTTTGTTGACGAAAAGTAATCGACGCATTTGATTCACAAAAGTGGATGAAATCAACTCCTTCAAATTCATTTCGTTAATAAAGATAAAGGCGTTCATAATACTTGCAGAATTGCAGAAAAAGAGCATCACGAATTGGTTTTAAGTTTCATTTGCAGCTAAAAGAAAGGTTTTGCGAACGCCGTATTTATTTACTTTGCGAGAAGTGCCGAATTTTCTTTTGAATATTCTTCCCTCTTCTAAATGCAACTACAGAATACATTTATTATCAAGGTACCATAAGTTATGATTATGCCACAGTAATTAATTACGTCATTAAGATATAATTAACACATAGAGTCTTCGTTGGATTTGATCATCGGGCTCAGAGTGGAGGTGTTCCATTGAGTGACTAGGGTGTCGGGGCTGGTCAAGGCCCCGCTGTTCTTCTTCGCCTTCTTTTTGTTCTTGGTTTTGTTGACATTTGACGACGTGGCGGCAGGTTGGCCAAAGTCATTGGCATTGCTTTCATTTAGCTGTCTCGCAGCAGCTCCTCCAGACCTCTTGCCGAACCTGACCAGGGTCGTCCCCTGGCATCGAAACATGGAGTTCGCCTCGTTTTCCCTGAAAAATATTAAGTCAAAATCTTAAGTCTGGTCAAGTTTATACTTTTGATTAAATGAGGAAAATTAAGACGCTCCAGTTCTCCTTGGAGAAATCAACTCAAAACTGCACCAAAAAACTGGGTGGCACGTTTTCATTTTCTCCCTGCTATTTTGCAAAATAACAACAATACCACTACATCTTTCCCAGAAAAAAAAAAAGGTTTTAAGGTTAAAACCTTTTTTTTCTGGGAAAGAGTATATTAATAGATGGACTCGACTCGGGCTTTCCTTCTTGGTAGCTGAGAGGAGAGGACGACTTCAGGAAAGGAAATTAGTTTCGAAATGCATTTTGCCTGCGTCATTTGCAGATCCCTCGTCCGAGCTTGTTTTTCATCATAACCTAACAGGCAGAGTCTATGTCCAGGAACAGTCTTACACCACCACCACCATTTAATTCCCAAGGGACCAATCAAAAATGTCTGCTCCCAAATGTACTTTGTTGTGTAATCAAACAGCCCGCAGCTGGAGAAAGAAAAGATTATATAGCAAAACTTTTTTCTAAGGATAAGACTACTGACGAGACCCCTATCATTCCAAAATACGAAAACGAGCTCCTCCTGCCTAACCTAACAAACAAACTGAGCGATGCAGTTTCATCAAAAACACACACTCCCGAATCGGGTGATTGCCTACAAAAAGTTTTCAGTGGTATGGACCCTTCGAGCGAAGCGAAGTGGTCAAGTCAAATGACCAAGACTTTGGACACCCAAGTTATTACTTAAGTGTGGGGGTGATGATGTTGATGATTGTGAAAGCTGGTTGTTGTTGTTTGTGATCTATCAAGACCTGTCTTGGCTTTTTTTTGCCTGAGCTTTCACCACTAAAGTCATTACGTAAAAGGTTGGCAGCGGGTCTAGAAGTGGCCATCATCATGCACCCACGTGTTGTTGCTGTCATCAAAATCACAATGGGGAAAAGTGGCGCAAAAGTGACATTTACCTGGCTCCTCGGTTGGGCCTGCACAATGGTATGAGCTCAGGGTTAAATGCCATATAAATCCACGGGTTCACTCCGCTGTTGAGCGTCAGCAACCAAAATAGCCATTGCAGAGAGGTTACTGAAATAAAGTAGATCGTGCAATGCTGACCAAGAATTTGCTGGTTAATTGACTTACACATATAGGAGGGAGGATTGCCCAGCACTTGATAAAGTTGGACACAGACAAAGGGGGCAGAGCAAATCAGGTAGCCCGCCACGACGGCCACGGTTAATTTTACAGTCTTGATTTTCGCATTGGAAATTGCCCTCGTCGAATGAGTGCGAGGACACGAGGTGAAGTTGGAGGCGGACCCCGCGTTGCCATTTCGTTCGTTCACTTCAAGTGAAAGATGGCTCTGAAACCGGAAGTGACATCATTTAAATGACATTCTGCATATGGAGGAACAAAAGTTCTTGACAGGTTGCCGTCATCTTGAACCTAAAGTTTGAAGACAATTTTTCTGTGAAAGGAATGGGACTGTTGCTGCTTTCACGTTTATTAAGACGAAAGCTCATAGATTTCCTGAGCAGGAGAGCGTGAACCTAAGCCTGGTGATTCTAACCTAACTTGTGTCCTTGGCCAAAGAGCATGACTTGATTCGAAGCACTTCATAAAGATGTACTCTAAATAGATTGGTTGTTCTTGTTAATGCCTAAGCTCATCGGCCTGTGAAATCGAGTATAATGATCTCGTACCCTTAGCTAATCACAAGCAGGAAAAAATAGTTGACCTGTATAGCGAAATAAATTCCAATTCAATTTTGTCGAATTGACCGGCAGCTCTTGCTTGATCAAAGAGTTACGCCACACCACGAGCTCAGACTTTGATCTATCCAAATTGGAAAACAAGACGGTTGCCCGTCACGGCCTTGCACCAGTCTACTATAAATAGGAGGAGATACTGTTTTATCACTTAGTGGAAACAATAGGCGCCAATTGAGATAGCGTACATGTTCTACCTTCTGCCATACACCCGCTCGCTCGGTTCCCAAAGCATTTTCCTTTCTCTTTTTTTCTCTCTCTTTGAAGGTACATAGTGGTGCATTTGGATTAGGCAAAACCAATTAATAACCGCTCATGTCAAACTTGCGGTTGCATCTATAGTGTCCGTTATATCTACGGATTTTCCGGCGGTTACTTACATTAAACCGGCTCATCAGCGGTTCGTTGTTGGTCCGGATTCCCAAACCAGAGGGCTTGGGCGACTTGCCCTTCAAACTCGAGGACATCCGGCGGTTCCGGTCGAAACCGTCGATACCGTTGCCCTCGTCAACTGCGGAAAAAGAGTAGATACCGGAAGTGAAACAGCTGACAACTCCCGCCACGGTCTCACTTACCGTGATTGATTGTGATGTTGTGAGCCCCTCCAGAGTTCGTAGAGACTTTACGTTTCAGAGACGAGGCCGCCGTCAAAGTAGTAGAGCATTCAGTAGAATTGCTAGAATTTTGCCTCAGAATTTGCTTTTCCGTTTGCTGTTCTTGATGCCGTTGGCTTTGACTCTGATTTTGCTGTGAGATCACCTCCAGCTCGATGTTCTCAAAGCTGCTCTGCCGTTGAGGGGAGTCCTGTCCGTCCTGCGGAAAATGGAAATGCTCGCGGGTAATGACTTTCCGCTGGTTACCGTTAATACTTACGGAACGCTTGATAACCGTTGGAGATGGATGGGACGGGGGTGAAGCATTGGCTTGTTGTTCTTGCTGCTCCTTCTTTTGCTTGAAATTTCCCCACAGAACGGCGCACATTTTTGAGTAGCAAAACAGCAAGACCACGAAGGGGATGAAAAAATTTGACACCGCATAGTAGATGACATAGGCCTGCATTTAGAAAGCAAAGTAAGTAATTATCAATCATTATTTAATTAAGTGCATGTGAAAACCATCTAGCCTCAAATTGCCGCCCTTTACGACAAATAAATGCTAATCTGGACGTAAGTACACGCTCGTAAATCTGCTTCTATTTTCCCGGGTTTTTTTCCTGACTCGACCCGAAAAAAATATTTGTCTGTTTTCAAATTGGAACCAGATCCCAAGGGACAAAAGTGAAAGCACGTTCCAAACCATCAAAATGGCATGTGGCGGAATAATATTTTTATTATATATAAAAAAGGATGTATTTTTTTCGTGAAATTCTGGTCGTCGTGAGATTTGAGAGCGAGCTAAAAAAGTGCATTTTAGAAGTGTGTGAATTTTGAAAATCCTCATATGAAAAACAGCTGGCTTTTTAAAAAGACGCGTTCATATAAGAGGTTATATTAACAAAGTTTCCTCCCTGATGCATTTCACACAGACAGTTTTTCTTGCCTTTGTTGACATCAAAAGCCAAGTTCTTTTCTTGCTTTCGCCCAACTTTATTGAGATGCTGAGCCGTCATTTTGGTTATTCGATTTTCAGATGAGATGCACTGTGCACAGGAGGTCGATATTACAGTTGCGTTCAAGTAAGAATTACTAAATTTCTAGTCATCCTTATGTGAAGTCGTCTGTAGCATTTTAATTGCCCTAGTAAATTGTGACACTAATTGCAGCATATAACTAACATGACTACACATGTCGCATAGTGTTATTAAGCCTGGCAATAACTTTTTGCAAGCAAGTAGAGTCGGAATTCTTGGTCGAGCTTCAGTGTACAAAATGGTCGAGCTTACCTGGCGACCCCAATGCGGGATCCACTCGGGCCGACAGATCTGCCTGTCTTCTGCGTGGAAAACAAACATCTGGGGGGCGCTGAATAAGAGCGACAGGGCCCAGGAGATGGCCAGCATGTGCGACTTCTGGATGTTACACCAATGGGTTGTGAGGTTCGAGAGCGGGAAGCAAATGGCCTGGAAGGAAAATCGTCTTGTTAGAAGCGGAGCAGAGATCGAGCGGAGCAATTCACTAAAAAATAGAACCCGATTTCGCGGCAAAAATGGCGATGGTCCGATTATTGTACAATGTTCGTGGAATGGTTTTGGTATGCGAGTGCCGTTATTTATTGGTCTCTCAGGCCGCGATATTGAATAAGATTTTTCAAGCGAATTCCTTCCACCCTTTTTTCCGCCTTTCTCAAAAGATTTGTCTGCTCAAAATTAGCAATAAATCCTTATTTTTTGCAAATTACATTTGAATGTCAAGAAGCAAATAACGTTTAACCTACACGGTTCGTTAGAGCCTGTCGCAATAACTCCTTTTTAAAAGAAGAAAGGGGGAATATGAGGAATAAAATTGGGCATATTTTTTCGCTCACCTTGTACCTGTCCACCGCAGTCATGACCAGGGTGTAGGAGCTCAGGTAGGGCCCTACCATGAACAGGTACTTCATGATCTTGCAGCCGATGTTGCCCGCGTAGAAGAACGGGAACGTCAGGGTGCAACCGAACTCGGGGAGCAGGGTGAAGAAGGCCGTCAGCAAGTCCGCGATGGATAGGTGCAGGATAAAGAAGTACATCCGAGTCACTTTTCCCCTGTAAACAAAAGGTCCCTTTCTTGACGTCCTGTCGACCAGTAAAACATCATACCTCCTCGACAAAATCGAGCCCACGACGGCCCCGTTGCCCCCCACCGTGAAGAGGATGATGATGGTGAGGACGACCAACTTGGTGTAGTCGATGTCCGTGTTCAGTTGTGGCGTCCTGGGCTCCCCTGGGTCCGTGATGTTGTTGTCAAGGATAGACGTCGTAGAGTTAAGCTTGAGGTAGACGTCATAAGCAAATGTACTATGAATCTCATAAATAGTTTTTAATAAGTTAATTACCACTTCAGAAAAGTCACTCGCAGATTGCACAGGACCTCCAGTCCCTACGTCATCTTCTGTTCCTAAGCTGATCTGGTTGTTGCCATTACGATAGGCGTCCAAAAACGACTTGCAGACCTCGCTTCGCTCGGCCTCATTTTCGCTGAGTAGTATAAATATTGCAGCATTCACTTATACTTTATTGGGATGAAAAGCTTACCCATTTGGATTGATGTCAGTTCCTTCAGTTGTGTTAACGTTCAAATCACGGTCGCACAGCGATAAAATGAGATCAGAGCTGGGTGTCGTTATTTTAAAATCGCTCCCGAACTCCATATTGTTCCTGCTGCAAAAATAACATATTTTTAAGAAACTATGCAAACGAATGGGAAAGTTGAAAAATTGCAAAAGACATTTGAAAGACAGCCCATCGTCTTAAGTCGACTTTTTAAGGGGCAGAGGGAATCTGATTTTTAGACATGCAAAATGTCATCAAAATTGCTTCTTGGAAAGCAAAAGTTAGTTCTCTACTTGAGGATGTTGCCTGCAGCTGTTGCGAAAGTGTTTTTGATTTACGAAAAGAAGAGAAGTATTTTTACTTGGGACTCTATTTATTTGCTTGATTAATTGTGTAATTGTCTGCTCATTAATAAATTATTATACTAAGTAATTACGGTGTTTGGTTTGTGCGAATTGCAACCACAGCTTATGTCTGACCTTCTTTAATTTTGAATAGCCTGCGCTAATTTTCAGGATCGTTCGTTGCTGCTGTAATAACTCATTTTTTACACCAACATCTGCAATACGCATAGAATGGAGAGGCTTGTAGTTTTATAAACAGTTTAACCACTATGATCTATGATGATTCTCATTCTATTTTAGGGGAACTGAAAAAAGATATAAATCAGAATTTCTGACCAAGCAAAACTTGTTCCGACTTCCACCTCCTCCGTTTTCTTTGTTTTTACAAAGTTTGGCACAGAAAGGCTGTCTCGATCAAAGGGTCCATAGCTATCTATATTTACTTTGTTGTTGTTTTGATTCTATCAAATTCTTCGCCAATTTCTTTCCCCAGGTTATCGGACCGGAAGGGAGAAAAAAGTTGAGTCAAAGCCTGAAAAATTTTATTTCCTTCCTATAATAGAAAGAACAAATACAAGGATCAGGGTACAGCTGTCTAAAATCTTATTGATACTCTATCTAGCCGGTAAATTACTTTATGTAAGAAGATAGATTTGACTCCCCAGAAAACTGGCCAAAAATGCACTTATCCTCGTGCCCTCTGCTATTGTCCAATAAACGTAAGAAAGGCCCAGTATGCTGTATTTAAACCACAATAATGACCTCATAGCTGTAGGCCTTCTTTCAGACCACCACAGATTAATTGCATTCGCACCTTTTGCTGTCAGTTTCAGTCCTTGGCTATTGGCATTTAAACACAAGAAGGTTCTTTTCTCCTTGAAAAGGCATTGAATATCCACATCGTCTATTGAGAAATAAACATAAAAGTTTGGAGTTGTGGGTGTCAAAACATTGGCTCAAAATAAGTACAACATTAAGGAGTTCAAAGTTTCCTAGCCAAGTCCCTAGCGAAGCAATCAGACGAGTCCGTACTGTGCCTGAGGCCTGGGCTTGAAAGTCCAAAAACTTCCCGAGAAAAAGTGCATTAGATTTGACAAAACCTACTCACAGTTCTCCTTCTAGATTTTCTGATGAATTCACCCTGGGGAATCTTCCCCCTGGCACAAACAAAATCAACAGATCCTTCAGGTGACCTGGTCTCTCCAATGCAGAGGACTGAAAACAATTATCTACCCCCTTTAGGCTGTTCTAAACCGATAATAACACATTTTTAGTTTTTTGCTCATTTTGGCCAGGAAGCACGTCAGTAAAGAAGGAAAGAACCCGATACATTATAGGGAGACAGGAAAAAAATCCTGAAATACCACACACACATTGGTTCCTAAGCCGCGATCTTGCTAAGCAGTGCACTTCGTTTAGGCTTGATCACACTCCTCGAAAAGCAGGCAAAAAGTTTTTTAGATAAACATGCTTCGCCATTTCGCTACGCTCGCGAATTTTATTGGCGCGATAAACTATAAACTTTGCCCATAATCCCCGCGGATGGGATGCTGTTAAATAAACGTTAATGTTGTGAATTTACATAGTCTTTTCTACATATAGTATATGGGAGCTGAAATATAAACAAGGTGCCCAACTTTTCGGCTATAACAACAAATTAGTCCAAGGGGCCTTGCCTTGCTTAACCTGTTTTGCTCTCTCTGGAGAAAATTGCGAAAACGGCAGAAAAGCAACAAGTTTGTTTAGAACCACCATAGCTAATCTGAAACAATCTTCCCCGAGCAAAAAAATGTCAACCTAGTAGAATGAAGTACAAGACTTGAACTGGCTGACAAAATGTTTTGCAGCAAATCTTAATTTAGTATGTTGCAAAAGGACTTACCTTATTGTACCAAAAAGGTGGCAATAAATTCCAAGCCCTCGACGAGGAAAATGCGTTCAAATTGGCAGAAATGGATACCACTAGAAGAAGCAGCGAAAAATACGAGTATAACAAACACTGTGTCTTTCTTGAAACTTGGCGGACGCAAAGTCAACGGGCTTCTGAAGCACGGAGGACCGTTTGGAGGTCGCGCGACCTCGGCGGCCTCGACAGCCTCGCGCTCTCTCCTTTTCTTCCTGATTTAACCTGGAGAGGCCTGACTCTGCTAAGGAGAGAAAGAACCCAATCTGACTGATAATACACATTTGAATTCAGCTTCACTACTTATGCTAGCTGTTTACAGGAAAATGTTTACATTTAGAAGTCCTTGGGGGATATCCCAGTATCTATTAATCAAAATTGAAAGAGAGCAAGAACAAGGGTAATATTCAAAAAAGATGCTTTCGAACTGCTGCACTGCCTTCTCTAAAAAATGTCAAATATTTTATCCCCTGCCTAAAGTGAAATTTTGCAAAATCTAGGACCAGCAGCAAGCTAGCAACATCCTCTATTGAAGTCAATTACAAAGTTTGCTTTTGCTTGCGCGAGCTCTCTGTGCGAGAAATGCAATTTTTTGGGAATGGATGCATGTAGATATAGGAAGAGATAGGGCAAACAAAGGCTCACCCAGGGTCTTTTTTATTATCAAACTCTGAAGTTTTGCAACGCCGGATTGTATAAGAAGAAGGTAGCGAGCTTTGGGTCTATTTTTAAACCAAACATTTGCCAATAATAGATAAGGCAAATTACTCTTCACTTAATGTCTGAGAATGTGTCAATATTGGTAAGTACTTTTAAGTGTTCGGATAATGACTTTGAACTTATTCGCTGAGTTGTAACACGTTTGTTTTATTAGAAGGCTTTCTTTCCAATCCAAGCAAACTTTGATTGATTTTAGGATGGCTGTTTTCAACTGCTTGCGTATTAGATTTTAGATGACAATGAGCTTTGCCATCTTGTTAAGCTTTAACTTTTTTCCAATTAGTCTGCTCCCTGCAGCACAGCTACCTTCCAGTGATTGGCTATAGATACCTACAGTACATAGCTGAAGACTGAAAATCGATTAAAACTTTAGCAAAAGAAGACAGCGGCGAATTTGATGTACGACCTTGCCAAGAGTTTTAACAATCTGTTAAACGGAGCCGTCATTTTATCCTACAAAATTCTAAGATTTTGAGCCTTTGATGCAGAAATGCAGAACCACAGTTTATGTCATTTTCCAGGCCATAAAGATGAGCTTGTGGCCGGTTTGGTTAACTTTTTTCTCTCTCTCTGCAAAAGTAGTTTGAAGAAAAGTTTTCTCGTGAAATTGAAATGGTTGAAAAAGTTTTGCGCAACAAATTACGCGGCAATCATATTTTTTACTTGCAAGCACCATACTGTTAAAGTTTCAATATACTCGTACATTTTCCATATTTTAAGAATATATATATGCAAAGCAACGTTTGCAATGAAATTTCAGTACCGGTAGTACAAACACATCCAAAGACATTTCTTAGAACAAAGATTAGGATAATACCTTTTCAAAACCTTTTTTCCTGCAATTTGGCAAGGTTAAATGAGAATTGGAATTCGAAATTGTGGATGCCAGAAAATAACGATGACTATAACCCAAAATGTTCTTTAAGCTCTAGCGTTTAATTTCGTTGAAGTAGGCTTTGATTCAAAGAGTCTTCTCAAAACAATTGTCTGCACAACTCCAACGGCAACCAGGAGGAAAATGTGGGCGAAACTCCATCGGTCAATCATTTCTGAAAAGTAAACCAAATACCAAATTAGGGCCATTAACAAATAATTTAACTATGACAACTCACTCTGAATGGCTTCCAATCTTGACTGATGCTTTTGACTCATACTGCTCAACCACCATTGTTGATGTCTTGTTCTTGCAACGCCAGCTCTTACCTGAAAATACGAAAACAGAACCGATGTAACTGTAAGCCAGGTAAGCCAGCATGAACTTTAATGCTCGAAAAAGGATCTGCTTTTTACATAATCACGTCGCCCAATTTAGTTCTCCAATATCCTGAGTTTCACAACGGGAAATTAACCCTACACTTGTTGTTTTTAAGCAACCTCTTTTTTACCATGATACTGACAAGCCAAAACGCGTGCAGGCTTTCAAAACGTCAGTTTCATGTCTCAATTATGGCTTTGTTTTATTCAAGATAACATCCTTTGATCGTAGATCATGTGCATAAAAACAGATAGCGACTCAAGAACGTTTTTTCTATGACTTGACTGACTCGAATGTTGGTGGGGTGTGATGGAAACATTCAAGACATTCAAGTTCGAGCAAACAAAAAATTGAGAAAAGTGCCGAGATGGACTGATTGATTTGGATAGACACAGACAGCGAATTTCATTATTTGGATTAACCACTCGGCTGTCACAAGGAAAATGTTTGACTTTCGAATTTTTGCCTCGAGTTTGACTACAATAAGGTACGCTAAAGTTTCTGAATACCACTTGTAAAGGTGGTGGTTTTTTGTTTGATCAAGAAAAAAAAACAGTACGTAAGAATCAATTTACTGCGTCACGTGTGATACGCCCAAAACTTCAAAATAAATAGAACTTTGTTTTGTAACAAGTGACATTACATTTTTAAGAATGGGTTTCATTGAAACTCAAGTACCTACGTGCAGATTATTAATTCTGGGCGTGCCTAAAAATTCGTGAAATCAAAAGCAAATACGCATTTCGCTAAATAGGTTAAGCCTCGGTCCTGAGACAAAATGCCCCAAATTAAACTCATAATGGGTGATTGCTTTGACCTAGAAATCATTATTGGCTTTACAGGATTTGGCTTGAGGGGGTCGCAAGTAATTAATACTAGTCAATCAATTGTCTGCAGTTGCTTAACAAATTGTTGAATGAATCATGAGCGAGTTGCACGCATCAAAGCAAAGCGGAGCCAGACATTCGTTTTGGAAATATGTTTAACGATGAAGCCAATCTTCATTTTCAAAGGGTCCAAATTGTCCATGAACCAACAAATTAAAGCCCCTTTGGTGCTATCTAGTCTATCCAAGTAAATATATTGGTTTAACTGTGTACCCTTGTTGAACAAATACAAAGCAATAGGCAGTGTTCAGTTTGCTCCAACATTCCTAATGAGGAACATGGCCGTGGCGGTACAATTTGGCTGCATTTGGATTGCTGTTCTCTTAGTGGCAGTTGTCCACTTGTCCCAAGATTTTGGGACAAGTGTCATTGACTTCCAGTACAAGACTGGATTTGTCCCCACTGAAGACAACTACGGACAGCTCTACATAACCCTGGACAACTGGCTACCAGGCAATTCCTCTGACAAGCCAGACAACGAAGTGGTCAAAGACTTTTCCCTTTGCCTGAGATTCAAGACAAGATTGCTGCTTCCTTGCACTCTGATCACATTGGGATCTTTGCTGAAAGTCTACCTGCAGGACTTTGACGAGGGCATTGGATTTATTCGCATCAACTCGGTTCCCTACATGTTTCTAATTGATCCTGGAAACCTTCATCCCAACGTTTGGAACCATGCTTGCTTCAGCTTTGACTCATCCAACAACAACAACCTTACTATTGTTGTGAATGGCAAGGATTTGTTCAGCGATCTGAATAATTTGCCAGCATTGAATTGGACTCTTGGGATTTTGAGGGACCAAAATATCAGTCTTGGCTTGGATCCAGACTCCTCCGTGGGATCTGCGATCAATGAGAATTTGCTTAGGAGAAACCTGATGCACGGACAGTTGACAGAAGTTTACATGTGGACACAGCTATTATCACGTCAAGACATGGTTGAAATAACCAGCCATGATTGCAAGGAGGCCAAGACTATTCCGCCATCCCCAGACCTGTTTGATTTCAGCCAGTTTTCATGGGAATCTAATGACCACGTAACAGTTGAGACTGTGAACAGAGATGATGTGATTTGTAAAGCCAAAGAGGGTAATTTTT
>JAAUYL010073172.1_pt1 | contig 13366 bp, 14 predicted proteins | sample 7278011 | NCBI WGS metagenome assembly JAAUYL01 (sample SAMN14350225, study PRJNA611818) | marine sediment metagenome | isolation source: surface marine sediment (1.8m) | place: French Polynesia: Moorea | collected 2018-08 | reverse complement strand
TTATCTCTGACCCATGGTCTGGTAGCTGTACCTCTTTTCAGCGACCAGATCTTCATTGATAAGGAACTCATCCAGCTTGGAATGGCCAAGGGCCAAATGCTTAAGCAGATTCTCCGCTTTATCCGACCTGTATTCGCACTGATCGCATGCCAGTGGATCGTCAAACTCACTGACGATGACTCTCAATTCATCCATAAAATGAAAGGCAACATGATCTCGATTCTGGGTCTTGGCGAAGGTCTGATCACAAATCGGACAGGTCATGCCGACGTTGACCTTCTTGGGTTTCAAGGCGGCCGCGGCCTTTTTGGCTGCCACAAGCTCCTCGTTCATCAGGAGCTCGTCGAGCTTCGAGTGGCCGAGAGCGAGGTGCTTGACAAGATTGTCAATACGTTCAGATCTGTACTCGCACTGGTTGCATTGCTGGACGTCTTCGAAAGTCTGGACGTACTCCCGTAAATCTTCCATGAAATGGCAAGCCACGTGATCTCTGTTCTGGTTCTTGTTGAACTGCATACCGCAGATGGGACACTCCGGTCCAATGTTGATCTTCTTCGGCTTGGCGCTGGCGATTTGCTGCTTCTGAGCGACGAGCTCGGGATCGGACAATAGTTCGTCTAGCTTGGAGTGACCTAAAGCCATGTGCTTGGCCATCTTGTCCGGGTTGGGATTGGTGTACTGACAATAGGAGCACGAAGTCTGATCTGGAAACTCCGCAACCATCTCCCTGAGCTCAGTCATAAAATGCCAGATGACATGCACTCGGCTGTCACGTTTCTGAATTGCTTGAAGGCACACTGGACAAGTTGACCCGATCGAGATCTTCTTCGGCTTAGACATGGTCTCGTTCCGACGGGTGGCGACGAGGTCGCCGTCCTCGAGAAGGATGTCCAACATGTTGTGGACGAGGGCGATGTGCTTGGCTAGATTCTGCGGCTTCTCGCCCCTGTAGTTGCAATCGGAGCACTCTGTGTTGTTGTTCAAGGTGGTCACATGCTCAAGGAGCTCAGGCATAAAATGTCTGGCGATATGTTCACGCGCGGGCTCGTTGAAATCGCACACGGGACACACGGCAGGTGTTCCTTCAAGTCTATTGGAGCTCTGGAAATAAAATATCTACATGTATTAGCAAATATCAAAACCGTAACCTTGAGAAATAAACACACCTTGATGAGGCTGAAGCTAGCTTTGAGATTTGAACCCTCTGAAAGAGGTCTTTTGTTCAAGGCCTTTCTTTTGACATTAACCAGCTCAATGTCCTCCAGGTAGGTTTGGCAAGCGTCGTGATTTAGTGCAATGTGGACGGCCACAGTGAGGCTCGTTCTCTCGCTTTGGTAGTCACATTTGGTGCAGCTGAGGCCGCTCGGGAAACCCTGGACGACCTCGCTGAGCTCGTCGATGAAGTGCTTGGCCACGTGCTCTCTGGTCGGGTTCTTGACGTCGCACACCTTGCAGATCTTGAACTTCCTGCTGTACCCCTCGAAGGGTGGACATGGGGTATTGTCAGCATGATGCTCAAGCTCCATGCTACAGACGTCACAGAACTCGTCATCCTCGTCTTCGTGATTGTCGTCGGCGCCGTTGAGGAGGCCGCCATGATCGAGTGCCAACATGGCGGTTGGGTCAGCGTCAATCTCCATGTTTTCGTCCATGTCATCGCCATCGTCCAGGATAATCTGGGGCTCCAGGATCATCTGTTCAGGGTGCTCGTCGTCGTCGCTCATCATTTCAAAAGACTGATCTTCTGGCATTTCAACATCATCAGCAACCATGGCCTTGCCGATTGATACAGTCGAATCCGATGACGTCTTTGAAATCGAGGCCGTGGAATTCTTTTTGGACAGCGTCAAGCTTGCCGAGCCCAAAGTTTTGGCCGAAAAAAGTGGTCGATTTTGACCCGACCTCGCGGGCGAAATGCTGACCGAAGAATTCGCGCTGCTGATTGATAATCCCGTCTTGGCGATAATTTTGCTAATGCTGTTGGAGTTGGAACTGGTCTTGTTGCTGTTGTTGGACTTCAAGGGCGTGATGGTGGCCGTCAAGTTGGACAAGCGTTTGACGGACTTTTTGGCTTTGTTATTAGGATCTGACGGTGTCAATGTTACAGAGGCTGCCTTCACCGAAGGCTTCTTTTCAAATACGAGGCTGCTGCCGACTTTTTGCAGTGAAATCGACGGACTCGAGTTGGACGAGCCCGACTTGATTTTCGCACTCCCAGAGGCCGGGGTCAGGGTACAAGAGCCAATGCCGGGCTTGGTCTCGTTTGGGCTAGTGTCCATCTTCTTGACCACGGGGCTCAACGAAGTAGATCCCGAGGCGGTGGCCGTCGAAGGAGGGGTGTATATCCGTTTGTTTTTGTTCGACGAGTTCAACAGCGACTCGGCCCACGAGTTGTTGATGTCGGCGATGCTCTTTGTATCCAAAATCTGAGGCTGAGCAACGCTCGGTGCTGACGGCCTCAGCGCTTTCGGCAAGGCTGGTGTCAGAGAAATCGAAGGTGGCAAGAGCGGAGTTGGTTTGGCCGATGATTGCTTCAACAGACTATTCATCAAAATGTTGCTCCCGCTGGACGACTTTTTCGATTTTGTCATAGGCTCGATCGTGACGGAGGCCGCCGGACTTTTCGAGGATGTTTTCAGCAGAGATGACAACGACGAAGACGATGGTGTTTTCGCTCCAGTGGTCAACGACGTCACGGAGGCCGTCGGGATTTTCTTGGTCGCCTCGGACTTGGGCTTCAGGAGCGTGTTCTTCAGCAAGCTCAACGTCCCCGTCGACAAGAGGCTCTTGGATGGGCTTGATTTAGCCAAGTCTTTGGCCGGTGAAATCGTCACAGTTGCTGATGGCTTTGATTCGGGAATCGGTTCCGCTTCTTTGGTTTTAGTAGTCTCAGCCGGATCATCCTTGTCGTCCTTCTCTTTTGCATTATCATTGCTGCTGGAGCTGCTTGAACTAGAACTTGAACTCGAGCTGGAGCTAGAGCTCGAACTGCTGCTAGAGTCAGAGTCGCTGTCACTGTTACCCCCACTTGGATTTTCCTGTTCTTTCTCTATGGGCTCATCCTTGATGTCAATGGCATCGAAGAGAGGCTCATTCAAATCATTATCTTCCATTTCGGAATCGTCGCGCTTGATTTCCAGCGTCGACGTCTTGATCTTGATCGGCTTGACCTTGGGCTCAGGCTTGATTTCAACCTTCACTGGAGCTTCTGGAGCAGGGTCAAGATCAGGCGTCGGTTCTGGAGCAGCTGCGGCTGCAACTTTAGGCCTTTTGCTTGCAGGAGGCGACACCTTCGTCTCAGTGGACTTTCTTTTTCCAGTGGTGGCGCTTTTGCTCAATTCCATGGTTGAAACAGCGTCGTCGAATTTAACCGGCTTGGCCTGGCGGCCGCTCCTTCGGAGAGGCTCTTGGGCCTTGACAACATTGGGAAGCACCCCACCATTTTGCTCCTTATACTCCTCGATCTTCTTGGCCACAAGTTCCTCATCCTGGAGCATTTCGTCCATCTTTCTGTGGACGAGGCCGTAGTGTCGCGCCATGTACTCGTTCTTGTCCGACTTGAAGTTGCACTCTGGACAATGCTTGGGGTTGTCAAAGGCCGCCACGAGGTCAAGAATCTCCTGTTGGAAGTGCTTGCAAACATGCTCACGCTGGGGATTGACATAGCCGCAGATAACACAGGTGGCTCCGATCGAAACCCGTTTCGGCGTCGTTTTCACTTTCTCCTTCTTCTCGGCGACCAGGTCCTCGTCGGCCATGAACTCGTCCAGCTTGCAGTGGAAAAGACCCAAATGCTTGGCCATGTACTCCGCCTTCTTGTTCTTGTACGGGCACTGTTCACATCGGCGTCGATTTTTCATGCTCTTGACAATCGCCATCAATTCATCCATGAAATGTCGGGCAAGATGGTCTCGGTCCCGGTTCTTTTCGAAACAAATGGGACAGTCCGGACCGTAGGAGGCACGCTTCGGCTTCTTGGCTTGTAGCTGTCGCTTGTACTCGATCAATTCTGTGTCCAGGAGAAGCTCATCCAGCTTTGAGTGACCGAGAGCATAATGCTTGACCAGGTTGTCCGTCTTGTCGGTGGTGTAATAGCACTGGACACAATTGAGGTCACTTCCAGTGGAGTTGACAAACTCGCGCAACTCATCCATGAAATGCCACGATACGTGATCTCGGTTCTGGGCCTTTGTGAACTTGATGTCGCACACTGGACACGTCGGCCCGATGTTGATCTTCTTCGGCTTGTTCAGGATAGCCTCGCGCTTCTCGTTGACTAAGGTTGTGTTTTTCAGGAGCTCGTCCAACTTTGAGTGGCCAAGGCCGTAGTGCTTGACGAGGTTGTCCAGCTTGTCACTTGCATAAGTACACTCCGTGCACTTGGTGGGATCGGGAAACGCCAGAACCTGATCCCTTAGCTCGTCAATGAAATGCCAACAGACGTGATCACGATTGGCTTTGCCAGCCGGGAATTCCGCGTCACACACTGGACACTTGACTCCGATGGTCACTTTTTGTGGCTTGGCTAGGAAGAGGTCCTTTTTGCTCTGGACAAGTTCCTTGTCGTTGAGAAAGTGATCCAGGATGGAATGGACCAGGGCCACATGAATCGAAACATTCTGAAACAAGCACAAAACAAATCATAAGGTATGCACTATTGTAAAGTACTCATCTTCCTTACCTTGGGTTTATCGTTCTTGTAATTGCATTGGGTGCACTGTCCAGGATTCTCAAACCCCATGACAATGTCAAGAAGTTCATCGCCAAAGTGTCTGGCAACATGCTCTCGAGTTGGGTCTTTGGAGTCGCAAATCGGACAATTCGCACCGATCTGGACCTTTTTGGGTTTGTTTGTTGCCTTCGCCCGTTTGTGCTCAAGCAGAGCCTCATCCTGGAGCAGTTGGTCCAGCATTGAGTGACCAAGGGCCACATGTTTCACCATCTTCTCGTTGGCGTCGGCAGTATACGGACACTGAGGACACTGGGCGGGATTTTCAAACTGCTCGACAATGGCGCGCAACTCTGGAACGTAGTGCCAGGCAACATGATCCCGATTTTGGCTCTTGGTGAATTTCATATCGCAGATTGGACATTGCGGTCCGATGGTCAACTTCTTCGGCTTCGACATCACGATAGTCCTCTTGGCCTCGACGAGCTCCTCGTTGGCCAGCATGAGGTCGAGCTTCGCGTGGACGAGGGCAATGTGTATCGCGACGGTCTTTGGCTTGTCTCCCCTATAGTCGCATTCCATGCAGGAACAGGGATCGGGATAGGTGTTTACGATCGCCACGAGCTCGTCACTGAAGTGTCGGGCAACGTGTTCTCTCGCGGGCTCTTTAGCATCACAGATGGGGCACAGTGGTCCAATGCTAGACTTCTTCGGCTTGATCATGGCTCTGGCTCGTTTCCTTCGCACCAGATCCTCGTCCTGGAGAAGCTCGTCCAGCTTGCCATGGCCAAGAGCGACATGTTTCACCAGGTTGTCGATGTTATCAGTGGTGAAATCACACGTCCAACAAGCGTTCGGATTGGGGAAGCTCTGGATGAACGCTTTCAACTCGTCGTCAAAATGCCAGGCGATGTGATCTTTGTTCTGGGACTTGTTGAAGGCAATATCACAGATAGGGCAGCTGCAAAAACAACAATCAAATTGATGACATTCGAATACACAAATATCTATTCTTACCTTGGACCAGCACTCGGTTTTCTGGACGCATTGAGAAACTGCGTCCGTTTAACGCGCAAGACCTTCTTGTCCTTGAGGTAGTTGTCGAGGAGCGAATGGACGAGAGCCAAATGGAGGCCAAGATTTCTCGGCTTTTCGCATTTGAAATTGCACAGCGAACAATTCAACTTATCCGAGAGTCCGTTCACATACTCGGCGAGTTCATCGGTGAAATGGCGAGCAACATGCTCGCGAGAAGGATCACGACTATCACAGATCGGACAAAGTTGAGCACCCCCACTGCTTTCCCGTTTCGCTTTCAGTGCCGCCATCGCTCTCTTTTGCTTCAAGAGCTCCTCGTTCTGAAGGAGTTCGTCCAGCTTGGAATGTCCGAGAGCGATGTGCTTGACCACTTTATCGCTGTTGACATTGGTGTAGTTGCAAAATTCGCATTTCTGTAAAAAAAGAAAAGAAACATTGAAATCGTATAAACCTCAACAAGCCGACTTTTTCTAAAGGCCACACAAAATAATTTGAATAAAATTGTCTGACAACATTGGAGCTATTCAAACCATTGAAGAAAGTTGTGAACAGTTCGGTGAAGCCAACCGATAGTTTTGCTGTTCCTGCCTTGTATACCACAATGCTTGCAAAATTCAATATTCAAGATCGTGGAAGTTGAGACAGGAAAAAAATTGAAATATGAAATATTTTCTCACCGTCGGGTCGGAAAAGCCATTGACAATCTCCCTCAGATCGTCGATGAAATGCCAGATCACGTGCACACGAGAGTGCTGCTTGGCAATCGGTTGATCACAGACCGGACACTCCGTCCCAATGTTGACCTTGCTCGGCTTTGCCAAGAACTCCGATCTTCGTTTGCGAACAAGGGCAGCGTCGCTCAGCATGCCGTCAAGTTTCGAATGGACGAGAGCAAGATGGCGGGCGACATTTTGGGCTTTTTCGCCTCGGTAATTGCACTCCGGACATTGCAGCTGATCGTCCAGTCCGGCGAGGAACTCGATTAGCTCTGACATAAAGTGTCTGGCGACATGCTCTCTAGTTGGATCCTTAAGTCCACATATAGGGCATACCGGCCCTATTGACACCTGAAAAATTAAAATGTATCAAAACATTGGAGCCGATCGAATCACAAATGACAACAAGAATTTGAACGGTTCGGTGAAATGATCTCAGTTCGTCTGCCTGACTTGTATACCACTGATTTTCTAGGGTAGATTGTTTTAGAAATTCAGTGGAAGTTGAGTCAGGCTATTAAAAACGTCAAGGATAAGAGCTCACCTTTTTGGGCTTGTTAAGGCACTTTGTTCTCTTTGCTGCGACGAGGTCGGCGTTTTCCAAGTATTCGTCCAGCTTGCCATGATAAAGAGCAAGATGCCGGAGGACGGACTCTGGTTTTTCACCTGTGTAGGAGCACATTGGACATTGATTCGGATGGGCAACTTCGGCCCGGAGCTCGTCCAGGAAATGGACATGAACATGATCACGAGCGTGCGACTGTTTAAAACTCTGATCACAAATTGGACACGTCTTGGTGACGTTGGCCTTGTTGCTCCTTGCCTCAAACTCGGCCTTCTTTGTCGCCACCAAGTTGGGATCGTTTTCCAGGAGGCCGTCAAGCTCGCCGCCGTCGTGCTCGTTGATATCGTGAAGTGCTAGCGTTTTCGCCAACGCCACCGAACTCGACGTCGACCCGACGACTTGAAAGTCACACTTGTAGCATTGGAGCTGTCCCACCATGGAAGACATGAGCTCCTTCATGAAATGGGTCGCGACATGGTCTTTGTTTGTGTTTTTCTTCGGGCAAACCGGACATGACTTGACGCCGGCGCCATTTTGTGGCATCTGTTGCTGTTGTTGGAAGTACTGATGGTTGTTGCTCGACTCGCTCGACTCGCCATCGAAGAGGAAATGGCCAGAGCCTCCCCCGCCAGAATCGTAAGGCTGGCAAGGCTGACCCCCGTAGTGAGATGAGAGAGGCCCTTGACAAACCGGACATTGCTCGTCTCCCTCCAGGATGACTTGGGGTTCCAGGAGGCTGTCCTCGCCGCCGAATCCCTCCAGATCGTCGTCGTCGATCTCGATGGCGTCATCGCCTTCCTCCAGCATGGCCACGGCCGCAGCCGAGCTCACATTGTTATCGTCGTCACTCGAAAATATCTCCTCCATGATTGTAGATGAAAACTTTGTTTTGTTTGCGTTTCACCACGCGATGGCGTCCTCTTGCTTGCGGAAACCTGTTCTTCCAAACTGAGAGGCGATACTGGAGCCACGCGGACTTGTTTTGTTGCTTTGATCGAATCTCAATCCTTGAGACGGAAGGAAATCGCCGTGATGGCGATGATGTAGCAATTCTCGCTGAGGTTGGAAAACTCGATGCTGCTGACGCAGTCGCTGACGACGGCCTACTTGCTCAAGATGGCGTCCGTCGCCGCGATGAAGATGCCAGCGCTGCCCGATCTAGCTTAGCCGCCGGCCGACGCCGCGATGTAGAACTTTTACACGAACGCGGCCAACCTCACGAGCGAGAACTCGGCGTGGTGCGCCTCCTCCTTCATGTCTGTGTCGGTTCTTTACTAGTTTACTACAAACATGCTCTCGCAATTGCAAAAGAGGTGGCTTCAGAAATAGCTGCATCAAGAAGTGCGATAGCGCACACGTGTCGCAAACAAGAAAGCAAAACAAACTTCGGCCAATGGGAGACCGTGGCGCGAAACATTGATTGTCACGTGAGAAGATTTCTCCTCTGTGATTCGTCATCTCAGCCTAGTGCATGCGATAGATGGAGGATTCAGGATTTCTCTTTTAAAAAGATATGGCTGGTCATTAATATGGTCCTGATGTATTTCAAATTTCAATTCTTTTTTTAATTTCTCAATCATTTCGACCTGTGTTGGAAGCACAGATGATGAAGTAGGAGGCAGCGAAGATCAGGAGAAGCATCCACATGAGCGGGAAGTAGATAGCCGAGAACAAGACGAGGCCGTACTCGCAGTAGAACTTGTCCTCCGGATCTCTGTAGTTCCAGGCGTGGGTCCTGGTGGCCAAGGGAAAAATGATGTAGGTCCCGGCGGCGAGGAGGGCGAATTGTCCGATTGTCATCAACTTTCCAAGATACTGGTACATGGTGATCACGGCGTTTTCCTATAAAAACAGGCAAAATATATTAAGATTGATGGGTTAAGCTAAGCACACTTACTTGAGCAGAAAGATCGGGTCGGCTGTAGTCGATCACGTTCTCGATAATGAACTTGCTGATGAGGCCGAGGATGGCGAGGCCGATGCTGAGGGTGCCGGCGATCAGAAGGAAGATTGGCAAACTTGGATGCCCGGGACAAGGTTTGGTGCTGCTCGAGCCCATGACTACAAAGGCCACCCCGGTCGCCAGCGGGATCAACCCGACGGGAGTCACCGTTCGAACAAGTTCTTCTCTTTTATTTTCCGACATCTTTTTAGCAATTGGCGTAATTTCTTTGCTTTTCGATTCAATTTTCGTCCGTCGCGATTTCACAAGTTTTTCGAATGTTTTATTTTTTGGGGGTATAAAAAAAGAAATATTTTAAAGTGGCAATATTTTACAATGGATTATTTTTCCCAAAAACGTCCCAGGGAAAAAACTGTTGGAAAATCGTAGATTTTTTTCATGACCAACTTCAATCCTTATCTTCCTTGCTGCGTTTCTTTTTCTTTTCTTTCTTCTTCTTTTTGCGCTCCTCCGCGTCTTTGTCATGCTTTTTGTGTTTCTTTTCACGACGTTTCTCTCGCTCGTCGGAGTCTGGACGGGATCCACTTCCGCCGCCCCCGGGATTGGCCTCGTCCGTGGCGGGCGTCTCGGAGCCCTTGTGCCTGTTCTTTTTGTGCTTCCTCCTCCTCTTTGTCTGAACCTGCATCGAGTAGCGATATTGCTCAGGCAGAGGTCCTGGATGAAGCCTAAATCCTGACAATTGAAGGGCACTCAAGCTGTGGAACTCCTTGCCACACACTTGAAATGTAAAAAGAATACAGTGAAATCTTCATACTTGTTGCAAACAAATGACTCTTACCTGGTGGCTTCTCAATCAAGCCTCTGAGAGAACTATTGTCCTGGCCACCTGGTGTGTCGATAATGCCGGGCAAATGCGGAAGAAACGACGATAGGGAATCTTTCATTTTCTTGGCTAAAAAGGAAGATCAATTTTGGTAATTTATTTGAGCATTTTTTGGTCAATTTTCCACACTTACTTGTCAATTTCATGTAGGAATGTTCGAGCCCCTTCGATGCCATCAAGTTGGCTGCCCCCGTGATATCATTGGGTGTCACTGTATCCTGTTTCATGAGGTAGAATGGCCCTTTGTGAATAATGGTTGGTTTCTGTCCAAGAGCTATGCTCAATTTCAAATTCCCGGACTCGGCGGGCTGTCCCCCAATGTTGGGGGAGGCTTTTGGCGACGAATACGGTTCTACCATGTTGATGTTGGTTTGAGCTGTTGTCGTCTTCAACTTAATGCCTGTCACTGATGATCAGATGGACGAAGAGGTAGAACACGAAGAGGAGCCACAGTTCCAGCCACATTTGAAAATTGGTCTTAACTCGAAGGATCAATGATTAATTTGCTGCTCGTTGTTGTTGGCGTTTGCGCCTTCTCCTCCTCGTAGAGCTCTTGCTTGAACCTGGACCTCTACTCGAAAATGAAGGTCGAACACCATAAAGGCCGACGAGATCAGGAGCGGAAAAGCCAGACGGTTTTCGTAAGCCAGGCTCAAAAGTCTCAGTAACAAAGAAGTCCAAGCACTTGACGTTGAGATCGGCGGCATCAAGATCAGGTCGATCTTGACCTCGGAACCTGCTGTTCGGTGTCGTCGGCTCCTCCGTCGGACTCGACGTCTTCCCAGTCGTCTTCGTTCTCCTCTTCTACTTCTTGATCGTCGGCAGCCTCCTCGTCGTCGCCGTTCTCCTCGATCCCAATGTCAATTTCGACTCGCGGGAGAAAAGAAAACAGAAAGTGGCAGAGGACGAAACCTGCCGAGACGATTAGCGGGAGCCGAAGGCGTACGGCGTAGCCGAAGTCGAGCAACTGGATCACAGTCTTGCGGAAGTTGGGGCCCAAGTAGAAGAACCTTGACACGACGCCGATGTTGCCGGTGTTCCACGGCCTCGAAACGCGGAATGAGTTGGCTTGGCTGTTTGAGGCGATGATCGAGGCTGCCAACACTGAAAGTTGAGGTCGCGGGAGCCAGTCGAACATGAAGGTAACCAAACTTTGACAGGGAATCGACTGCCGTCAATTTTCCCCTGGAACAAGACTTTTGACTTTTTCTTTCTCAGTTCTCTGCTTTGTTTTCAATTTATTTTGAGATACATCGTTTCTTACCGTCAGCGCACAAATAACCCCAAGTTTTTTTACAAAAAAGCCAAAAAATCTCTTTTGATGAACGTATAAAAACATTTTGATAACGAATTCTGCTGCGAGAACCTGGAGCGCTGAGACAACTGTTTTGGTTGATGACGTCACAAATGAAAGTTGAAAGGTTGAAAGTGCCAAAAAACTCGAAAGAAAAGAAAAGAGAGGGAGAGAAATGTCTGACAACCAAGGAAAACAAATCCACTTGAAAGCAATGGCTATTTCGTGATCAAAACATGGATCCAAACAGGAGCTGCTCGTCAGCCATGTTGTCGAGGCTTTTGGCCTCATGCTTGAGCCCCGTCTCACCCTTGCTCAAGCCTTCATCGCTCCATACACAGTGTTTAAGGACAGCTGCCATTTACGCGACGACGGCCTTGTACGAGTTTCACGACAAACACAAGAGCCTATTCGGTGATCCCGGTGGAATTCAAGATGGCGACGGAGCCGGCGGCGGCGGAATGGATAGCAGCGTCCACATCAATGAAAGCATGTGGGAAGCTGTGTTTCCACTCTTGGACGCTCACTTTTTGCGTCTTGTTCCCAATCATCTCTACGAACAGTTTCTCGACAACGTCCTGTGTGCTCTAGAGGTTGCTGCTCACTACGACACAAATGGAAAGGACTTGATGCAGTACGTGACGCTCTTCTTCCCGCCGAGGTCGATGCGGAGGTTCAAGGCCAGGCGATGCTATAAGGACAGAGTTCTCATGCCAACCATTTGTTGCTTGCACAAGTGCATCAACCTGGAGGAGCTCTACTTGGAGAAGGCGGACTCGGGCGCTATCAGCACCTACCTTCTGGCTCACGTGCTGAAGTTCTTGACGCGATTGAGAGTGGTCGCTTTGCCAAAGCAGTGTGACGATGACGTCGTATCCGTGATTGGATTGAACTGTCCTAAGCTGGAAAGCATCATCCTCACGGGGACCTCTGTGTCAAACGTCGGGCTCCCCTGGCTCCTTTGCTGCCGCCAGCTCCACACTGTGATCATGCCCGGGTTCTTTCAGGTAAGCCTCAGCTTAGCTTAGCTTAGCTGCATCTGTGACCGCATTGACCCGCTCGCTAACCAATTTGTTTCCGTAGGGAGTCACTCCCAAAGCCGTCGCGCTGCTCCTCAACGGCCTCCCCTGTCTGCGACACGTCGTCTATGATGCCATGACCGAAGTCCTCACCTACATCGATTTCAATTCCTCCGACGTGATCAGGCCTAAATGCCTCGGCCTTAGGACGGTCCTCTTCCACTCTATGGAATTGCTGTCCTCGAATCACTTGGAATTGGTCGTGAAGCTCTGTCCCAACGTTGAGTGGTTGTCGCTGGACTCGGCACTATTTTACAACCTCGAAGGCTTGAGCTCCATGCCGAGCTTGAGGCTGCTGAGACTGAACTACAAAGGTCGCCCGATAGACGACACCGTCGTGGACTTTTTCCAAATCAGCTGCGACCATCTCACCACCCTCCATCTTTTTGACGTCAAAGAGATCAGCCTGGAAGACCTCCGGTTAACTGTTGGGCAGTGCCCACAGCTCGAGGTCATGGTGTTTCAAGACTGCTCATTTATTCCGGATTGGAGAATAGGAAATCACGGAAGTCAGGTAGATAAATGCCAAGAAAAGTCTTGAAATTTTTATTCTCATTTGAAACATTTCAGATCAAAGTGGTGAGTAGGACGGTTGACCACTTGCAACTTTTTGGGATCACGATACTGCCCAATCAATTGGTAGATCTTGTAAGCTTGTTCAGAGATCTTCATATCCTGGAGATGGATCGTTGCGATCTCGACGTCAATCAGCTCAAACAGCTCCTTCTTGACCAGCCTGTTCTCCATACGCTCAAGTGCTCTCAATGGACAAAAATCCAACAAACCTCTGGCATGGCGAATCTCCAGGGTGACTTCAGGTACATCAAGTTTAACCTTTAATACCTTTGTGTGCTTCTCTCACTTTCACGGATTTTTTTCAGACACTGCCGATTGCAAACGAACAAGCAGAGTTTTGCAGCATTCGAAGAGGAGGACTCCAGCCTGGCAAGAAGAACAATGGCGGTCAAGATTTTGGATGAGTACGCCAATTTTTCGGCAATACTCAATCACGAAGCATATTAATAAGAAATCCTAAAATCGACCGAGTGAAGAAAAAACCGTTGTAACCAATGGTTTCATTGTCAGTGTTGTATCTAGAATTTTGAAATTGACTGTTTTCACAGAAAATTTGTACCTTAGAAAATTAGTTTATGATATGTATCTAATTTCAGATCTCTATTAAAACATACAGATATCGTACTTTTTTTTAAATGACTTA
>JAAUYL010022858.1_pt1 | contig 13374 bp, 26 predicted proteins | sample 7278011 | NCBI WGS metagenome assembly JAAUYL01 (sample SAMN14350225, study PRJNA611818) | marine sediment metagenome | isolation source: surface marine sediment (1.8m) | place: French Polynesia: Moorea | collected 2018-08 | reverse complement strand
GTTTGTGGTGCAGCAAGTGTTACCGCCCTGGGGTTTCCAAGTCTCAAATGTACATTTTTCTACCAAAATAATTTTAAATAGCAGTTTAGTATACATATAGAGAAAATGTTATTTTTCCTGTCGGTTTTCATGACTTCCTCGCGCCTTGCTGGAATTTGATGAATTGGTTTCGTTCCGGAAAAAAATGTTGAAGGGGTGAAAGGCATGGCGGCTAATTTAAAATTCATGTGACAGCTTTTCCAATCGCTTTTAAGGGCAACAGAAAATGATATGCGACAACAGTTCCCATAACAACTTGACAAATTGTATACTCACATACTTGCGATTGGTGGTTATTTGCCTATATCCTATTTACAGCGTCCTTGAGCACGATCAGATATTATAGTCCACCGTAGTTTTGATTGCGAGTTTTGGCAACCCCACCACAATATTGATGTTTAGCAAAATCGGAAGAATTGTCAACAAAAAAAGTTTTCCCAATTGCTAATCTGGCTTGTACCTGAATACTTCAAACTGGATCAGCTGTTCGGATAGGCACTATGAATGTATGCCCTCTCGCTTCGGAAAGTTGTAGCTAAATATATTTGTATCATGCATGCGTACGATACAAGTAAATAAGGTTTGCGACTCATGGTTTTCAAAGAAAGATAGGCCGCACAACACGAATGTCGAAAGCACGAGAGCAGTACAATATGAACTATTGACGAGTGGAAACAGCCCGTCCAAATGGGGCCAACAAAAATGTGTAACATAATAGAAGCTCAATAGTAATTCCCATTAACAGGACAGGACCAAAAAAATGAAGGTAAAGGTACAAGTTACTTTTTATCTTCATTTTTCCAATAAACAGTTGAACTGTTTTTCAAGGCGACAAATTTTTCTTTGATTTAAGGTCAATCAAATCAATTTAGTAAGAGCATTTTTAAGCCACTCTAGATTATTTTGCTGACGCCGTTGATATTTCGAATCTAACAAAAGATCTGTTGACAGTTTGACAATCACAAAATCAGTCATTGCTGATAAATTGATAAGTCATCAATTTTCAAAGTAGAAAAGAGTCAAAATATCTAGATATTGCTAAGTAGACATGGGCACGGTGTTACAAATGGGACGATTCCAAGGTGAAGATGTGTGTCACTAGCTCAACTAGATTTGTGCTTACATTTGTTTAGTATACACATTGCGTTGGGCCCATTCCCTTTTCATGTGAGGCAAAAATCCAATCGTAGTCTTCCGATTTATATCAGTCCCAAAGTTATCCTTTATCCAGGCAAAATTTCCCTTTTGTCACATGAGTTTGTGCGCAAATTGCGACGAGGTCGCCTTTTTAAGGTTGATATAAAAGTGGCCTTCAAAGAACTTCTCAAAGCTTAATTTCTACACGATCATGGAGACGTACACAAGTAGCGATCAAAACTCACTCAATTCCACCGACTCGAAGTCAAACGATTTCCTGCCCTACAACAATTCATTTCTACTGACCAAGGTTCTTGCTCGCTTGCAGCTCAAAACTAACCGGAACCGGAACCGGAAGCAGAAGAATGGACCGGAAGTGCCAAAATGGCTGTCCGAGTGGCCACCTCCTTGGCTGCGGACAAACGTCAAAGGTATCTAAGAAGACACAAATGTGCATATTCACGCCAGATATTCGCAATACTGTCATGATTTCAGACGGAGGCTACGGGTGGATCACTGTGATACTCAGCTTTACTTGCAATACTGTGATATGGGGTATCATGTGGACGATCGGAATTTGGACGCAGCAATTCAAAAACGAGTTCACCACAGCTTCGATGGGGTATATCTCCTTCGTGGGATCGGGGATCAACGCTATGACATACCTGTCCGGTAAGCATTCAAAAACTATTGTCTCTGCGCAGGGACCGAATTAACAGGGTTTTGTTTTAGGTCTGGTCGGAAGTTTCCTGCAACAAAAGTACGGAAATGGGCGTGTCATAATGGGCGGGGCAATCCTTGCCACGATGGGGCTATTGGCCTCGTCGGCTGCGATGAACGTCGAGTTCCTGTTCTTCTCCTTCTCTCTCCTCGTTGGAGCTGGACTTGGGGTTACCTTTATCCCATCCGTTGTGGCTGTGAGCGATTACTTTAACCTCCGCCTACCCTTGGCCATGGGCTTGGCCGTAGCCGGCGTCGGATTCGGCATGCTCATCTACCCGCCCATCAACAAGTGAGTCGATTCCTTGTAAGAAGCATTTTAAATATAGGGCACAATTTGCTCTGGTCGCAGTATTTTCCTGGAACGTTTTGGGTGGCGCCACGCCCTCCTTTGCAACACGGCTTTCACCGTCGTCCTGTTTCTCTGCGGGCTTTTCATGGTCCCCTTCAACTCAAAAAACGCCCATAGTGCCTCTCAGAGTACCAACTGCCTCTCCGAGGATGAGGGCGTGGAGACCCCGCCTCCGAGTTATGAGGTTAGTAGAAAAAAGGGTTAGTGTGTCACGAATCTATGCACTTTTGTCGTTTTTTCAGTATGCATGCTGTTTTTCGAATGACGAGGACCAGGATAAATCCCAAAAGGTCAGGAAGCAGCCGGCAATGTTGGACGACATGGGATACGACCTTGAGGATGATCCTGGCGGCGTTATTCCCTCCTTGATCGAGGAAGGCGTTTTAGCAGAAGAACAGCCTCGACTTCAACAGCCTCAACAGCAGCATGATCACGATCAAAACCAGCCTAGTCTCTTCAAAACCATGGTGTCCTCCCTGGAGATCTTCAAGGTCCCCAACTACGTCCTGTTTTGCGTCAACAACCTCCTCTTCTTTTCCGCCCTGACCATCACCTGGGTGCACATGAACAGTTACATCGTCGCGGCCGGCCTCGGGAACGCGAGCGACGCCAACCTCGTGTTCTGCGTGATCGGAGCGTCCAACACCCTTGGCAGGATCCTTCTGGGATTGCTCGTCAGCCACGACAATGTCACCGCGAGCGTTGTCTTCACCTTCGGCAACTTCCTCTTGGGCCTCACGCAATTCTATACCCCTTTCGCGGACACCTACGAAAGTGAGTCCAAAAAAGCAAAACAAAATGAAGTCATTCTTAACTGTCATTTTTGTCCAGGTGTAATGGTGACCAGTGTCATTTTTGGCCTCGTGTCGGCCGTCGGCGGAACCCTGCTCCCCCCGATTCTGATCGATTTCTTGGGCCCGGATAAGCTAGGTGCGAGTTACGGCTTTCTGCTAATTTTCGAAGGCACCGGCTCCCTCATTGGACCTCCTGTCGCAGGTATGATCAGTGTAATAAATAGGTCTAGTTGCTTTGAAGGACAGGAAAGCCTGTTTGTCGATGAAAGGCGTAGATATCTATGGTGTTTGTACTTGGTTTTGCAGGAACCCTTTTCGAAATGTCCCTGAATTACAACAGCTCCTTTTATTTGGCGGCCGCCTGCTACGTGGTAGGTGGGCTCATCATGTTGCCAACTCTGCTGCTAAAGAAAAACACGCCTCCTCCGATAAAGGCCACGCCCTTAAACTGTTTCGCCACGCCCACCGCCTATAGACGCAATTGGTCAACTCAAACGCAAGAAACTCAGTTCGAATTTGGAGACGAAGACGACAACGCAGTCGTCAGCGACGAAACGGAAACGAATGGAGAATTCCCACAATTTTCATAATCATAGCTGTGATCATAGAGACTACATTGTTTCATTAACTATTGTGCTCAAAATTGCAACTTAATGCTCGTAAAACAACACCACATAAGTAGATATACACATATCCTACCTACATATTTCAAACCGAATAATATTTTCCTACAACTAAACCCTAGCAATCTAATAAACAAAACAATGTTACATAGGAAACTAACCAATAAATGTAGGAATCTTATTATCATTTTGATGGCCTAGGTCTTGAAGAAAATGGTTGCGTAGTTCAGGGGCCTCTTTCCGGAGAAACTACGAGCATTAAAGCAAAATAACAGAGATATTTACCTAAATGCCTGGTACTTACTATTTATCTGTCTTCGTCCAGGTAATAAAACTTTGCTTCCAAGGTGCAAGACTTTTGGCTCTTAGTCTTTCTTCTGTATTGTTATACCCCAAATTAACGTCTTACTCAGATAAATAAACTTCCCCTTTGCGTTAACAGGTACAGAGAAAAAGTAAGTAAGTAGGTAGAACAGTAATCAGTAGTGTTTGTTTGAGTGGAGAGTGGTAGCCTAAATATATCTACAGCTACTCAACTGTATTGATAAAAACATTCGTGATCGTCCAAAATGAATGCACAAGTCAAGTCACAATACTTTGCCTAAGTTAGCCACGATATTAAAAGGAAGCTTATGGCTTCAGAAGAGGGGCCTCTTTTCTACTGGCGTTTCCGTGTAATGACAACCGCCAATGACCTAAATGTAAATATCTACCATTAAGAAAGTCTTCCAAAATCGGGTAGCATAAGTCGGAAAACCAGTAACTTATGATAGTCAGGCAGACAATGGTTAAATATCTAGGACTATCCAAAGAGGACTTTCCTTCATCAGTAACATTATATCCGAGCAAAGGCCATTTACTTACAATTTGAACCGATACTTTAATTATTTAGATACCTAGACAACCCAAATACAGTACTTAGCGAAGAAGCGGCATCATGGGGGAAAGCAGTGAGCCAAGGTTGGATTTCATCCAGGATTTCACGCTCAAGAGCTTACGATTGAAGCCGGACAAGTGGGCGAGGATGGTCGTCTCCGACGAGCAGAGGACCTTCATCATGAGCTTTGTGGAGAGGGCTCTTCCTCAGGTGAGCTTATATCCAAATGCAAATGTCATAGAAAGGTACGATCTTCACAAATCCACCGTATTTAGGAGCTGGTGATCAGCCAGAACTTCTCAGGACATCTGGTGGCCCACACGGACTGGCCGTCCATCCTGAAGAACAAGGGCGTCTACTTTGTCAAGAGGGAGCCCGAGCCGCTCCCAAAAGAGGGATTCATGAATATGATCACTTGTGGCGACATCCATCCCAACGCCTTAGACCACTTTTGTGCCTGGGTGGAAGAGGTAAAAAGTTGCACTCTGACAATTGTTGTTTACATTTATCTAGATATCTAGATATCTTCCTTAGGTCATCGCGCCCATTTTGAAGCACGAGAAGAACTTGGAGAAGTTTCCTCAATGCATAGCTGACGACATCAAGCGACAGGTTCACGAGTTGTCCACTTCTGTCTACCAGATCAGGGGTCACATTAAGGGACGAACGCTACTTCCTTTTCCCCAGGTATCTACTTGGATGTGCAACAACAACCTATATTTATATTTATCTAAGTACTTAAAATACTCGTATGTTTCATTAAAATGCAGCAAGGAGCGTCTCGTATCGAAGAGGAAGAACAGAGGGTTCGAGAATCCAAGGGCGAGGAATGCGACATGACTCTGAAGAACAACATCGAAGCCATCATCATTAAGTGGGCCTATCAAACAGACGAGGCTAGCTAAATATTTTTTCAGACATAGCTTGTCATCATAATGGATTTTCTACAGGTTTTGAGCACGGATTCCGATGAAGTTCTCAACGTGGTGGGCAGCTATCCAGGCCCGATGATCGAGATCCACTTTTGGGAGGCCAAGTGCATGAACCTCGAGTCATTGTATGACCAGATGAAAGCGCCCACAACAAAGAAAATGGCGTCGATCCTTGACATTACAGACAGGTTCCAGTTCCACTTTTGCCAACCTTAACTTTGATTTTAATCCTCGTTTTTCAAGTGCCTACTACCCTTGCTTCCGGTCAATGTTCCGCAATGTTCTAGCAGCGCTCAACGAGGCCCAAGACATCACCCTCTACTTGATGCCACTGGCAAAGCATTTTATGGTATGTATGGCTTTTCTCGTTTTTATTTGCACTGATTGCATGGGTTCAGTTTCCATGATAACCTAAATAATCATTCTCATTTTGAATTCTTGTTCGAGTTTCTTCTTCAGATACTTCTTGTACTTCTGGTCAGAGTGTTTACTTGAATTGTGCCGACGTTGTTTCTGCTTTTTGTCGGGTCGGGATTTTCTATCACCAATTCTTGCCAACAGAATTTTCCCCAGGCTGAACGTGCTCAGCACCGTGCCCTGAGGATGATTCATGTAGAGAGGGCGCATCATATTCCGCCTCGGCCGATTGGGGAATTCAGGTTGATCGTTTCTTAGCATGATTACGTCTGACACTTTTTCTCTAAACATTGACAGTTACAAATGATCTAAATCCGTAGGCAAATGCTGATAAATAACATTCTAAATACTTACTTCACAGTGTGCTTCTGCCTTTTTTGCTGGAGCACCTGCTCAATGATGGCCGCTGCGACTTGAATTTCCAGCAGGCTCTTCTCTACTTCTTCAGCTCTCTCTTCGAGTCTGTTGTCTTCGCTCTCCTCTGGTGTTCCAGGATCTGAATTTCCCTGACCGTCGTTGTCATTAAAACCAACCGCTACGATTTCGTACGGCAGTGTGGCGCTGTAGCCGACCGTCATTATGGACCAAAGAATGCAAGCAATTTTTGCGATCATTTTTAACTAAAAGGTCTTTTCTCGTCTGTGTCCGCTAAATAAATGGTTTGATGGCTCGAATTGCCCTTGATTTATAAACACAATTTGGTTAAAAAATACTTCCACTCGACAAGGCTTTGTTTCCGCGTTGATGTGATGCGCGCTAATTTTCTAAACATTTTAATAGCTCAAATTGGTGGGTGTTGCTGATGAAAAATAGGTCAAAAGTCAAGCACTTTTTTAGATATCAAACCAGGAACTCGTTTCGGTCCAATCAAAATATTTAAACATTTCCTATTTATGCGCAGCTTTTGGAAGCCACCGAGTTCCCGGAAATTATCCCGCAACTGAGACCTCTGATGCATTGTGTCTGTCTAGTCTACTCCCACTCGACGTTCTACAACTCCCCGGCCAGAATCATCGTCCTAATGACCGAAACATGCAACCTTCTCATTAGCATGGGGCGGAAGTTTCTGGACCCATCGTCCCTCTTTCAGGTTTGACCAGACGATCCTGCTATGCTCCCCACTAATTGCTGCACTGAGCTGCTTCCTTTTTGTCAACAGGTCGAGGTGGAAGAAGCTCTGGAGAAGGTCCATTGTACGCTGAAGATTCTCAACAACTTTCGCTCCGCCTTCAGGGAGTTCAAAGCAAAATTGCTTCAGTATTTCAAAGAGAGGGACCAACGAGCCGCCAGCAAAGAACTTCGGGACCTACGGTAAATACTAAATAGTGACACAGTCATGGATTACGGTTGGTTTTGCAGCGTCTTATCCTTGATTTGCCAGGGAGATGGAGATTGAAATGATCGAGAAGGAGACCGGGAAGAAGGTGAAGCGAGGCAAAAATGACAAGAAGCCCAAAACGTGGGAGTTTCAGGAGCACCTGATCTTCAAGCGGTACGACAGCTTTGTCGATCGACTCGTCATCGTGCGAGAGCTTTTCCAGACCGCCGAGCAGTTCCTCAAGCTGGAAAAAGTCGAGATCGGTGGCATCCGGGGAAAGGATCTCAGCTCCAGGATCGGGCACGTCTACGAGGAGTTCAAGGAGATGTTCGCCGTCTTTTCCAACAGGTAAATGGGTGTTACAATTGTAAGGGTACAATCATTACCAAGCATCCTCCTTATCGAAAGGACTTACGATTTCCTTAATCCTCAAGACGAGGGTTTCATCTCGGACTACGAGAAGTTCAAGACGAGGACTTTTGAGCTGGATCGGAAATTGGGCGCTGTCCTCGGCCGATCTTTCGACGACTGTCTGGTCACGGAGTCGATCTTCAAGCTGCTCCACATCTTCGGAACCCTGATCCAGAGGCCGTTGATTGCTCAGGAGCTGAACGAGAGGATGCCCACCTTGGTGACGATGTTGTCGCAGGAGATGGAGGAGGCGCGCATCATCTACAACAAGCAGATGCAGAGGTACTACCAGGCCAACAAGGCCAAAGCGGCCATGGGCCAACCTGTTTTTACCATCCCGCAGCACCTCATAGAGAACCTGGAGCTCGATAAGGATGTTACCTCAGTCTTTGGGTAGATACATATGAAACAGACAACAGCATGCATGCCGGGCGCTTTTACTTTGCCAAAAATACTCTTCTTTCTATCATTCCCTTCACGTACCTCGCCAAGCTTAACAGCGACATCACGAAAAGTACCCAGCGTAATAAGCTACTTAATTACTGATTTCCAATTAAACCAAAAGCCACTTGATTTCCCTCCAATTGTTTCACCAGAAATGCCAGCAGGGAACAAAACCGTGTGACGTAATTATTTTCCTGAACTGACCTCATTACATGAGACCTTGTTGTCGACAACTACATTTCTGACGAATTTTTCAACATACGAGTAGTGACCAATAATGACCATACTTCCGTCTGCTTAATGTTTTTGACTGACTTTTTCAAGGCTCAACATTCTTTGACGATGCTTTAGCAAAAACTTTGATCAAAACTTACAAAAAATATCGCCCATTTTCAGGTTGAAGGAACAGAGAAAGCCCACCGTGGACAAAAATATGCCCCCAATGTGCGGTCAGCTCAAATGGTCGGAAGAATTGCGACTGAAGATGTCGTTTTCCATCAAGAACTTCAGGACTCTCAAGCACCCCGTTTGCTTCAAGGAGACAGCACGGTAATTTTTACGGGGCCACTATTTAAGTAGAATAAAAAAGTTTAGCTTGAAACATATTTTTATATGAAGACAAATGTTGGCAAAGTACAAAGAGACGCTGCAACTTTTGACGGACTACGAGGACAGTGTCTTCGACTCTTGGCACAAGAGCATCACTGGAAAAGTACAGGACAGCCTCAAAAAGCCTCTTGTCACGAGGGAAGAGAACGGGAAAATTCTACGCGTTAACTTCAGCTTGGAGCTTAGCTCCCTCTTGAGAGAGGTAACATAAGTATAATACGCAGTAGTTAGTACGAGTACATCCATTTTTCATTTCTTAACGTTCTTGTTTTCGATTAGGTGAGGTATCTCAAGAAAGAGTTCAAGCACCGCCAGTTCCCGGAAATAGCGGAGGAGCTCTACGTCAAACAGGACACTTACCGAAAGTACAATGTCAGCCTCGAGGTCACCGTCGCCGCGTACAACAGGCTCAAGAGGCAAACGCGCAAAGTCGAGTACGATCTTATTGCTCCAGAATTGGCCGAGATTGACCAGCAACTCGAGCGAGCGGAGCATGCTTTGAATTGGAACTCGGAGGGTAAATAATTCTTGCGACTAACTATGGAAAGCAATAAAACATAGATATGCTCAGGCATTTGGAGCTACATTGAGAACCTCCGCAAGACCGTGGATGACTTGTCAAGAAGAGTGGCAAAGTCCCAAGAAAACGTTGAACACATCACCAAAATGATGCAGAAATGGAACGAGAAGCCACTATTCAAGAGGTGCGAGGATGGCGGCAAATCGGCACTGTTGGATCTTAAAAGTAAGTAACCTCTCTCGGGATGTCTCACGTAGCTTCCTTCACCTGTCCCTTAACTACTTGAACTTTTATAGGCATGGGCGTGCAGAAGAAAGACAGGTACGACGAGGTTGAGCGAGTGAGCAAGAGGATAGGGAACTACATCACCCAGTGTCAGAAGTTCTTCCACGCTCACGACGGTACCCCCGAATGGGAGGCTTATCTCGAGTTCATAGACGACATCATCACGCGCGGCCTTTTGAGGGGCATTGCCTCTAGCATGGGCTACTTCTTGGACGAGACTGATCCCACGCTCACCCACGGGGTCCTGTTCGAGGTCAGGCTCGAGTTGTCGGAACCCGACATCATCTTCGAGCCCGCCCTGGACAAGTCGATCGTGGGCAACTTCTTTGATCAAGTCAACGGCTACTGCGACGACATGTTTCATATGGCCGTTCTGATCCCCAGGGTGGCCTCGCACCTGACAAGGGAGGGGGTGGCTAACAACTACCTGGAGGTCGTCTCCAATCACAAGGAGCTGCGCCACATGAAGGACCTCCTGATGGGAAGGTATATTTTGGCTTAGAAAAGCATCTATTCATTGTCTACTAATCACTTTACGTGAACTTGCAGGATCACTGACGCCATGAACAGGGCCAACAGGATCAAGACAGCGCACTTGGAATACGCCTACCTCTGGACTGATAGCAGAGTGGAATACATGCAAAACTTCCTCACTTATGGACGACAATTGACGCAGGTCATCAATTTACGTACTTATCAGGTTGTAATTGTGGAAACACTTTGTCGCAACTTTTTATAGGAAGAGGTTGATGCCCTGGAGGAGGACGACAAGGCTGTGAAAAAGCACTATCCAACCTTGCCAGAATTCCAAGAGCAAATTGACTTCTACGAGGGACTGCACGATCAGCTGAAGGGGATTGAGAATGCCAAGATTCTCCAAGTATGTCGGTCATTGATTGTCATTTGGATTTAATTACTTTACTTACGACGTACTTAATTTAGCAATGGCTACGTGTCGATGGGAAACCCTTCAAATACAGCCTCCTGAACAACATCAAGAGGTGGAGCTACTTGTTCAAGAAGCATCTCTTGGACCACGTTGTCCACAACCTGGCTGAGCTCAACGACTTCATTGACAATGCTGACGAGGGCCTGATGACTCAGGTCAAGGAGAATGACTATCAGGGACTCATACGTGTCATGGAATTCCTCCAAAGCGTCAAGGAGAGGCAGAGCACGACGGACGCCATGTTTGAGCCTCTTGAAGAGATAATCGAAGTCCTGAGAAACTATGGTGTCGCCATCCCGGAAGAGAGCCTTGTCCAGCTCCAGGAATTGCCAGAGAAATGGGGCAACACCAAACGCCTCAGCGTCATTGCGATCCAACAAGTAGCGCCACTGCAGGTCAGATTTTTATCTTTGTTTCAAGTTACCATTTCTCTGAAAGTCATGAATTCAGGCCCTGGAAGTCGGGAAACTGAAGAAGAGGATCGCCGAGTTCGACACCTATCAGGTCGACTTCAGGCAGACGTTTGAAAAGATGCGCTTCTACAAGTTCAAGTGCGCCAAGCCCTACGACTACTTGTGTCAGGCCAACCAGATGATTGAGGAACACGAGCACAAAATGAAAGAGCTCCAGGTTTGCTCCCTTTTAATGCGACAATCTGTTTAATTGTGTATGGATTTCTTTTCAGGAGTCAAGCTCCCTCTTTGAAGTCACAGTTCCAGAGTTTAGATTATTGCAGATCTGCAGAAAGGAAATCAAGATGCTGAAGCAACTGTGGGACTACATCTTTCTGGTCAAGACGTCCATTGACGAGTGGAAAACTACGCCGTGGAAGGACATCGACGTCGAGAACATGGACATGGAGTGCAAAAAGTTCTCCAAGGTGGGTGAAACCTGAAAATGATTGAACAAACAATGTTCACACTCATTACACATACACATAACAGGACATACGCGGCCTGGACAAAGAAATGAGAACTTGGGACGTCTTCAATGGACTCGAGCTCACAGTCAAAAACATGCTCACCTCTCTGAGGGCAGTGGGCGAGCTTCAGAATCCTGCCATCCGTGATCGGCATTGGCATCAGCTTGTCATCGCGACCAAGGTCAACTTCATCATGAGCGAGGAGACCACGTTGGCCGATCTGCTCAACCTTAACCTCCACAACTTCGAGGACGACGTCCACAACATTGTCGACAAGGCCATCAAGGAAATGGCCATGGAGAGGATGCTCAAGGAGCTCGAGGTCATCTGGTCGGGAATGGAGTTCCACCACGAGAAGCATGCCCGAACTGGCTACACCTTACTGAGGACTAGCGAAGAGTTGATCGAGACACTGGAGGAGAACCAGGTCCAGCTCCAGAACATGATGACGTCAAAGTACATTGGCTTCTTCCTAGAGGAGATCTCCACTTGGCAAAAGAGGCTGTCAACGGTGGACCACGTTATTTGTCTGTGGTTTGACGTCCAGAGGACCTGGAGCCATCTGGAGTCCATTTTCATTGGATCAGAAGATATCAGGAAGCAGCTTCCCATCGACTCGGCAAGGTAAAAAATGGCAATTGAGCTCTGAAAAATACGTACTAAGAGTGGCATGTTATTAGGTTCGACGAAATTGACTCGGAGTTCAAGAGTCTCATGGTGAAGATTGGCAACACCAAAAATGTCGTGAGAGCGACGAATGTTCCAGGACTTGCCGAGAAGCTGGAGATCATCCAGGCTAAGTTGGCTTTGTGCGAAAAGGCCTTGGCAGAATACCTCGAGGCCAAGAGGCTCGCCTTCCCAAGATTCTATTTTGCTTCCTCAAACGACCTTTTGGACATCCTGTCAAATGGAAACCAACCCATCAAAGTGTCCAAACATTTAACAAAACTTTTCGACTCGATGGCCAAGCTAAAGCTGAGAGACACAGGCAGCGAGATCGAGACTCATGCCTATGCCATGATCGCCAAGGATGGAGAGGAGGTGGACTTTGCAAAGGATTGCATCTGCGAAGGACAAGTAGAGGTCTGGCTCAACAAACTCATGTCCACGATGAGGGCAACCATTCGGTAACAACAGCATTACTTATGTTTACACTATGAACAGTTGTCGTGCTAATATGTCGTGTAGTTATTACTTGACTGAGGCCGTCGCGACATATGAGGAAATTGCCAGGGACAAATGGTTGTTTGACTATCCGGCCCAAGTTTCTTTGTGCGGGACACAAATCTGGTGGACGAGCGAAGTCGGGATCGCTTTTGGTAAGCTTGAGGAGGGTTACGAGAACGCGATCAAGGACTATTACAAGAAGCAGATCGCGCAACTCAACAACTTGATCACCCTGCTCCTTGGCAACCTGACCAAGGGAGATCGTCAAAAGATTATGACCATTTGCACAATCGACGTCCACTCCCGGTAATTTATTAGATTCGTCTGCTGTACACGAACAGTTCAACGATTGTAAAATGTTCTCCTCAGTGACGTCGTTGGAAAGCTGATCACAAGTAAGATCGAGTCCGTGTTGGCATTCATGTGGCAATCTCAGCTCAGGCATCGATGGGACGAGGAGGAGAAGGACTGCTTTGCCAACATTTGCGACGCTGAATTCCGCTACTGGTATATAAAGTTTCCGGTATTTACAATATACAGGAACAATAATAATCCATAGGCACGAGTATCTCGGAAACACGGCTCGGTTGGTTATTACACCATTGACTGACAGGTAAACAAGACGGAACATTCGTTCCATCATTAAGTCGCTCGGCAAAAAGGAATTTTAGCAAGGGGAATCGAATCCTACTTGTCAGTTACAATGGCATTAGATTGTAATGCGTATGAAGACACGGGGCAGGGGGGCCCGGTGGAGGTGATTAAACGGAAAATTTGATTTTAGAGGGCAAAATCTCCAAATCCTGAATCGAAAAAACTAAGGATTTGGAGATTTTGCTCATTTATGAAGTGAATAAT
>JAAUYL010100017.1_pt1 | contig 13396 bp, 7 predicted proteins | sample 7278011 | NCBI WGS metagenome assembly JAAUYL01 (sample SAMN14350225, study PRJNA611818) | marine sediment metagenome | isolation source: surface marine sediment (1.8m) | place: French Polynesia: Moorea | collected 2018-08 | reverse complement strand
ATAATTAAATAATTCGCGCCTTGAAGCCTCCCCTTGGATAGGGGAAAACAAAGACAATATTCCTTATATTCAATCCTCTCGGTTTTAACCTTCTTGTAATTATCAATTATCCATTATCCATTATCCATTAATGAAATTTGATAGTCATTTCAGTTATCAGTTATCAGTTACGAGTTAACAGTATCTTCTACTGAAGTAGCAGGCTTAAAATACTGAATTTTCTTTTTTTATCCCCTTTAAAAGCTAGGTTTGAGACCTGATTTTATGGTCACCTTAAGGAGGTAAGCGAAATTATTTTTATATCTACTGCTGTTGTATACAAGTATATTTTTTGTTCCCATTTAGTAAGCATTCAGCTATTAGCGGTTAGCTCTGCTGTTTTTAAATGAATGAATGAAGCAACTGATCAAGTAAACTGAGGAGCTTTTATACTTACTTTGAATTCTAATTCTCGCTCAATCTTTCAATACTATAACAACTGCTAGAGCGGTTAGGACAGAGAAAAGTATAAAATTATTAGACCATTTCTATAGAAGCGATAACTATGTTTCTCCTTTATTTCCTAAGCGCCTTGGCAACTACTATAATTCTTCTTTTTAAGACAATTAGTTAATAAATAATGACTGAATGCTTACCCCAGTTAAACTGTTACCTGCTTACAAATATTCAATTAATTTTGCATAGGTGCTTATATTGATAGTAATACCAAGTCTATTTAAGTTTAATTAGCGATCAAAAAACCTATCCTCTTCATCCACACTAATCTCACTATAATTACTACTGCTTTATTCATAAGTATTCAACCGTAAATAATATAATTTTCTCCTTTCTCTCTTCTATCCTGACTACTCCCTCATTATTTATCAGTATTGAACTGGAAATAATATTAATTGCATTTATCCTTAATCAAAACCAGCCCCACAAAACTTTAATAAACCATTGAATTTAATGACTTGATTTTCTATATATTTCGACTAAAACTCCAATAAATGAACCAAATATACCCCCAATAATTCCTCCCCAAAATGGAATTAGTAGTGGACTAAAACAAACATAAAATCCATCCCAACCATCAGCACAATTTAAAGGTTGAATTTTGTCATGAGCAATAATAATAAAAAAAACTGTACTCAAAAGTGAAGTAAAAGTTGCTGCATTAAATATTCTCATCGTGCATCTGAAACGAGTAATTAAGTTAGTAATTCCACCAACTATTCCCCCAATAGTACCTCCGATGATGATGCCTACACAAGCACCAAACAATGAAACAAACCATACAAACACTACGGGAAGTATACTACTCATAAAATTCTCCTAATTTTATTGTTTTTAAGTCCTCCAAAAAAGTTTTAACCTGCTAAAAATACTTACAACAAATGCCACTATTAATGTATAAACAAATCCCCTAAACAATCCTAAACTTGGTGTTTGAGTCATTTGTGTAATTTCTTCATACCATCCAGTTAATTTGAAGAGAGGTAAAAGCAAGTTACCGAAAACCACATAAGCTATCATGGGATTTTCCCCATTATAAATCAATAATTTGAGAAGACCTTTCTGTTGAAAATAATCGCTAATCACAGTGAATAGAATCAACAGAAAAATAGACATTCCTGTGGTGATGAAAAAGTAACTAATAGTAGCACTATCTTTTTTGATGCCACCTTGAAAAGGTTCAAAAGCTAACCCTAATACGAGCCAATAAATACCCCAACCATAAAGTTTATTTAGCAAATTTTCTATCTGATTACCTGGTTGCTGGAATAATAACCAACCGGAACCACATAAAACTATAGTTATTAAAGTTGTTTGTAAAACCAGTCTAGATTGTAACCCAAGCAATAACACCAAGTCAATAGTCAGCATTAATAGTGCAATAATTAAGAAACGACTTGCTGGCCATTTTTCTACTATAGGATCATCATTATTAGTGTCATAGTTTCTCATACATTTTAAAATTAAATCTCCGGCAATAGTACCGGGAATGAGGATAAATAAATACTTCAAATAATCAAATCTAAAAATCCAAGGCAAAGGAGAGTTAAACCAAAACTCTTTCACCCATCCATCATCAGTAGCAGAAAATATTAACCCTAATAAGATCCCCAATAATCCTAAACGTAGCCACCAATTAGATTTAGTAAATAACCAAATTATCGAACCAAAAACCGCCATATTTGTTAATACTATGAGAATAATATCACTCCGTTCTAAGGAAAATTGACTACCATCAGGATATATTAATCTACTCAGAACTAAAATACATATACTCCAGCCAGCTATACTAATAAATTGATTCAAAATCTTGGGGAAAAATTTAGGTAAACGAGTGAACATTAAAAATAGGATGAAAAATCCTAGTAAAGCCAATTGCCACTTTTCAGGAGTTTCCTCTGCACTATTAATAATGTGTGGTCGAAAATGTTGCAAAACTATAGCAAAAGTGCCTAACAAAAATCCTCTTTTCAGTATAAAGAAAAATATTTGACTGTATCGCCAGTTTTTATTAATTAATCTAGATAAAGCTAGGGGTATAGATGCTCCCATTGCAAATAAGAAAATTGGAAAAACAATATCTACCCAAGTCAGTCCAGGAATATTAGGATTAAATACATAATTTGGTGGTGGAGTTTGAGCATGATACATCCAAGCAGGTAATGTTCCATCACGAGGAATTATGCCAGATAATACCATCATTAAAATAGCAAATCCACGCAAAGCATCTAAAGCATCAGCACGTTTTATAGAGGTTGGTTGTTTTACCATAGTTATATAGCAATACAGTTCAGTTAAGGATTTTTTGAAGAAGGAAGAGGGAAGAAAGAAAGTAGATAAGTCTATAGACAGTTAAGGATTTTTTTGTAGCAGTTTTCTCATCTTAAGAGCTACTCTAACAGTTCCATACTATAGGAGTTTTGGTCTTATATGAATCGTCTTAAGTTATATAGTTATCCTATTTCATTTGTAATATTTTAGTGGTAGTTAGGAGTCAGAATTGCTGGAGTCACTGAGCGAGAATATAAAGGATTTGTAATGCATATTAACTGTAATGAAATTTTTCACAACCTATTTAGGATTGCTATATGGGAAATAGTTAGATTAAAATGTCAAAAAATTGAATTAGAATACACTCTATACTTGATATTATATTAATTAGAAAACTTTAGGCTGTAGTTAATTTTGGCTAATTCTCTATTTCTAATTTTTTCAAGCTATACCCATAATGCTACCTCCACTTTTTGCTTTAGCTAGACCCATTGCTAATGCAACTTCAGGTAATTTTTTACCAATGGATAATTGATAATTGATAATTAATCAATTCGGCTTTATTGCCTTCTATTTCAAGAGAAAAAGCGGTCGAGTTGGTTTTAACCAGAGGTAATTATCCATTATTCATTATCCATTATTAATTAATAAACATATCCTATAGTGCCAGTTAATCCAGTTTTTTATTTGTAAATTCTCTGTAAATCGTTTAGTAAACTTGCCTGATAAGGTGCTTTAAATAGAATATTATCTCCTTGTGCAAAAAGTACACTTTTGTTATTTTTTGTTGCTTTGTAGATTAACTTTTTCAACTCTCCAATAACTTCATGTATAGCAATTCCCAAAAAGCGTGAGGTACAAAATTCTTTGGTTTTAGGGAACACTTAACTGGGGAAAGGGAATGGGGGAAAGGGAATGGGGAGTAGTAATTCTTGTTCCGTAGCAGTAGATAAAGAAGAAAACAACTGTATCTCACTAATTTGAGAAACGCTATACTATCTGAATTCGCTGTCTTACTTCATCTTCACTTGATTGTTCAAACGCCATTTCTAAATAGTCGCCAGTAGAATCACCATCGGACCCAAAATAAAAAATTGTCTGATTTTTATCTGTTGGGGTTTCTAGAATTTGAACATTTACAAGTTGACCATTTTGATTTAGAAAAGAACTTAGTGTTTTAGTGGTAAATTGTAGAAACACAAATGCTAACTGAGAAGACAAGCGAGATTGAATAGCTATTATATTCTTTGAATAACTATTTTCTGAAGAAGGATGAGCAATATCATTTCGTACTGAGGTGATTAGTCTAGTGATATATTCTAATGTTTTAGTATTAACAAAGTATTTGGGATTTTGAGAAAAAATATTCCGCACTTCCTCCAACTTGTCTCCTAGTGTTTTGTTTTCCAGATCGGCACTTTTTATAATAGTTAAAATGATATTTGCGACTTCTTCAACTCCAGCAGAGGAAGAAAAAAAAGAATGAGGATAACTATAGGTTTCTTCAATTACTTCACCAATTAGGCGAGAATTTACCCCAGATAAAAATGATTCTCGTAAATGTTCAATATCAAGCCCAGAAGGTAATAAACTTGTTAGATAATTTACAATATCGTTAATATTTGAACGGTGGCGTAAAACCTCTGTATAATTTAATTTTCCAAAAGTATCAAACTCCCTTATCGGCGGAAATTTGCGATATTTTATACTTCCCCTGCTTGTTCTAACTCATGCTAAAAAAGACTAGCTTGTTTTTTTCTAGTATCTGGATCTTTAGAGAAATCTATTTCCAACGAATAAATATTTTCTATATCAAGCACATAAGCAAAAACAGCAAGTATAGACTTCAGAGATGAAATACCACCCGTCAAGTCAATATAATTTTGTGGATTATCAAAAGGGTTAACAATTGTTCGTAGTTGCTCTACAAGATCCCTGAATCTATCAACATTAGAATCTTCTATTTTTGTGACATGATGTACTAAACTTGTTGAAGAAATTTTCTAGTTGCTTAGAGCTTCTTGCCAAGCTACTGAAATTGTCAAAGCTTGTAATGATTGCTCAGAATGAAAAATGTGTACTTGATGAAAAGTTAAATCGCTATTTTTGGTATTATTTCACTCTTGAAGGGTAGCTCCAATAATAGCCTTAATCATTGCAGGAATGTTTGTATTTCCTGCTAAAATAAGCTTGAATAATTTTTGATAAATGTTCATTTTTACTTTGTTTAATTTCCTATAATATAATTCCTCTAGTGGAGTTTAAGTTTTACACTAAGTTCGGTTCTGAAAAAATACTTTTTCCAACTCTTTTCTAATAGAAAAAAATATTTGTTCATTATTTCAATCTCAATGGTGAGCGCCAGATGTACTGATAACCGATAACTGAAATGACTGTTCCCTATTCCCTGACTTCTGCAAGAAGTCTATTAAAGATACTAATTAAACCGAATTTAGTATTATTGCTCAATCAAACCTCCATAAAAAAATTAGTTGCCAATAGAAACTTTTGCTACTAACAACTAACTATTCACTATTAGACTTATCCTAAAATTAAAAATCGAATCAATTATTATCCATAAATTATTAATTACCGAAAAATTAATAATTAATAATTAATAATTAAATAATTCGCGCCTTGAAGCCTCCCCTTGGATAGGGAAAAACAAAGAAAATATTCCTTATATTCAATCCTCTCGGTTAAAACCCGAGGTAATTATCAATTATCCATTATCCATTATCCATTAATGAATGTTCCCTATTCCCTATTCCCTCTTACTTATCAACTTAGCTAGAAGAAGCAGGCAAAGAAAGTTGAGGTTGAGTCTTTGGTTTATGACCATTACCATTACCATTACCATTACCATTAGTATTAGAATACTCTGGAGATAATAATACTTGACGAATCAAACGAGCGATCGCCCGTTGAGTCAAACCACCTGCTACTTGTTGCCCCATCTTTTGCATTTCTGGTTTAACTAATATATTTGGCACCAACTGTACTAACTGCATAGCATCAAAACCAGGAGTATCTTGAATAATTTTCCAGATATTTTTAATATGTTCTGCTCTCTTTTCCTCTGCTGGATTTCTAGATGTAGTAACTGAAGTTTTTTCTACCTTCATACCTAACCATTCACCTACTTTAGCCCTCGCATTAATAAATGTATTTATCGATGCCAAATCTAGACTATTAATCAGCTCTTCAACCAAACGAACCCGAATAAAATCTCCCCGCTCAGATAATAAAAAATCTAGAGCTTGATTTAAAACTTTACTAATATCATAATCATCACTATTACTCGCATTTCTTAAAAGATTTTCCAATCTATTCCAACGAAAATCACCATCCTTAAAAAGTAAATCTTTTAGAGAAGTTCTCAACTCAGGAGCAGGGTCAGTTAACAAACGTTTTGCCACATAAGGATAAGCTTTACTCAACACTTTAAAATTAGGCTCCACATTAATAGCAATACCTTCCAAAGTTACCAAAGAGCGAATAATCAAAGCATAATAAGCAGGTACCCGGAATGGATACTCATACATTAAAGCCGATAACTGGTCTGTAATACTCTTAAAATTAAGTTCTGCCACACTAGCACCAAGAGCATTATTAAACACACCAGCTAATGCTGGAATAATCGGACTTAAATCAGTTTCAGGAGTTAAAAATTCTAGCTTCACATAATCCTGAGCCAAAGCATCAAAATCACGATTTACCAAATGTACAACTGCCTCTAATAAACCATATCGCTGATAAGGTTTAACCTCACTCATCATGCCAAAATCTAGATAAACCAACTTACCATCAGGACTTGCTAATAAATTACCAGGATGAGGATCGGCATGAAAAAAACCATGTTCCAATAACTGTCTCAAAGAACATTGCACACCAATTTCTATCAGATATTTCGCATCAATATTTTTTGCTTTGATAGCTTCCAAATTAGTCAACTTAGTACCCGTTATCCATTCCATTGTCAATACACGACGCCCCGTATATTGCCAATAAATTTTAGGAACATAAATATCTTTCAGATGACCGTAGAGTTGTTTAAATTTTTCGGCATTTCGACCCTCTTGAGTATAATCCATTTCCTCAAATATTCGAGTACCAAACTCATCCATTATGCCTACTAGATCGCTACGGAGTTGCTGAACATTTTTATGTACCCAAATAGCAAGTGTTCTTAATATATAAATGTCTAAAGCAATGCTTTCTGCTAAACCAGGACGTTGTACTTTTACTGCTACTGTTTCACCTGTTTTTAATTTGCCTTTATATACTTGTCCAAGGGAAGCAGCAGCAATGGGATTTGGTGTTAATTCTGTATAAATTTCTTCTGGAGGAAAACCTAATTCTTCTTCTATAAAATGATAAGCAACTTTATTGGGAAAAGCTGGTAGTTGGTCTTGTAATTTAGTCAACTCATCTAAATATGTTGGAGAAGCTAAATCTGGTCGAGTAGATAGTGCTTGTCCTACTTTAATAAAAGCAGGACCGAGATTTGTCAAAATTTCTCTTAACCAGATTGCCCGTTTTCTTTCATTTTTGGTGGCGTTACCAGTAATTTTGTCCAACCACAAGTTAAAAGCAAATAACACAAAAGTCCATAAGATACTGATTCGTCGTTTCCAGACTTTCAAAGGACGTTTATTGTAGAAGGCTGTGATTGCTTCTGGATCGTAGCGTAGAGTATTACTTTCTGCTGTTCCTGGAGGATTTTGAGACTTGAGCATATCTGTATCTATATTTGTTATTGCCATTGCCTCAACTTCTACTGTGTCTAGTTTCTTACTGTATGGATTGAAGTCTTTTTGGTTATCTATAGATGATATTGTTTCTAGGTTCATAAAATTTTAGAAAAATTTAAGGAGTATTGTTAAATATTGTAACAATACTCCTATTGTTAGGAAAAATCAATCCTCTTCTGAATGAACCAAGTCTATGTTAATCAAGTGAGAGAAAATTTTTTAGCTGACCCGCCAATTCATCTCACACCATAATTTTAATTTGGTGTGAGATGAATTGGGGGTAAATTAGTGGGACTAGATGTCCCACTAATTTACCATATTATTCTGGGGTTTTCTGGTTTTCAATGTACTTTTTCAAAGTGGAAATTGTTACCCCACCGCAATTCGCAATAAAATAGGAACCATTCCAGAGAACATCTTTCCAGTAAATAGCGTTAAAATGTTGCTGAAAATTCTTTTGTTAATCGTCGGCAAGTGACTGTTTTAACGTTATTAACTAGCTTGCTTAACATAACGTTGGGATGATACTGAAACTTTTAGGTGAACGTGGTTTTCTTCCCCATTAAATTCTACTTTGAACCCATTCCCATTTAATTAATAATTCTGCCAAAATTTCATTTAAGCGAGCCAGCATTGATGGTGTAAAAACATCTTTCCTGTATTTGGTTGTTAAGATTAAATGGGCCTTTAAATCTGACACTGAACGACCACTTGATACAAAATCCGATTGCATAGTAGTTATCATTTTAAAAAATTGGTGTTATAATAAAAGATTAAACTAAGTTAAAGCAGATATGCGAACCGCTTACCAGTACAAGCTTAAGCCCAACAAAGATCAAATAGCTACAATAGAACTGTGGTTAGATTTGTTGCGTCGGCAGTACAACTATAGATTGGACGAGCGGTTCTCATGGTGGTCAGAAAACCGTTGCCCGGTTAATGGTTGTCCGTTAATAATGCCAATTCCTCAGTTGAGAGATAACCCAGATTATTACTCTCAAAAAAAAGATTTGGTAAATACCAAAGATAAATTTCGGGAGTACAAATTAATTCATTCTCAAGTTTTGCAAGATTGCATTAAACGAGTAAAACTAGCCTTTGATAGGTGGTTTAAAGCAGATAAAAACGGGCAGCGATTAGGCAAACCAAGGTTTAAAGGAAAAGGCCGTTATCGTAGTTTTACTTATCCTCAAATCAAACAAGATTGCCTTGAAGGAAACAAGATTAATTTACCCAAAATAGGAAAAGTAAAATTAATTCAACATCGACGATTACCAGATGGTTTTCAAATAAAAACTGCTACGATTAGCCGTAAAGCTGATGGGTATTATGTAACTTTATCTTTGGAGGATAAATCAGTTCCCTATTTCCCTAATGTTAAACCCACAACAGAAAACACGGTAGGCATTGACATGGGATTAAAAGATTTCTTGGTAACAAGCGATGGAGAATCAGTTCCAATTCCTCAATACTATCGCTCATCTCAGGCATCGTTAAAAACTCTACAAAAACGTTTATCTCGAAAGAAAAAGGGAAGTAAAAGGTGGTTAAAGGCTGTAAAAGCTGTGGCTAAACAACATAAAAAAGTAGCCGATAAACGTAAAGATTTTCATTTTAAAACAGCCAATGAATTGTTATCAAAAGCTGAAGTTATCGCCCACGAAAACTTAAACATTAAAGGACTAGCAAAGACCCGTTTGAGTAAATCAATTAATGATGCTGGATGGGGGCAATTCCTGTCTATTTTGACTGTCAAAGCCGGAAATGCTGGACAGAAAACAATAGGGGTAAACCCCAGAAATACCAGCCAAGATTGCTCAAATTGTGGTGAAAAAGTCCCCAAAGAATTAAACATACGAACTCATTCTTGTCCCCATTGCGGTGTTGTGATTGGCCGCGACTTGAATGCAGCAATAAATATAAAAAATAGGGCGGCAGGGCATTCCGTCCTTAAAGCTCGTGGAGTCCGACGGGGTACCGGGACTGGGAAACGAGAAGCCCACACTATAGCGTCAGCTTAGTGTGGGAGTATGTCACTCAATCAAGAATCGAAAAATTAATTATCAAACTCTGACTATTGCTCTATACGCAACAGTCAAACATTAAACCTAGAGAGAAAGGCAACTAAGAGTTGATTTCCACTGCCAGAAAATATCTGACTCTATTTCTGTACCGGAAATTTCTTCTAGTCACAAAAAATTTATTAGCAAATCAGGAATTGAAAAAATAATTCTCAAATTCCAACTATTGCTCTATACGCAATAGTAGAACATCAAACCTAGAGAGCAAGTGAACCGAGAGTTGACTTCCACTGCCAGAAAATATCTGACTCTATTTCTGTACCGGAAATTTCTTCTAGTCACAAAAAATTTATTAGCAAATCAGGAATTGAAAAAATAATTCTCAAATCCCAACTATTGCTCTATACGCAATAGTAAAATGTCAAACCCAGAGAGCAAGGCAACTGAGAGTTGATTTCCATTGCCAGAAAATATCTGACTCTATTCTTCTACCTGGAATTTCTTCTACACTTTTATCTCCAGGATAAACACCAAAACTTTTGTCTTCAGGATAAATAAGAGCAATTTAGAGTTTATTTTCACTACCAGAAATATTTGACTGTATCTTTCTAGCCCCTTTCCCCACACTCCGCACACCCCCCACACCTCCCACATCTCCCCATCTGTCTTTCAGCTATAATTACCTAGAACCTTCAACAGAAAGAAAAAGTTTTACCCCATGCTAAAAAACGACCCACTTTGGTTCAAAGACGCCATAATTTACGAAGCACCAGTTCGAGCATTCGCAGATAGTAACGGTGATGGAATAGGAGACTTTCGCGGACTCACAGAAAAATTAGACTACCTCCAAGACCTAGGCATAACAGCAATCTGGACTCTACCATTTTTCCCCTCCCCCCTCAGAGACGACGGTTATGACATTGCCGACTATAGAAGTATTAACCCCATTTACGGCAACCTAGAAGACTTCCAAGAATTTCTAGACGCTGCCCACAACAGAGGCATTCGAGTCATTATCGAACTTGTAGTTAACCATACCTCCGACAAACATCCCTGGTTCCAAAGAGCACGTCGCGCCCCTAAAGGTAGTGTAGAAAGAGACTTTTATGTTTGGAGCGACAGTGCTGATAAATTTCCAGAAGTCCGCATTATTTTCCAAGACTTTGAAAATTCTAACTGGGCATGGGATTCTGTAGCTCAAGCTTACTATTGGCATCGCTTTTTTTCTCATCAACCAGACCTTAACTATGAAAACCCGGCAGTACAAGAGGCAGTTTTAGAAGTGTCAGATTTTTGGTTGAGTATGGGGGTTGATGGGATGCGCCTTGATGCAGTGCCCTATCTTTGTGTTGAAGAGGGTACGAATTGTGAAAATTTGCCGGGAACCCATGTTTTCTTGAAAAAGTTACGAGCGCATATCGACTCAAAATATCCTAACCGAATGTTACTGGCAGAAGCTAATCAATGGCCGGAAGATGCTGCTAAATATTATGGCAGTGGAGATGAATGTCAGATGAATTTCCATTTTCCTTTGATGCCTCGTTTATTTATGGCATTGCGGATGGAGGATAATTTTCCTATTTCTGATATTCTCAAGCAAACTCCTTCTATTCCTAATAATTGTCAGTGGGCTTTATTTTTACGGAACCATGATGAGTTGACTTTGGAAATGGTGAGCGATGAAGACCGAGATTATATGTATAAGGCTTATGCTCAGGATACTCAAGCCAGAATAAATTTGGGTATTCGTCGTCGTTTAGCTCCCCTATTAGGAAATGACCGTCGGCAAATAGAGTTGCTGAATAGTTTACTTTTGTCTTTGCCTGGTACTCCTGTTCTATATTATGGGGATGAAATAGGTATGGGAGATAATATTTATTTGGGCGATCGTAACGGTGTGCGAACTCCTATGCAGTGGAGTGCCGACCGTAATGCTGGTTTTAGTCGTACTAATCCCCAAAAGTTATATGCTCCGGTTATTGTTGACCCTGAATATCATTACGAAACTATTAATGTAGAAGCTCAACGGTCTAATTCTAATTCTTTGTGGTGGTGGATGAAGCGTTTGATTTCGACGAGGGAACATTTTCAAGCTTTTGGACGTGGTTCGTTTGAGTTGCTACATCCTGAAAATAGAAAGGTATTGGCTTTTACTCGGACTTACTCTGGTCAACATATTTTGGTAGTAGCTAATCTCTCCCGTTTTGTACAAACGGTAGAATTAGATTTATCGGCTTTTAATGGTATGGTTCCTGTGGAGATTTTTGGTCGGACTAAATTTCCCACTATTCAGGAAGATCCTTACTTTTTTAGTTTGAGTGCTTATGCTTTTTATTGGTTTACTCTACAGCCACAACAATCTTATGTTGAAACTTTAAGACCTTTGAGTAAACCTCCTGTTTTGACAGTTGCAGATAGTTGGAAAAATATATTTTCTCAGCCAGAAAATAAGAAAAAATTAGAGTCAATTTTACCTAATTATTTGAGTGGCTATCCTTGGTTTGGAGGTAAGAATAAAGTCATTCAATCTACAGAAATAATTGAGGTAATTCCGATTGATTATCAACAACAAGAAACTGCTTTAGTGTTTTTGGAATTTCACTATACAGAGGGTCCGACAGAAACTTATTTAATTCCTCTGAGCTATTTAGGTCAGTCGGAAATAAGTTCTCAAATTCCTCCAGAAAAAATTATTGCTGAATTACGAATACAGCAACAAGATAAATCAGGGATTTTGTTTGATGTTTTGGGAGATAAAAACTTCTTAAATATGCCATTGATAGCCATCAACAAAAAACAAAAATATCAAGGAAATAGTGGTGTTCTTCAGGGAAATGCGACTGATGTATTGGCAGAGATAATGCAGAAAACTACAGAAGATATTCAGCCACATATTTTATCTGAAAGACACGATAAAACATTAATTAATTTCGGCACAAAATTAATACTTAAATTATTCCGCAAACTAGAACCTGGAATTAATCCAGAATTAGAAAATGGCAACTTCTTAACACAGATAGCAAGAAGTGAAAATTCAGCAATTGCAGGGAATATTTCTGAAACAGCAGGATATTTAGAATATCACCGACAAGGAACTAACTTAATTACCATTGGCATATTAGAAGAATTTATTCCAGAAGCAAGAGACGGTTGGTCTTATACCTCTGATGCTCTGAGGGATTATTTTGACAGAATAATGGTAGAACAAGTATCTGTAAATGATTTAGAAATTTCCGAAATTACTGTTAATAATAGTTTAAATACTGAGATTACCGAGTCAGTCTATGATTTGATTGGTTCTTATCTTAATTTAGCCGAAAATTTAGGTAAAGTAACAGCAGATATTCATCATGCTTTAGCTTCCAATCCAGAAAACCAGAATTTTTCTCCCGAACAGTTTACACCTTTTTATCAAAGGTCGGTCTATCAATATATGAGAAACCAGACAGGTAGGATTTTATTAAAGTTGAAAAAACACCTATCAGGATTTTCACAAGATACACAACAGTTAGCTAAAAGTGTGATTAATCGTCAAGAGCGAATTATGGAACATTTAAGTTCCGTAGTAGAACGAAAAATTACTGCTATGCGTACCCGTTGTCATGGAGATTATCATTTAGAAAATGTTTTATTTACAGGTAAAGATTTTGTCATTATTAATTTTGAAGGAGAAGCTACCCGACCTTTAAATGAACGTCGCATGAAACGTTCTTTACTTCGAGATATTGCAGTAATGTTAGAGTCATTTTATTATGCAGCTAATGTTGCCCTCCGGGAAGAAATTAAAAATGGCATGATTCGTTCTGAAAATATGCTGTTAATGGAACAATGGTCTACATTTTGGTATACCTGGGT
>JAAUYL010056820.1_pt1 | contig 13398 bp, 15 predicted proteins | sample 7278011 | NCBI WGS metagenome assembly JAAUYL01 (sample SAMN14350225, study PRJNA611818) | marine sediment metagenome | isolation source: surface marine sediment (1.8m) | place: French Polynesia: Moorea | collected 2018-08 | reverse complement strand
TCAAGTTTTTATTTTTTCCAATTACTACAATACCATTATTATTTTTGGTTAAATACTAAACCACTAATTTACTGGTGTTATGCAGATAATTCTCCACAAAACGTTTTCGGTTATAGGTTAACGCTTCAATCTTACGGCTCGTTTTTTTATGGCCAGAAAGAACACTTTGGTACTTGGCTTTTCGCTTGTTATATAATTGATTGACACTTTTTAGTGGCTTCCCGTTAATCAGCAGTGGTTTGACACCAGGCTTATTTGTAGATAGAGCTACCTTACTGTCAATCCCTAAGTCTATTCCGGCTACATATGTTGAGTCTATTGGTGGCTGATTCGTTTTTTCATAGACTACCTCAATTATATAGCAGGCAGTAGCAGGTACTATCCTCACTTCGATTACAGTATCCACAACTACAGGTATTTTGATTTCACTCATAGATAAGTGACAAATACCATTTTTTAAACTTGCTCTATAGACTGATTATGCATGAATATATGACTACATTCCTACCTTGAGCTTTATTTTTATACTTTGGTATTTTAGGTTTACCTAAAAACTTACAGGGATGTTTTGACCATTCTTTTATAGCTTGAAAATAACCACGCCAAGTTGCAACTTGGCATTTTATTATTTGTTTTGATACTTTCGTTGGTAATGCTCTGTAGGCATCGCTATCTTTGGTGGCATGGTATAGCTTGGTTAAATCTAGACTTTTTCCACACTTGAAAAAATGCTGACGACAATAATAATTAGCCAAGTTGTACAAGTTTTTTGATTTAAAGGCTAACTCATCACACACCTGCCAATACTGATGTGTTCGGTTAATAATATGTCTGTCAACAAGTCGCATTCACGCACTATAATTTATCTTAAGTCCTATACCTGTTTAATATTACAACACTTTTCTACTTCTAGCAACTACTTTATACAATTTTCATTCAACAGTTAATCACCCCTGTCTCCTTTCGGTACTCCAAACACCACCATGACATCTGGCGCTTGACGCAACTTATTATCGCCTTGTACTGGATACCAAAGCAAATCTCCAGCTACAAAGACTTCAGGATTTTCGGCAAATAGCCATGCTAGATTATGATAGATGACCATGATCCAGCGAAATTGAACTGTATTATCTGCCATTGGTTGGCCGTCACTATCGGGATAAATGATTTCTCGATGGGTTTGGGTTTCAAGTTGTTTCACCATCGTTTTTTTATTCAAAATTTCCGCAAAATCTCTTTACTTGAATTATAGCCTTGATTCTCATTTTTCAAACCATTATTGAGCGATCGAGCTAAAATATTTAAGTAAATTACTATCAATATATATAAATAATATGTGGAAACCAGAATTATTAGCTCCTGCTAAAAATCTCGAACGTCTAAAAGTTGCTGTTACCTATGGTGCTGATGCTATTTATGTGGGAGGGCAAAAATACGGTCTGCGGGCGCGAGCAGATAATTTTTCTGACTATGACTTGGAATATGGGGTAAATTTTGCTCGCGAAAATCATGCTAAAGTCTACCTTACCTTGAACGCTTTTCTCCATGATGATGATTTTGAGGGATTGGCAGAATATTGTCAGTTTCTCGAATCTATTGGTGTTAATGGTGTTATTGTTTCTGACTTGGGGGTTTTGCGAGTGGTAAAAAATAGTTCCGATCTTGATATTCATCTGTCTACTCAAGCATCTTGTCTCAATTCTGCTGCTGGTGAAATGTGGAAACAATTTGGTGTGAAGCGTCTGATAGTGGGGCGAGAAGTTAGTGTGGCAGAGGGTGGAGCAATTCGAGTGCAAACTGGTATTGATGTGGAAATGTTTATACATGGTGCTATGTGTATGGCTTTTTCTGGTAATTGCACAATCTCCAATTTTACTGCTGGTAGAGATTCTAATCGTGGTGGTTGTATTCAGTCTTGTCGTTTTCCTTATCAGTTGGCAGAAAAAACAGACGATCGCCCGGTTACTTTTATGTCTTCTAAAGATTTATGGGGTATTCATCAAGTAGGAGCATTTTTTGAGCATCAAATTTGTTCTCTGAAAATAGAGGGGCGAATGAAATCATCGTTTTATGTGGCAGTGACTTGTAGAGCCTATCGGCAGGCGATCGATGCTTATGCAGCAGGGAGGTTAACTCCAGAAATGTTGAATCAAATTGTAGCTGAGTTAGAATCTATTCCCCACCGTGACTATGATTCTGCTTCGTTGGAAACTCCTGCGGGTAGTAATTCTGTGTATAAGCAGTTGGAAAGTAGTAGGGGGACTCACGAATATTTGGGAATAGTGATGGAGGCAACAGCAGAAAATATTGTTTTACAACTGGTTGAGTCTGTAGCAGTGGGGGATGAAATTGAGATTATTCCCGTGCATGGGGAAATAGTGAGGTGGAAAGTGAGTCAGCTTATTTCTGTGGTAGGCGATCGCCTGGAGAAAATGCGAGCAGGGAATGTGGTTTGTATTCCTAAAAATGTAGCGCCTGATATTTTGAATAATGTCGAGAAATTGAATGTAGTTCGAGTCGCATGACGCTTCTAAAAAACCGGGTTTGTAGAGGTTAACGAAGTCAGTACGGGCGAATGGCCATTCGCCCCTACAGAAGTGGTTTTTGTAACGGGGATTTACGCCCTGCTCCAAAAACATTTCGCCGAGCAAGGCGTTGCTCTAAACCCAATTATTTTGGTAAAATCTTAGTAAGGTCGCATTTAATACAAACCCGGTTTCTGCATAAAATAGAATACAGTGTATGTTTATAACTCTATTCAATCACCGTTCTTAGAAACCTATGATAATCTATAGAAATCTATGATTATCTGTTCTATTTTTGCTTCATTCTGGCAACGTCTGCGTTATCCAGTCCACAAACTGTCACGGTCGATACGTCGCCAATCCGACGGCTCCCCTAGACCGCCATAGCTAGATTTAAACTAGCATTCAAATCTCGTTCGCGCGGTTCGTTGCGGAGCAATCGCAACTAAAATTGCAGTGTTCGCAATTGAAAACGCGCTCTGATAAAGACAGAGACTCTTTAACAGTTCCACACCTACTGCAAGTTTTAGAACTAGGAAACCATCTATCAACAATGATTAACTCAGCAACCTAATAACTCACACTTGTACTCGCGCCTGTCTACGAAACTCATAGATCCCCATATCAGCAACAGCCTTAGCTAGCTTGTGATTTGACATCATACCTGATACATTTAAGTCTTCACCCACCCCTCTAGCTCCCCTCCCAGGAGGGGATGGGGGTGGGTTGTGGTTTTTAGCCAAATAAGTAGGCGCGTTTATGCAATGTATCTTTCCTGATATTGGCTACCTTTGTGTGTAGTCTAGCTATTTTTAGCTGTGCTTTTTTCCAGTTATTGGAAAATTTGGTTTTATGTCTGCGAGCGGTATTGCTCTCGTGAGAGTTTAGCTTCTAACTTTTTGTAGGATTTAGCACCAACAAAAACCACAGAGCGTGGATAAGGTAGCTAGAGATTTTACACCTAAATCTACACCAACTACATCTATTGATTTCTCAGTAATTTGAGTTTCTGTTTCTATCTTGAAGCTAACAAACCATCTATTAGCTTTTTTACTAATAGTTACAGATTTAGGAGTAACATTATCTGGCAAGATTTCATAAGTTTTAATCCATCCAATTCTCGGTAATTTTATGCGATCAAAACCTACTGATATTGATCCATCTAGAGTGAAACTATCATCCCTACCTTTTTTCTTGAATTTAGGCATTCCCGACACTTTGGTAAAGCAGCGTTTCCAGGCTGATGATAAATATCTCAAAGCATCCATACGGTGCTGTTTTAGAAACCTCGTAATACCAGAAGTTTTTCGGTTTAACCATTGCTACTAAAAGTTTATGCAGGTCAATTGCAGTAGGAAATTTAAGTTTACTATCAGGATTATTTGAATTGTGATTCAATATGTTTTTGGTCAGCCACAATCCCCAGTTCCAGGCATGACGGGCTACAAAGCGCGTGTTTAGCCAGTAAGGTTTTTTGCACTTTTGTGGGATGTAGTTCAGTTTTGAATCCAAGTAGCATAAAATCAAATACAGATAATCATAGATTATACTAGATAATCATAGATTATGTCAAGCTGTTAATTACCCCCACCTCCCCATCACCCAACCTCCCCACCTCCCCATCACCCAACCTCCCCCTCTACTTTTAAATAGATCCCTTCAGGGGTTCTATAAAATTGCTCTTGGCTGAAAACGCACTGGCATTCCATCAGCAGGATAAATCAAAAGGTTTTGTTCTAAATTTTCCACAGATGAACGACCATTGACCAACTCCCAGTTAAAATATCTAAGTAATTGTGCCAGCATTATTGTTGACTCCAGCATTGCCAAATGCTCGCCCAAACAACGATGATAACCAGACCCAAATTGGATTATAGGTAAAGAATTGCTAGCTTTTTCTTCAAGCCAACGTTCTGGCAGAAATTCATCAGGTTGAGCATATATCTTCGGGTCTCTCCCAGCAGCCAGTATAGACCAAGATATTCTCGTGCCACGAGGGACGGTGATACCTTCAATTATAGTATCCCGTTTCGCTTCTAAGGAAGTAGAGCCATTTGCAACTGAATAAAGACGTAGAGTCTCTTTAATAATCGCTCGAATATAATTTAATTGCTTCAGCATTTCTACATCAATATCACCTTGACTGGACCAAGCTCTATCTACAATCGACTGTGCTTGGTGAAAAACTCTTGGATTTAAAGCCAACTCACCTACTGCAAAGGATAAAGTATGAGCTGTAGTATCAGTACCTGCTAATAATAGTTCAATTGTTTCTGAGATTAGGGTCTCCCGATTGTATTTAGGTTCTTTGGCAGCTATTTTTACCAACATAGATTCTCTAAATAAATCACTTACCTGTGCTGAATCAATCTGTTTGTTGTCTCTAAGTTGTAGAGCTAAGTCAACACGGGGAGTCAGTAATGACTCTAAATATTGTCTAGCTGACCAATAATCACGGGCAGATTTAGTCGGTAGGTATTTCCGCCACATTTTTTCACCAGTAGCCACCCTTAGAAACCTATAGCTTACAACTGACATAGCCTCGTATACTTTTTGAATTTCTAGAGGCGGTCCTTCTGGACTATAAATTTTTCTATCTACAGGAATACCTAGCACTAAGTAGGCAATGACTCTCATTGTCAACTCAACAAACAGGGGATCTGTTTTAACAACTTCTGACGGTTTAGCTTCTCTAACTGTTTCAATTACTTGCGAACACCCGACTTTAATAACTTCTGCATATTTGGAAAGACCACTAGGAGTAAATTCGGGAGTCCAAGCCTTGCGTCGCCATTGCCATTCAGTACCATCCTCACCCAAAAGAATCGGACTACTTATATCGTTCCAAGCTTTCTGTAATCTTGGAGACCTGACTAGACTTCCATCTTTCATACCATTAATAATGGTATTTTCAATTGCTTTAGGCTGGCTGAGAATTAAAACAGGATAATTTGTCCAATAAACATAAATAGGACCTAACTGTTGACTCCAATCAAATAATAATTTGAAAAACTTTTTTTCTTTCACTGCAGCTAATATTTGAGGAATGTTGCCTAGTAACCAGTTTCTGGGGGGAGAAGGAACTGAGGAAAGAGACTTATAGTGATTCTTTTTTTTCCACCAACGCCAACCCAGGAATCCTGGTAAAATTAGGGCTAAATATAACCCTAAAGAGAGTAAAGAAATGTCAGGGACAATACCTTGGAGCATAAATTTATTGACCAATTAAATTAGATACTAATTTTACCAAGTAGAATGAAAACCGACCATATATTTTATCTAATTTTCTAAGATTTATCCGAAACTTTCTTTCAGTTGTGGGGAGAATTACCAGAAAACCCCAACGATTATCGTTTTGATTCAGTATAATTAAAACAGACTTGTTTTTGAATAGATGGGGTATTTTTACCTCAAGATGTTGACAAAAAAAAGTTACAAACCTGCCATTTTAAGAGGATGAACTGATAACTGATAACTGAAAATGCGTGCTATGATTATCTTTAAAAGTCGTAGTTTTGAACCGACAAAAAGACAAAGAGAATCTGTACAACCCTTTTTAGATTCTCTTCTTCTCAAGCGCATCTATTTGAATGAACTAGAAGTGAGTGAAACAACTCCTTTAGGTGTAAAAATTATTCAATTAGTTGTAGCGAGGAAGAAACAATTTTTGGAGAGAGTAACCGTATTAATTAATCAAGTGAAACAGCAGTTTCCCGAGGTAAATTATCGGTTACAACTTTTTAACCTATTGTCAGTTATTGTTCTAGAAAAATTACCAGAAATGAGTCGTCAGGAGTTAGAAGTTATGTTTAGTATTGATGATTTGAAAAAAACTCGTTTTGCTCAGGAATTAATGGCAGAATCAAAAGCAGAGGGAGAAATTATAGGAAAATTTAAGGTCATTCCTGGTTTATTAATAAAAGGCTTTTATGTTCAAGAAATTGCCGAAATTTTAGAGTTATAAATTGAGCAAGTGCGACAAGCTATTGCTCAATTGAATTAACTTAAATAGTTGGTTGGGTTGAGGCAAAAAAACCTAACCAATTATTTCCCGTATTCCGGACTATTGTTTTGAAAAAAACTACCAGAAATGAGTTGTCAGGAGTTAGAAGCTATGTTTAGTATGAATGACTTGAAAAAAACTCGTTTTGCTTAGTAATTAATGGCAGAAAGAGAAGTTGTAGGAAAATTAAAGATCATTCCTGGCTTATTAAAAGAAGGATTTTCTGTAGAAAAGATTGCCGAAATTGTAGAATTAGAAGTTGAACAAGTGCGGCAAGCTATTGCTAAATTGAATTAACTTAAATAGTTGCTTGAGTTGAGGCAACAAAACCGAACCAACTTACTAGGTTCTTTGTACCTTATTACTGCTGAGTGGCTAAAGACAACTACCACTATTGTGGAAGTATTGCCAACGACTGTGGATTTCGCGTTTGCTGTTCACATACTATAATTCCAGATGTCTAAAATTTGAGGTAAAAAATGAATAGAGCTGCTGACTTATACTCACGACTGTTAAAAGAGCGAATAATTTTTTTGGGGACACTAATTGATGATGATATAGCTAATAGGGTAATTCCTCACTTACTATTTTTTGAAACTGAAAGCTCAGAACGAGATATATACTTATATATCAATTCACCAGGTGGCTCGGTTACGTCTGCGATGGAAATTTATGATACAATACAAAATATTAAGCCTGATGTAGTGACAGTTTGTCATAGTTTAGCAGCAGGTATGGCAGCAATTCTCTTGAGTGCTGGTACTAAAGGTAAACGTTATTCATTAACCGATGGTCGTATTATGATCAATAAACCTAGCAGAGGTAAAAATACTGTAGATATTGAGTTAGGAAAAAAAGAAGTGATGTACTGGCGAAGAAAACTAGCAGAAATTCTAGCTTTACACACAAGTCAAACCATAGAAAAAGTTGATCAAGATACAGAGCAGGATTATTATATGTCCGCAATGCAAGCTAAAGAATATGGAATTATTGATCGGGTTGTGTCGAAAATCCCTGTCCCCTAAAAAAAATGCAATTTAACACTTTTGTCTCATCCATCAACGATTTAAACAGGTGCATCAACGCTCCTAACTTACAAGAAGTTTTACTACAACCAACTCTCCTTGCTAAACAGGGGCAACTCTCACGACAGCAAATACACTCATTAGCATCAACCGCAACAGAATATAGTTTGCGCCCGATATTAGTGTGGGATATTTTGATGCCAGAACAAGTTATGAGTCAAATTTGTCAACAACTGACTCAGTGGGATATAAGCAAGTTTGCAGCAGTGCGGGTTGCCGACCCTGGAGCTGCTTGGTGGTTGAAAATGAATTACCCAACTATAGCGCTACAGTTAATTGTAGAAACAGGTAATCACAATATAGAAGGGTTACGGGGTTGGTGTGAGATTTTTTCTGACTCTTTAGAACGTTTGATATTGTCTATCGAACTGCCAGAACAAAAATTGATTGAATATTGTCAAACACTTCCGGTTGCTTGTGAAGTTTTGGGAGTGGGGCAAATTTTGTTGTTTTATTCCCCACGTTCCCTATTGTCTCCACATTTGTTAGACTCTGACTCAGAAGAAAAATTTCCCCTGCAAACTACTGTGTCATCGGAGGATAGCAATAACCGACCTTTCCCTACTTTGGAAACAGCGCACGGTACATTTATGTTTTTGGATAAAGACCAATTTATTCTGGATAAACTTGATGGTTTAGAGCAAGCTGGTTTACATACAGTTTGTTTAGACTTGCGACATTTGGGAAAGGATGGTGATGTAGCCGTGGATGTTGACAAAATTTGTTCTCAGATTTTAACTGACTCCGTTTCTTTGCGGAAAAATTGGGCGAGACCGACGCGATCGCCTTTTTTCAATGCCAACCGCACTACTTCTATATTTTCGCGGATGAAGTCTAAGCACAAGTTACTTCAATATCGACAAGAAATTGGTTTAGCTGAGGTTTTAGCTGGAGAAAGTGGAAATTATGTTGTTTTTCAAAGTTTGCGACCTTTTGCCGTTACTCAAATAGAGAAAATAATTATACCTACTGGGGAAGAAATAGAAATTCCAGCAGAAATAGTATTTCGGAACTTAAATGGTGAGGTAGTTGAATCATGCGATCGCGAACAAATCCTAATTACAGACTGGATTAAAAAAGCGATGCCAGGTTCATTATTGTTAGGTATAGCTGAAGTCAGAAGTCAGAAGTCAGAAGTCAGAAGTTAAATTATTATCATAACCTGGTTTCTCTGTAAGTCCTAATATAATTATTCTGGTCAAGGGAATAGTGGGAGTATCTTGCTCCCATGAAACGCCATTGTTCATCCTCATGTACCATAACAGCCGTTAATGTTATACTAACAGGACTTACGCATGAAGTACCAAAACTAGGATTTGAGATTGCTTCCCTATCGGTCGCAATGACGAAAACATTTTGTACTGCGTAAGTCCTAACTAACTAAAAATTCGATTATATGGCTTTGAAATTATGCCTAACTCCAAACGTAATTCCTCTGATAATAAAAATGCCAAAGGCGATCGCATAGTTTATTCAGAATTTGGTAATAATGCTACTTCTCCAGCAACAGAAAGAGCATTACCAAACTTACCGCCAAATCAACAAAATTTAAGAGTACAAGCATCCCGCAAAGGTCGTAAAGGAAAAACAGTTACTATTATTAGTGGGTTTCAGTCAAACTCAGAAACTTTAACAGCTTTACTCAAACAACTTAAAAATCAATGTGGCGCAGGTGGAACTCTTAAGGATAATGAAATTGAAATTCAGGGGGAACATAAACAAAAGTTACTGGAGGTTTTAACTAAATTGGGTTACAAAGCTAAAATTAGTGGAGGTTAATTTAATCAAGAAATAATCATTGAAGGAGTAGGGGCAATTTATGAATTGCCTCTACAAATTTTTGTGACCAGAAAATCAGGTCTCAAGCCTTCCCTTTACAGCGGTTTTCATTTCAGTAGACCACAGTAGGGACGTTCCATGGAAGGTCACTACAAGGTTTTGGTTGTGACAATGTGGTTATCAATCTCAAAAGCGCTTTCATTAATTGATAATTGATAATGGATAATTGATAATTACCTCTGGTTAAAACCGCTCGGGAATTGAAGATTGGGAAATATCATTTCTTCTCTTGGTCGATTAGATATGGCGAGGAAACCTCGCCATCTCTCGACCGCTTTTTTCCCCTATCCAAGGGGAGGCTTTAAACCACAATTATTTAATTAACAATTAATAATTAATAATTCGGTAAAGGGGATAAAAAAGAAAATTCAGTAGGAGGTACTGATAACTGATAACTGATAACTGAAATGACCTGTTCTATCAGTTCTATTGAGGGAGTTAAGGTATTTTAGAGATGATTAACTTCAACACCCCTGTAATTAAGAAAATTAAGAAATATCTACAGTGGAACTGTAGATATCTATCAGCAAAGGATTAATTATTCAAGATCGAGTTACCAATAATATTTATGGAACTAAGCGGAATTTGGATTTTGGCTTTGTAAGTTTAAATAGGGGGTAATTAAACTTATATTATTGGAGAATATATAAATGTTTAGAACAGTTGCTCTAGTTTTACTAGGAACCTCTGTTGGTTTTGGATTTTCTATGGTAAGCGATGGTAATGGGTTTGCGATTAAAGTACCTCAAATAGAAGCAGGAAAATTAGAATGTCGTTGGTTACCTGAAGATACCTCTAACAAATCTTTCAACAGACAATTCTTGGAACCAAGGTATTAAATTTGCTCTGAAGTGCAGTTGATTAACTACAATTAATATCATGTGCTGCCTCCTCCGGAGGAGCTACGCTATCGTTCATTAATTGATAATGGATAATTACCTCTCCCTAAAACGGATTGGATTGACGCGGAGCGTGAAAATTTTTTCTGATCAAGGGGAGATTGGATATGACGTTTAACGTTCCGCACAACGCGCGTTAACGCGGAGCGACTTGAATTGCGCAGCTCCTCTGCAAGAGGCAGCTCCTCTGTTTCGCGGAGCGACTTGAATTGCTCCGCTCCTCCGTTTGCGCAGCATTCCGCAGGAAAGGAGGCAAGAAGCAGCCGCTCTGAAAGAGCGGGAGACCTCGCCATCCCATCCTACTCGATGCTCCGCTTTCCGACCGCTTGTTTCTCCTAATTAGGAGAGGCTTTTTACCTTAATTATTCGGTAAAACACTTATAATTAGATTCGTTGTTGCGCTAACTACGCCCAAAATATATATATCTAGGAGTGCTAAAGCGCTCCTACAAACAAAAACTTTTTTGATGGCAAATGATATAAAATCAGTTTAAACACTAAAGGGAAGCAATCTCTAATACCTTGGGATTGCTTCCTTCCACATCGTTACTTTAATTAATCCTCATAATATCTTTTGCAACTGATATTTTCTGTGCATAACTATAATTTATAATTTTTAAATTCTTCCTACTTTATGATTTACAACATACTTCTCATAGCTGTCATTAATCCTTGACAAACTCCTGTGAGAAAATCTAAATCTAAAGTGTCAATAGTATCACTTTTTTGATGATAATTAGGATTTCGCATATTTGCAGTATCCGTAACCATTATAGCCTTATATCCTCTATCCCAAAATGGTGCATGGTCACTGCGACGAGTATCGGGAACAATTAAGCCTCGATTTGGTACTGGCAACCACTGGCAATTAGTTCCTATTTTATTGATATTTCTACTCATTTGGAACATATCAATAACTGTAAATAAGTTACCAATTAAGGCAATAAAATTTCCCTGGTTTGGATAAAAATATTTTAATCCAGCAGGATAATTTTGGGAATTAGGAGTAGAGTCACAATAACCAAGCATTTCTAGAGATATCATTAGTCTAAGTTGTTGTTGTTTTTGTTTGAGTTTTTCTGCATAATGTTGACTTCCTAATAATCCATATTCTTCCATATCAAAGGCAACTAAACTAACTGGATATTTCAAGGGTTGAGAAGAAAATTCTCTAGCTAATTCTAGTAAAACTGCTACTCCAGTAGCATTATCATCTGCTCCTGGTGTACCTGGTACTGTGTCATAATGAGCACCAATTAATATTGGTGATAATTCTCGTTTTTTATTGTTATTTAAACTGCGTAAATTCAAGATGAAATTTTGATGAGTTTTGCCTCTAACCTGAAATTCATCAATTTCTACATTTCCCCATTGTGACAATTGCTGATGAATATATTGTCTGACATAAAAATGTCCTGCTGATGCTAGATATGGGTCGCGATCGCGCACTATTTCTTTGAGATGATTTTGTAATCTTGCTTGTAATTTTAATGTCATTTTTTTTATTATATAAAATCCTGATAATTACTATACCCAAGTCCGCAGCGACTGGAACGGGGTGGAAGGAAGCAATCTCAGGGGTGTGCGGTGATTGCTTCCTTTCGTCGCAATGACGACTATTCAAACTGATTTAATATTAGAACATACGCACCCCAACTAAGAAACCGGGTTTATGAACTAAAATTTGCAATATCAACTATTAAATTAGGCTAATAAACCGGGTTTCTGCGTAAGTCCTGATTATTAGAGTTGTTGGGAAATAGTAATTAAAAATACTCCTGATACCATAATTGCTGCACCTAATAATCGTTCTTTGATACCTTTTTCTTTGAGAATCATTGTTCCCAAAAGAACGCTAAATAATGCACTTGTTCTTTTGACTGAAATTACATACGCAACAAAAGTTAAATTTATGGCTATCATTTGACATCCCATTGCTACAGAATTAATCATACCATAGACAGCTAATTTCCAGCCACCAGTCTTTAATTTATATAGATTATGATGGGATTTATATAAAACAATTGGTAATAGAAAAATTGATATGGTGAAAAAGACGGAAATTCCCCAAAAAATAGGTGAAGAATTTTGCACGCCTATTTTATCAAAATTAGCGCTAATACTCCAAATAAAAGCTACTAACAGAGCTAGTCTCGAACCTCGCTCTGTGAGGATAGCTCGAAATGGAGCTAAATATCCTCGCTGTTTTTCTTTGAGATTTAATAAATAGGAACCTAATACGATTAACAATACGCCTATTATACCAAGTGGTTGAGGAAATTCTCCCACAATTAATGGGGAAGTTACTAACAAAAATAAAGGACTAAAAGTTGTGACAGGAGCAATAATTGATAAGTCAGAAATTTTAATAGCTCTGAGATAAAGGATGTAGGCGATCGCGTTCAAACAACCACCAACTGATAGAGCTAACCAAAAATTATTTCCCAACTGAGGAATGTCAATTAAAAATAATAAGGGACTCAAAAATAAAGAGGTAAAAAATGTCAGACTACATCCAATAATATACTCATCAAAATTTTTTAGTTGTGTCTTATTATAAACATCTTTCATAGATTGAATAAAAGCTACTGAAGTAGCGAAAAAAAGCCAAGGCATTGATTATTTTCCTGCTTAACTAAATAATTTTAATAGTAGGTGTGGGTTCCGTATTAAATTAAATAAATTCACCCCCAATGATATTAATGCACAAAATTAGTATTGTAGTAGCGTGTCTAGCTTGAAAATGTGGGTTAAAAAACCGGTAGTGGTGTACAAGTAGTGATATTCTTAAAAAAATTAAGTGGGCAAGCAAATACTATTCCTCTAAAACGATTGAATTAGATATATTTTCTGTTGCCTGTTGCCTTCTGGAGCTGTTGTCTGCCTCGACAATAAATCACTACATCTACAGGACTACCAAAAAACCTAACCCCCCAACCCCCTTCCCTGCTAGCGTTGGGGGCATTTCTCCCCTCTCAAAAGCCGGTGAGGGGTTGGGGGGTTAGGTTTTTTGGTAGTCCTGTAGATGTAGTGATTTATTGTCGAGG